>OFGL01000760.1_pt1 | contig 23927 bp, 22 predicted proteins | sample 1521801 | NCBI WGS metagenome assembly OFGL01 (sample SAMEA3504085, study PRJEB24116) | mouse gut metagenome | biome: mouse gut; feature: mouse-associated habitat; material: faeces | place: Denmark | collected 2011 | reverse complement strand
CAGCCGTGTCACGCCGCCAAAATACTGGAAGGCGTGGACGTGACAGGACAGCCAGTCCTCTGTCTTCATTTCTTCGCAGGCTTCCGCGTAGGTGTAGCAGCTGCACGGCAGCACGGCGACAAACAGGTACGCGCTGCTCTGCTCTCCGGTTGCCGGGTCATACACCGGAAAAGTATCTCCCGCCCAGTCCACCTGGATGGCGTCTCCTGGCTTGTGCTGGATACGCATGGTGGCCTTCGTCACCCGCGCCCATCTCCGGTACTTGTCCCCAAACTGTGTGCTCATGTACGGCGTTTCCCCGGCCTCATGGCACTTCCGGCAGTATTCCTCCCACAAAAGCGCCATGGTCACACCCGGCTTCGCCAACTCCCGGTGGATGTACGGGTAGTCCGGCTCCACATACCGGCACCCGCTCTTATACTTGCCGGGAAACAGGATATCCTCCAGCTCTGCGTTGGTGATGTCGTCATCCAGGGGCCAGCTCAGGCCAAGTTTATCCGCTGCTTCATACACCTCCTTCGTCTTCTCTCGGGATGCCACTTTGCTCCGCTCCATTTCACGCTGGCTGCATCCCTTGCTGCGCAGCATGAGGATCTTTCGGTAGTCCGTCATTTCCTGGACCTCCTGTGTTGAAGTCACACATTCTTTGTGTGCTCTTCACAGTATGTGGTCTCTCTTTTGCACTGGCAACCCTCTCCGGCGAGGTGGCGGAAATTCTCCGGCGAGGTGGCAGGTTTTTCCCGTGCATGTGGCAAGTTCAGCCCGGTATATGCACCCGCTTCGTTTTCTTCTTCCGGCAGCTGTATTCCATATCCGTAAAGCTTTCCTGTTTCATTTCTTTTTCTCCCTTCCCGTGCTTCCTCTTATTTTACCACAGCTTACCCTCGAAAGAAGGAAATAATTAATCAGAGGTTCCCTAATTTGCGCATAATTCTTGACACGACCGAAAAGTCTTGCGGGGCTTGAGTTTTTCCTTGCTGTCCGGCTTGCGAAATTTTGGACGAAAAAAGATCCCCTCCCCTATCCCCCGAAAGGGAGAGAAGGGAGGGGCGTATTGCGTCAGGCGACCTCGATAATCATCGTAGCCTGCCGTAGAAAGGGATTTCTTCGTTTTTTGTCAGATACAAAACCAGATATTATGTGCTGCCAGGAAATCAAAACTCGATGTCCCTTGAACACACCCGGGTATGAGCAGTTCTGGAATCACTCCCAAGAGCGTGGAAAATCCGGCACGTTGATCTTAGCAAAGCAGCCGCCCTTATCATGGTCAGCCGGATTTGGAATCGACAGATTTGACTGCGAGGGCCGTCTGATTACATTAGAATACAAAGACTATTATATCATCAATGTATATGTCCCCAGCATACACCCCCACAGCGCCCCGGACCGTCCGGGCTTCCGGCTGGATTGGGACACGGCCCTGTGCGAATATATTGCTAAGTTACCGAAACCGGTGGTTTTGTGTGAGGACCTTAACGCCACCCTTGCATATATCGACAGCTATCCCGACAATAGCAAGAATGAGCCAGATGACCCGCTCTTCCGCTCGGAGGTTCGGGATGGATTGAAGAAACTCTTGTCGGTTGGTTTAGTCGATGCGTTTCGAGTGTTGCATCCAAATAAAGAGGGTGCCTATACCTGGTGGGAACCCAAAAATAAAAATCGCTCAGAAAATCGCGGCTCTCGTCTGGATTATTTCTTGGTATCCGGGGAATTGCTGTCTTTTATTCAGAGCATCAAATTCCATAAAGACATCCTTGCATCCGATCACTGCCCAATCTTCATGCTGTTCTATCCAGTCAAGCCCAACCGCGAAATGGATGACGATGATATGGCAGCGGTCTGGCGTGCTATTGACTGGGAACGTCTGGAGGATATTCTATTATCTATGCAGCAGGATCTGTCCTATGCCGCCTATAACCGGGAATGGGACAGGGTTGACCGACTTCAACACCAGTTAGTCAACTCATGGACAGCGCGGGCCTTAGCGATTCGGGAAATGCTCAGGAGAAGCATCTCACCGGGGGTAGATGGTGTACGCTGGACAACAGATGCCCAGAAAGCATGCGCTGTCCAATCCTTGGTCAGCCGTCCGCTCCCATATCTCTATATCCCTTTTCCTGAGTATGAGAACTGATCCTTGGGCTCTGCTGGCTTCCTCTGGCTGGCAGAGCCCTTTCCATTCATCCCCCTTTTTGCGCTTGTTCGACAAAATGGGAACTGTAGAGCCTCACCACTTTTTCCTCCTTCCTGTACCCTGTAGGCAGGAAGGAGGTCAATGAAAATGGTGAGAAGTACGTTTAATAGAGTTGCTTTCCGCTCCACTCGTAAAAAAACAACCAATCTCATGCTCTCGTTGCCGAACTGGCGGATGCCTCTATCCGTTACATTGGCGCTCTGGAACGCGGCGAAAAAACTAACCCCTCAGCTGATCTGGTTTCTCGTTTCAGCATTATCTTCGGTGTTCCTATTGACGATTTGATGTCCGCATCTGATGAGGAATGAAGACCAAGGCTGATTCTCAGCAGATAACCGTGTCTCTGCACTTCCTGCTATCCCTTACTCACTTCCGCATTCCTCAAACGGTCTCCGATCTTATGGTTTTCCCGGATACCAGCTTCTTTGTTTGTCCGCAATGCGGCGTTACTCTTGAGCGTGAGTTCATGAAATATTGCGACCGCTGTGTCCAACGCCTGGACTGGAGAAACTACAAGAACCCCCGCATTGTTTAATGCACAGTCCAGTCATTAATGAGTTTTCATTCGAAAAATAGTCAATGCCCATCAAGAAGAGGGCGACACTGCGCCCTCCTTCTTGATACGCCTCACTTCCTCTCGTCCTCTTTTTGCCGATTCTCAAGCTTATCGACTATAGCACCCAACTCCAGCCGTGGTACCTAAAAATCACAAAAGCAATGCCAGGATATCCTTAATGATTTGATCGAAGGAAAATTCAACAGTACTATACCTCTTCTGGGAATCATCATATCTCAGCAAAATCGAGTTTCCTTCGCATGAAATAGTCATATCGAATTGCAAATCAACCTGATCACTGCAGACTAATACTATATCAAGCTTATAATAGTTTGCCAATGAACAAATATATGAAGAAGCAACAATAGGCATCACCCAAAAAATCATACCTAAACAGTATGCTTGCGGCCAATCAGAAAATACTTTGCTTCTATATCCGTTAACAATCAATTTTTCATGTAAAGATTGAGCCAAATATATCGATAGCATGGATGAACCATGAAATAAAATCTTTATAGCTGTTGATTTATCGGATTGCTGAGGAAACCTAATTGCTGCCCCGATATATTCTGACTCATCCCAAAACAGGCATCCTATTTGTCTCGCTATTTCTTTAATATCATCCGTTGCAGTACCAGCGTATACCAGTCCTAACACTTTATTTTTATAAGAGATTATCTCTTTCTTTACAAGTTCTACATCTAATGAAGTATTGGGAAATACAGCCAGAAAAACCGGAGAATCTCTTTTCTCTCCTTCTGTTTTAGAAAAGGTTAAAAATTCTTGAGGGTATTGAGGCTGTCCTATCATTACAGCTGTATCAATAAAATCGGGACATAGCTTGATGTGAAAACCGTTATCTGTAGATTTTTTTTGTAAAAGGTGGCGTAGTCTTTGAGTTGGCAGTTTCCCGAACTCCTTAAAAAGCCGATATACTTCAGCAGTAATAACCGGAGCAGCATGGCTATTCTGAGAGGAGAATGTTTTAGAAACTTTCTCTGAAGTGATAAACATGTGTGTGCTTGACGCATAAAAATCACTTCCAAGAAAATTCTGCTCTTGTGGATAGTATTGATTTCCCCACAATGCTTCCCCCCTCTCCACAGAAATTGGCCAAGAAAACTCTGTAAAAATAGACGGAATTTCGTCATTGGAACAAGCACAGATAAGAGGTATGTTAGCTCTGACCAAATTTGTAATTGTTGGGCGCAGATATACCCAATCCTCAAAATTGACATCACCTATACTGAGATTAATCAGTGAGACATCATGAGAAATGCACCATTCTAATGCACAACGAATTTGCCTAATTGAGCCTTTTAAAGTTACAGGGTCTATCACCTGAACACTAATCAATTCTGCATCTGGGGCATATAAGCGTATAATGGCAGCACACAATGTCCCGTGAGTTATTTTATCTGGCTCGCATACTTTGGAAATGATGCCTTCGCTTGTTACAGCAATTGAATATTTTATATGTTTTAAAAGAGGAAAACAAGAAGAATTTATACCATCATCCAAAATTGCAATTGTGAACATGCTGTCCTCCTATTCTTCCGAGTTCAGATAGATGACGGTTTCTCCGTTCTTTAAGGGTAAATTGCTTTCACAGACCAATTCCTCATAAAAACCCAGATAGTAATTTTCCACCAGGACCGCATCCTCCCGCTCATCTAAAACCAGGACTTCTTCCGCCTCCACATAATCTTCGGTACTGGTAAACTGCCCGCCCCGCTGCAAAACCCGATATAGGCATACCGTATCTTCGCTGCCGCTGGGGAAGACGCAGTCTCGTGGGATCCATGCAAAAGTTTCCCATAAGCCGTACCCGTCCAATAGTTTGCCGACTTCCTGCTCTACTGTCCGTGTGCGCACTCTGGGTAAGGACGCCTGATATACAGAATTAGAAATGACAGTAAATATTAGCAACACAAGAAGAAATAGGCACGATATCCATCGGATAATTCTCTTCCGAACCATAACAAATCCTTTCCTATAAATGAGCAAATTCGCAAAATGAAAAAAGGAAGGCATAACCCTGATGTGCTATACTGGAAGCGCCGGTAACCACAAAACACAAGGGGGAATGCCTTGTGGAGATCATAGCGCCGAAAGAGCAGATACGCAAATTCTTTTTTGAGAAGCACTTCGATTTTTTGACGAGCGCGCCCCAGCGGCGGCACCAGGAGATGATCCTGTCCAGCTGCGTGAAAGAGAGCAGCTGCAAGATGACGGACTACGCGGAGACCGGTTCGGTCCACCGGACAACCTATAGCCATTTGGAAGTGGGATGATGCCCGGCTGGAAGAAACGCAAAAATGCGAGAGCTTCCAGGCGGGCACAGAGCTTGCGCAGACAAACAAGATGCCGGTCTTCGTCAGGGCTACCATAGCGATTGACCGTCTGCAGCTCGTCCTCGCTCAGGCTCACTTCTTCTTCTCCCTTGGCCTCATTTTGCCCTTTTCCAATGGCCTTCGTCTTTGTGGGTCCTGTTGTTTTGGTGCTTTTTGAATTTGCTCATTTATAGTCCTTTCTATAGCTGTGACAGGGTAACTCCTTCCGTCAACTCCTGATCGTAGTACAAAAACAGCAACACCACTGGCAATGCCGCCACCACACCGCAGGCACACTGCACGCCAATATTTTGACCATCCATTCGGGCAAGGAAAACAGACAATGGATAGCTATACTCGCTTTTCAGATACACGATAGGCTGCTCTACCATATTCCAAGCATCAATAAAGCTCAAAATAACCAAAGAGATGACGCCTGCCCGACACCTGGGAATAAGGATTCCAAGAAGAATACGCAGGGTCCCCGCTCCATCCAATTGGGCCGCCTCCAAAATGTCACTTGGGCAGGTATCAAACACTTGCCGGAGCAGAAACACCCCAAAGGGGGAGAACATCCCCGGAAGGATCAAGGCCCATTGACTTCCCACCAGCCCCAATTTGTCCAGCATCAAATAGTTGGAAACCAGCGTCACCTGATAGGGCATCATCATTAGCAGAATCACCAAAAAGAATAATACTTGTTTCCCTGGAAAGCAGAATCTGGAAAAGCCGTAGCCTGCGAGGCAAGACAGAAAAATCTGTCCCAGAACAATTGTTACGGCAAGACCTATAGAATTCCAGAATTTAGCAAGATAGTGCGGCCGGTTCCACAATACCTCTTTCCATCCCTGTATTGACCAGCATTCAGGAAATAGTCCGTAGGAAGCACCGCATGAAAAAGAATTCAGAAAAGTATACAGCATTGGTCCCAATGAAAAAAACGCCAGTAATGCCAGGACAAGGATCTTGAACAGGGTGCGAGTCCGTTTTACTTTCATAAAATCACTTCAAACTTTCTCTTCACACGAAATAGCAGCAGAACCAGGAGAAAAATTGTAAGGAAAATCAGCAGAGCAGCTGTGCAAAGGCGTGGATAATTCAAGTTTATAAAATTATTGTTCATGAAATGTTGGAGCATATAAATACTTTCATGGGGCCTGGATCCCCCCAGTAAATAAGCTTCTCGAAAGGATTTGAACGCGTTGATGACAGAGATGACGGACACAAAGAAGAAATTGGGGACCATCAGAGGGAGGATGATTCTACGCAGGATGCCGCTCCTTGAGGCACCATCGCAGATCGCGGCGTCAGTAAAGTCCTGGGGAATAGCGCTGAGTCCCGCCAGAAACAGAATCATGTTATATCCGCAGTTCTTCCATATGTACAATCCCACCAACAGGGGGAACGCCAACTCGGACTGCATCCAGCTTTGCAGCGGAAATCCCAGTAGCTCCAGCATTCTGTTTACCATCCCGCTGTCTCCAAAGAACGCCTGAACCACAGTGACCACAGCGGCAACCGGAATCACCATGGGCAGCAGAAACATCGAGCGAAAAAGGCTTGCACCCCGAAAATTCTGGTACAGGGCCAAAGCCAGGGAAAAGGATAGCGCCATAAGCAGCGGAACACCGACGATAATGAAGCGCAGTGTATTTTTCGCCGCCAGACGGAATGCGGAGCTCCGGAATAAATCAAAATAATTCCATGCTCCGACAAACCGAACGCCGCCTACCCCGGCAGTGAAAGTCTTTTGGACACTCCAGCCGAAAGGGATGAGATACAGCAACGCAAATCCAATCAGAAAGGGGAAAACGAGGGCGACTCCTTTCAAAGAATCCTGTTTTTTCAGTTTCATGCTTATCCCAAATCTCCCATTATTCTGTAATATATATCTCCAACGTGTGCTGAGTTACCTTCAGCGTCTCCTCATAGTCTACGCCTTCAAGTAAAAAAGGACGCATAAGGTTATACAGGTCTGAATGACTGCCGTAATAGGTTCCGGTAATCTCCTGAGCAAAACTCACTAACTGCTGATACTCGTCCAAAGTGGGGCAGTCGGTAGCATAATACGATTCGACTGTGCTGGTAAATTGGTCTGTGCCCGCCATAGCAAAGTGTGTATCTCCCCGAGCCGCTTTCTGATAGAAGTAGTCATTGGCGGAATTTAGAACAGATAATACCTGGCGGTTAATTGCGTGCTGTATGTGCGGACTGAGCAGGAGCTTTATATAATTATAGGCATTCTGTAGGTTCTCGCTGTTTCCTCTGACGGCCACACAATACTGAAGTTTTGCCTGAATACCTCCATTCACATCTCGAATCGGCATCATAACCGCATCCCCCAAAGTTTTAAGAGCGCCAAAATCATAGTAAAAGCCGTACAGCGGTCCAAGTATCGTATTTGTCCATAGCGCCTGACCATCCCGGATAGCTGCCGCGCCACCCAGACCACCGGTAATATCATATATTCGCTTTGGATCCTTTTCCAATAGAGTTTTACGCCACTGAAGCATTGGCTGAAGCAATGGCGATGACAGGTCAACGCCTCGGGCGTCATAATCGATAATGGGAATGCCAAAGCATTCGCTTTCTTCGGAAAGGACCGATGATGTACCATAGAACAGGCGGCGGGTCTGTGCAGGATCCTCCAGAAAGCGCATCGTTTCTTCCAGAAATCCCTTAAAGTCTTTGCAGGCGTTCACATCAAACCCTGTATCATCCAGGGCCGCCTGACTGGTAATAAGGAGCGGGAAAGTATAACTTAGGGGATAACAAAGCGTTTGCCGTTCCAGACACCTCCATTCATTATTGTTTGGTTATATGGCTCCCAGTCAAAATGATCCGCCTGAAAAAAGGGGTCCATATCAGCAAAAATTCCTTGCCGGACCAGCTTTTCGACATCCATTACTTCATCGTTGATGATAAAGACATCCGGTCCCTCACCGGTCATGATTTGGGCGGCAGTCTGGTTATATAATTCCATCATGGCTTCATAAGACGCACCTGCGTCCGATTTGATTAATCCCACTTCCACATCAGGGTACAGCTCCTTATAGCTGGCCAGCGCCGCCCTCATCATTTCACTGTCTTTATTCTCTCCAATATAAAAGATCGATAATCTTTCATTGCTCTGAGACACAACAGCGGGATCCTGCCAAATCGAGTCAGCCATTTGTGACGTGCCACAGGCTGGCAGCAGAGCGGCCAACAGCAACAGAAAATACAGCATTTTTTTCTTCATAGCGGTCATCGCGTCAACCGTAAGTAAACAGTTGATTTCCTTTCTTGTAGAATGATCTTTTGGGCATAAATATAAAGAAGTATCATTTTTAGAATATACCATCTGTTAAAAAAGTCTATTTTTTGAGAATCTATAATACTTTGACATGTCTTTTACCCCATGCTAGTCAGTTGTATATTTTTTCGCCTGATATTGGTAAAGTTCGCTAAAACGGCTATCTTCTTTTTGGAGAAGTTCTTGTCGAGTCCCTTGTTCAATGATATGTCCATACTCTAGTACCATGATCCAATCCGCCAAATGGACATTAGTTAACCTATGCGAAGTGAGTAATGTTATTTTCCCTATTGTGCGCTCTTTTAAATTTTCAAATATTTTAAATTCCGCCTCCGGATCAAGTGAAGAAGAGGGCTCATCAAGAACTAAACAAGAACTATTTGCATACAATGCCCGAACAATCGCAACCTTTTGGTGTTGCCCTGCAGATAATTCAATCCCTTCTGCAGAGAAATTACGCGATAAATATGTGTCCATGTCACCATAGCAAGCTGACATAATATCTTCTGCATCGCACTCGCGCAAAAGGGTTCTAACCTGTCGTATTGTATTTTCTCTTTTTTCATTATTTAGGATGATATTTTCCAGTAAAGTAAAAGCGAAATTGGACCCATTTTGAAAATATATTCCATAACAACGACGTAATTCTGCTAACTTATATTCTCTTATATCAACACCATTAATTAACACCTTCCCTTCTGTAGCATCGTACAAACGAAAAAGGAGTTTAATTATCGTGGATTTACCAGAGCCATTTTTTCCGACTAAAGCCACTGTTTCACCACATTTTATAGAAAAGTTTACATTTTCTAGGACCTGTATAGTGGTTCCAGGATAAACAAATCCTACGTTAACAAATTCAATACTTTCAATCCTCTCAATACTTCTAGATCCAGAGACAATAGTTTGAATGTAGTTTTGTTCGAAAGCAGAAATATTATCAATTCTAAGTTTATTGTTATACACGGTGATCATTGATTCAATCAGTATCATTGTACTACTCAAAACTTGTGACATCACTCCACTATAAAATGTATAATCCCCAACAGTTAATTGTTGATTTAATACTTGCTTCACAATATGAACTGAAATTAAGAAAATAGCAAATTCCGGAAGAAGAGAAAGCAAGAAAACTGCAGATGCCTGTCGAAAGGAAAGCGACTTCCTTGTTTGTAGTGCTATCTTCCATAAATGAGTATATCTTTGTTTTAAAAATTCGCCAAGGTTCCAGCAGCGAATCTCCTGTGCATATTCTTTTGAAGATCCAACAGAATAAATATAGTTTTTTTTGCGTTCATTGTTTGTTTGCTGCAAATCATTTTCATAGAGCTTTCGTGTGTAATAGTGATTAACAAATGTTGCTGGGACGATGAGCAGGATAATACATATAGCATACCATATATTTTGTTGGGATAGAATTACGAAAGAGCAAATTAATGAAAAACATGCACTGAAACACTCCAAGACACTCCACATAATATTGGACAAATAGAGAGCGTCAGTCCGTACAGCGGTAAACTTATCAAAAAGTTGAGAATTATCAAACATTGCAATATCGAATGACATAGCTTTATCTAAAATTTGAAGGGAAATATGTTTTTGAATAATATTACTATGCATTATTTGTGCATATCCAGCAGCTCTTTGAATCAACAGACTTAAAATAGTGAGGAGCAACCCAAGCGCAAGTAGAGAGGTGATACGCTGAAATGATAATTCGCCACCAAGAACCAAGTTATCAAGGATGCGTTTAATAATATATGTAGAACAAATTGAAATAAATGGAACAAGTATGTTGCTCATCAGCCGAATAATTGTATAAACTTTGGAGGAGCTCCACGCAATTTTAACACAGTACCAGATGGATCTAGCTAACGATTTAACTTGGTGTAACATATTTATAATCCGCCTTTCTGCGAAAGGCACCAACGAGGTGCTGAAACAGGGGGTGCTTTCGCTTATAAAATCCGCTATACTGACCATAGGAGATTCGGCAAACTTACACCCCGGTGGAGGTGAGTGGCGGGGCTGTATAGCGGCAACCCCCGCATTTTTATATGGTTCGGACATCTGTAAAGGCGTCAACGATTGGCACAAAGGAGTAGCCCGAAAAGCTATCTCTTTCAAAATTTTTTCGATTTGGACGGATACCCAGTCATTGCCTATTTCCATAATTTATCTATGTCGTGGGCTGCTGGGCACACACATGGTGTAAATTCAACGAAGCCTTAATCGCCCTACCGCCTGACAAACGGGAGGGTTACACCGCACTCACCAGCCTACAATACTGCAACAATCTATTTGCCTGGGAGAAGAAATTTGTCGGCCTTTTCCGGAAAGAATGGCATCAGCAGCGTCTGGAGAAGAAAAACCCATCTTGAACGCATTGCTGTCATAGGCAAATTCCGTCTCTGGCTCTGTGGTCCCTAAATCCGCACTGGGTAAGTTGCTACACTATCTCAAAGAACAATGGTCCTAAGCCTATCCGGACTGATGGACGAGTGGTCACAGGCGCGGACAAAGAAAAAAATTTTCGGAGCAGATGGATCATCTGATACTGTGGGGAGAATGTGTGGAAGAGATCCGGACGTGCTTATTTATATAAGGAGAGAACGGGAACAAGCCCTACGAAATCGAGTTGTTGCTGCGGCTGTATGTGCTACAAAATCTGTACACACTGTCAGATGATGGAACGGTGGCGGAAGTGATCGACAGCCGTGCGTTTTCAGATTTCTACGGGATAGATTCCAGTAATCAGGTACCGGACGGAGACACGCTGGGGCGGTTTCGGAATCTGCTGGTGCGCAATGGGATACAGGAAAAGCTGTTTGCACGGGTGGCCGGACTGCTCCTAGAACGTGGATTGATGCTGAAGAAGGGGACGATTGTGGATTCGATGCTGATTTCCGCACCCTCCAGCACCAAAATCAAGGAGAAGAAACGGGACCCAGAGGCCCATTTCACCAAGAAGGGGAACATGTGGCACTTTAGGTACAAGGCGCAGATCAAATGCCGTGAGCGGGAAAAAATCCTCTGTCAGAGCAAAAGTCGAGCATGTTTTCGCGGTAGTCAAGGGCAGCTTCGGATACCGGAATACAAGGTACTGCGGTCTGCAAAAGGCAGACCGCCAAAAAACTGAATATGGTGCTTGCTTTGGCAAATCTGATTCTAGCTGACAGGCCCTACTTGGCGGCTTGATTCACTTTACCCGGTAGACCCATTTCCCGGATGATTCTTCTGTATTTCCCTCCCTTCCACTTATCCTTTTTGTCCGATGCAAGCCTCAGGCCCTACACGGACATATCGCACCACAATGAGGAGCTAAAGTCACTCACCAGATACCGTTTTGATAAGGTAAAAGAACGAGCCAAATTAAAAACTTCTGTTTTCAGACTGGTTTGCATCCTGTTCCCGGAGTTGGAAGAACTGCTTCCGACACTTCACATGACATCTGTCTATACGCTGCTGTCCGAGTTTCCGGGAGCAAAACAGATTGCCGCCGCACACCTGACCAGGCTGAAAACTCTGTTGACTGATGCCTCTCAGGGCCGCTATGGACGGGATATGGCGGTGATTATACGGGACACCGCCAAACATTCCATTGGCTCCTCAATGCCCGCCAAGTCTTTGGAGTTGCAACACACCATCCGCCTCATCCGCGAGTTGGATGCCGAGATTGAAGAAATTGAGGCTGCGATCCAGTCCATCATGGACGAACTGCACTCTCCCATTACTACCATTCCAGGGATCAGCTACCGCATGGGCGCTATCATCCTGGCCGAAGTCGGGGACTTCTCTCGCTTTGATTCTCCCGACAAACTACTGGCATACGCTGGAATGTCCCCCTCTACTTAGGACCTGCTCCGCAATCCCAAAGCCGTTGAAAGACAAGCAAATGAGACAGAAAAATGATATAATAGCTGTAAGGAAAATACAGCAGCAAGGGCATAAAAGCTTGCACATAAGGAGGCGGAGCAGATGTATAAGGACACCAGCTAGCTGAGGATCGAAGATTTTGTATTCCCTTACGGGAACCTGGACGCGGAAATCGACTGGGTGAAGCTTGCGTCGTTAGTTCCGTGGGAAACGGCGGAGGAGCGGTACGCAGCGCAGTTTGCGGACAACGGGCATCCGGCGCATCCGTGCCGGATGGCGCTGGGCGCGCTGCTGGTCCAGCGGCGGCTGAAGTGCAGCGATGAGTGGCTGGTGAAGCATATCGGGGAGAATCCGTATCTGCAATTCTTCATTGGGATGAAAACCTATGGGCCATGCCCCTTTGGAGCATCTACATTGGTGGCGTTCCGGAAACGCTTCAGCGAGGAAGATATGGCGGCGATTCTGGAGGCATCCATCCCGCAGTCGGAAGAAGTCGGAGACGAGGAAGATTCCAACGACCCGCCCAACGGCGGCACGCTGGTACTGGACGGCACCTGCTGCCCCGCGAGTATTGCTATCCCCAGGACGTGAACCTGCTCAACCAGGTCCGGGAAAAGCTGGAGAAAACAGTGGATGAGATCTGCAAAAGCACCGGTGAGAAGAAGCCGAGGATGTACCGCCGGCGTGCCCGCCGGGATTTTCTGCGGCTGTCCAAGAGCAAAAAGCGCAGCGCGAAAGCGATTCGTTCTGCTGTCAAAAAGCAGCTGCAATACATCCGGCGGGATGTGGGCTACATCGTCCAGTTCGTACAAAGCGGCGTAAAACTGACCGAAAAGCAGAAAAACCGCATGAATCTGGTGACTACGCTCTACGAACAGCAGCGTCTCATGTTCGAGAGCGGGACCCACAGCATTCCCCGGAGGATCGTCAGTCTGGCCCAGCCCTGGGTGCGCCCCATCGTCCGCGGAAAGCCCCATGCCAATACCGAATTCGGGACAAAGCTGCATATCAGCCTGGTGGACGGCTACGCCCGGATCGAACGGCTGGACTTTGAGGCGTACAATGAATCGGAGGATTTCTGGAGCGCCGTTTATCGTTATCGCGACCGCTACGACTGCTGGACGGAGCGCGTTCTGGCAGACAAGCTTTACCGGAACCGGCAGACTATTTCCTTCTGCAAGGAGCACGGGATCCGTCTGTCCGGCCCGGCCCTGGGCAAGCCTCCCAGGACCCAGGAGCTGTCTCACCAACTCAAAAAGCAGGAATATCAGGACAGCTGCGACCGCAATGAGGTGGAGGGCGTCTTTAGAACCGGCAAGACCGCTTACGGTCTGGGCCGTATTTCAGTGTGCCTGGTACAAACTACACGCTGCGTCATCGGCGTGGCCCTGCTGTTCATGAATCTGATGAAACTCCTGCGTTCCCTTTTGTGTGCGCTTTTCCTCCATCTTTTCTGCGAGGTGTTTCCCTCGTGGATTCTTCCGCATTTTTGGTGGGTTGTGGAGTAGGCCCTATTTACAGTACTACCCTCATATTTATATATGAGGTTAGTACTGAATAAAGCTGTTACATTTCGCCCTAGATCCCAGCTTTTTCTGTTAATAAATCTTTAAAACAATGTTTACAGACCAATAGGAAAGAATCCACTCCACTCCACCTATCTTATCCCTTAGCTGATTCTGCTCCTGCCGAAGATGCAGTATTACGCAGAACCGTATCATTTGCCGAAAACCCGTTAAGTCCAACTTGGTGGGTTGGGGCAATTGGACAGTTGCATGGTACTTCGGGGCAACTGCATAGACATACGCACCCGCTACTGGCTAAGGCAAAAGTCTCTTCTCGCACGGAAAGGGATTTTCTTTTTAGTTTCTTCATTGTTAAGGTCTTCCTTTCATTATCAATTTAAATGCACCTGATTAACAGTATACATTTATTCCGATATATATATTTCCATTTGATTCTGCGCGTTTTTCAGAGTTTCCTGAAAGTCCGAATTTTCATACACATAAGAATACATCGCAGCTTTTGGAGACAAGTGGTTGTTATAATATGTTCCTGTGATTTCTTGGGTAAAGCCTACGAACTGCTGAAATTCCTCATGCGTTGGCCAGTCGATACTCTCGTTTGGATTGACCGTTCCGGTGAAACCATTTACTCCTGCTTCAATATGGTGATTTTTCCCCTGTGAAATCTTTTCATACAAAAATTCATTTGCCGGATTCAAGACAGACAGTTCCTCCAAACCAATAGCACTCTGAACCTCAAAGCTGAGAAGAATTTTGATATAGTTGTAAGCATTTTGCAAATTTTCGCTGTTTGCACGAACGGCCACAGGGTATCGTATTTTTGCTTGAATCCCTCCCTCTATATCACGTATAGGCATCATAACCGCTTCGTCTATCGTTTTAAGGGCAGCAAAATTGGTGAAAAAATTGCTGAATGAACCAGTAAGAGCTGGTGTCCACAACACATCCCCATTGCGGATTGCCGCTGCGCCGTAGAGAGCAGAGTCGTTGTGAAAATCACAATAATCCGTTGGACAGCTTTCCATAACAGCTTTGTACCATTGGAAACCAGCGTAAAGCAACGGTGATGATAAGTCAACATTCTTGGTATCATAATCCGCAATAGAAATTCCAGAAAATTCTACAACATCTGTAACAGAAAGAGCGTTGCGAAACAACTGCCGGGTCTGGGAAAAATCCTGCATGTAGCGTGTGGTTTCATCTAAGAAGCCCTGATAATCTTTGCATGCGTCTACATTAAAGCCAGTTTCTTTCAAAGCTGTCTGACTGGTAACAAGTAATGGGAAATCATAACTGATAGGTATGATGAATCGCTTTCCATTCCAAACTCCCCCATCCAGCACAGCTTTGTTGTAAGGCTCCCAGTTGAACTGGTCTTCCTCAAAAAAAGGTTCCATATCTGCGAAAATCCCTTGACGCACCAATTTTTCCACATCCATAATTATATCATCAACGATGAAAACATCTGGTCCCTCCCCAGCCATAATCTGTGCAGCAACATGATTATATAGCTCGTCCCTCAAATCAAAACTTCCAAAATCATACTCCGGTTTGATTAGCTCCACTTTTATATCGGGATATACTTCCTGATAGCGATCCAACGCCAGACGCATCATTGCGCTATCCTTCAAATCACCCAAACAGAAAACAGCCAAGCTCTCGTTTTTTTGTGCAGTAATATTCTGCGATGAAGTAGACCCACAGGCAGATAGTAAAATAATTAAAAATGCCCAATATATTATTTTTTTCACGAAATAACCACCTTTCACCAACTCATCATCTAATTTCAATACACAAAACACCAATAATTAAATAGATGCGACAAATCAATGTGTACAATCCTAGGGAGAACCGCAAGCGAGAGTTGTATCCAGGGAGATCGTCCCGACTACAGATTTTCCACCAGCGAAAAATGGCGTTCATCTTTGGCAACATTTCTCAAAGGAGCAGTAATCAGGATTATGGGGTAGAAGACACAGTTCACTGAACAGTTTTGACACGGTGAGGACACATATTGTCCATCACGCCTTGGGATAGAGAAACAGGAAGAAATCAAGAACAGTCCTCAGATCTCTGCCATTGAATACCGCATCAATCGCAGGCCGGGCGGGACTGCCCAAGGTTTCAGACAACGCCATTGACTGGGAAAGGTATATTGAACACCAAAATCATCTGTGCATTTCAAAATGGAACAACCTACCGAATCATGAAAAACATCTTCGGTTTCCGAAAGACCGTTTACAGAGGGTTGAGAAAGAATCTGAACCGATTGCATGTACTTTTCGCCAGCGCAAATCTGTAATATGCTTGCCAGAGCGGGCGACTCTCTATTCCACGCTTAGGGTATTTGCGCCCTTTGGTCTGGATGAGGTATAGAAAACGAGGAAATCATTCTCTATTTTGTTCCTTTATTTGAATCTTATCTTCACTTTTGGCTGTTTGCTGGTATTTTCCTTGATTTATTCATTGCTTCCTAACAAGAAACTGGCGTTGTATAATATGAATATCTCACAACGCCAGCCCCATATCAAACACTTTTCAGCTAACAGATTTTCTTGCTATTTAGAAACTGTATTTACAACTGTGGAGAAAGATACATGCAAAAGATATCCGGTGCATTTTTAGATGCCTGTTGGTATCAAGCCTTCAGCTTAGCCGAAACTATTGACTGCCTGACAAGAAAAGCCCTCGTCCTTTTGGCATCCTCCAATTATAAATACAGGTTCTTAGATCTAACTATGGCTACCCGCATTATGTGCTATATTGTAGGTAGAGGCGGCTGATGATTGTCTCGTGCTCGCTGAGGGGCGTACGTTGCTTTGCGCATTAAGCCCGATTTGATGTGTTGGGGCAATCGGACAATCACACGAGTCTACACAATCGCAAGCACAACCACATCCACAACGACTTAATGCAAATACTTCTTCCCGCACAGATAAAGTTTTTTTGTGCAATTTTTTCATGACCTATTTCTCCTTTTCTTATTAAGCTGAAAAGCATTTGAATAATATAAGGACAAATTAACTAATTATTTTTTAGTAAGTCTTCAATAATGCTGATAATGCCATTTATAGAATTGAATCGGTACTCTTCAAGCATCTTTGGAGGAATATGTATTGAGAATGCCCGTTCAATTTCGAAAAACAAATACGTCATATCTATTGCATCAAAATCCCAAAGTGCCCCCGTTAGCGGGAGGGTTCTTCCATCCTCCCACAATTTTCTCAGGGTTGTCCTTGGTATAAACTTCATAAAAATGGGATATAGTCTTTCTTCCATCTCTTCTTTGCGCATAAAAACCTCTTTTCATAATGCTCCGAGTATATTAGTTATATAAGCGTACAGTTGCTCCTGGTCACTTTCGTTTAAGGCGCAAAATATTGGAATATTGTTCTGTCCTTTTAGGCGCATATTGTACGCCGTTTCTAACGCACTTTCTTCTGGAATGAATACATGCTGTTCTGCTCCAGTAAACTTCGTTGTCTCAACATGCAGGGTGCAATTGGATAAATGGAGTGCGTCAATTCCAAACCCAAACTGGTAGTCAAGTTCTGTGTGGATAGACCGGATTGATTCGTCCGAAGGAGTGCTATATGCCATACACACCAATGAAAAATCTGGACGAATAGCTCGTGATACTAAATACGTGTAAACACCGCTATCATTCTGAAATAACTGATCCATTGGCACAGCTGCCCCTGGACAATGGAACAAAATCACATCAGGGTTTTCATTGACCTCTATCATATGCATGTAAAATTTAAGTTTTTTTATAAATTGGGGGACATTTCTCAGTTTTTCATATCCATAAAGCATACTCAAAAGTAATGAAGATCCATGAAATCCAAGAATATTATATTCGGGATTAGGACCAACCGTGCTGACTTTATATCCATCTCTAATGAACTTATTTGTCAATGAGAGCGTAATTTCAAAGCTATCAGCCTCAATTCCTAAATCATGAACAAAAACTACTGGAACGTGCGCCTTGTAATTTCCATATGAAATCCGGTTGAATATATTAAAGGACTCTTGAAATCCATTGTGCCAAGTTGCTCCATAGATCTGACAAGCATTCTCAATTTCTTTTCGTTGTGGTTTTCTCAACGGGAGACAACAAAATATCTCCTTTCCCATAGCAACTGCACAGTGAATAACATCAATTGCATTATAAAATGAGGGATCATTCTTGTAATCACCATATGGCACAATAAGCGCATCACATTGCTTCAGTGCAACCTCGATTTCACATTGCACAAGCAAATCACTTTCGCCAGTGCGATTGGCTGCGTAAAACGGTGTGCGCCCAAATAATCCCAATCCCACAGGAGAAACCAATGCTGAAATGCTATACTCAGGTTGAAACTTTGAAAAATATAAGGTCAATGGTAAACACCTAGCTGAAAATGGATAAATCATAGCTTTCCGCATTGTGAAATCCTCCTAATCAAATAATTACCGAGGAATTGTAGTATTTATTCATTTCGCGAATGAGAGCATATTGTCTCAGTTTATTTTCTGCACCTTTACGAGAATCTTCACAATAGTTTAAACGCATTTCTGAAGATAAGGCCCCATCTTTCTCTGAATATTTTGCACACAAATGGCAATGCAAAAATGCCCAACAATTTTTACAAGACTCACTTGTAGATTGTGCGATATTCAGCAAAGTGCGGACTTTTTCCATGTTTATCCCGTCACGAACATTTCCAATAATCATGGGATCAGCAATTTCACTCACCCGTTCACATGGGATAAAATCCCCATCTACTGTGACCATCAGTCGCGACTCACCCGGTACACAAGGACCACCCGGAGCACAAACATCCAAGAATGATTGGCGCTCAGATAATTCTTCAAGATTCTTTTTTATACTCCCAACATAATTCATATAAATTGGAGAACATTTTTTACTTGGGAATCGATTAGCAAGACTTAAGTATTTTAAGAAAACATGATAACGTTCTTTTTCGACATAGGACTCACTAAATACATTTTTTTCGGTTGCCCCTATATCATCAATTATCGTTGAAGAAACATTGAGTTTTTTGAGAAAATTATAATCTGAGAACAAAGAATTAATCTTATCAAAATCCTCGCTTGGGTTTAACACCATATTTATCGAGATAGTCTTAAAGTAGTCGGGATATTTATCATAAATATTCCGCAACACATCAATAACGACATCAAAACTTCCCTTTCCTCCACTAAAAATGCGGCTTCTATTATGAATCTCTCTGGGGCCATCCAAACTAACTAGTAAGACAAACTTATGTGCAGCGAGAAATTCGATTACATCATCAGTTAACAGAGTACCATTTGAGGTAACAGTAAAATGAATATCTTTCCCACGCAACTGGTCTTCACAAAAAGCGACCACTTCTTTGAGCAAAGAGAACTCAAGAAATGGCTCACCCCCGTAGAACCCTATATAAACAGACTGAGTATCCACCGAATGGTCTCGCAAGTACAGGATTGCTGCCTTTGCCACTTCTACGGACATTCTCTTGCTAGAATGTGTACGTTGGCTACCATCATTACAAGTATAATGACAATATGCACACCGAAAATTGCAGTTTTGTGTCAACTGTAGTGTCACTTTCTGAAGACGCCTTGCTAAAAAATGTTCAGCAAACGGTGTGTAAACATGCTCTATTTTTTTTACGTGTTTTACTGACAGTAACCCGTTTTTGATTAACTCAGAAATCTCCTGTGAACTGTTTTGAGCATCTTCTAATGTAATGTCCCCATCCTTTAAATTAAATAATATTTGATATGCATCCGGTGAAATCGGATATATATTGTTTCGATTTGAGTCAAATAAATAGCAACTGTTAATCGTTTTAAATAAATAGAATAATGGCTGAACCATATCATGCACTCCTTTAAAAAATCACCAATTTCGGCGTATCGCTCCTGCAAGATTTTTTGATATGACCCATAATTGCCCGCTTCTCCTCCTATTTTTGTCTTATTCTATATTCTAAATATTATCGTTGATCCTAATTTACGTATGTTCAAGTTGTAATTGCAACAGACTTTTGAAATAATCATGTAAATATAAAATGGCCGCCTTTGCCACTTCCCTAGATATACACTTATTGAAATGTGTACGCTGGCCACCATCGTTACATGTGTAATGGCAATAGGAACAACGAAAATTACAATTTTGTGTCAATTGTACAGTTCTCGTTTCTCTTAGCCGAAGAACGCTGTTTTAAGTGGGTACTCCCCGGACCCTTATTATCTTATTTTGCTTTAGATAATAATCCATTTTTTACTATTTGTCAATACGCACGGAAATCAATTTTGCAAAAAAGTGAGACAGGTAGTAAAATAGAGGGATGAAAAACATACGAGACTACTTCGAAGAAGTAGAGACAAGCAAAGAATATGACGGGTATTATTACCAGGTAGCAGATATAATCAGTATCGTGGTGCTGGGAAGCCTGTGCGGACTGAGAAATGTAAATCAGGTGCACCAATGGGCGGAAAGCGAGCGGACACGGGAATTTTTGCGGAAGGAGTTACAAATTGAGAGGATACCGTGTTATTACTGGTTTTTATGCCTGCTGAAGCTGGTGAAACCCGAGTCGCTAAACCGATGCCTGATGAAATGGGCGGAAGCAATGCTGCCGGAAGACCGGAACGGGATCAGCGTGTCGCTGGACGGAAAAACCATACGCTCCACGGGGAAAATGGAGCGTTATGACAGTCCGCTTCATATTGTGAGCGCGCAGCTATGTGAACTGGGAATCACCCTGGCAAGCAGAAGCGTGGATGGAAAAAGCAATGAGATACCCGCGGTGCAGGAACTGCTGGAAGAGCTGGATATCAGCGGTTGTATGATCGTGGCTGATGCACTGAATTGTCAAAAAGAGACGGCAAAAGCAGTCATCAGCGGAAAAGGCGATTATCTGTTCAGCATAAAAAGCAACCAGAGGAACCTGGAAGCAGATATCGCGGAGTATGTGCAGGACCCCACGCTTCAGAAAACGATGGATACAAGGGTTCAAAAAGAGAAAAACCGGGGCAGGGTGGAGACCCGGACAGCGTTTACCACCGATGATATCATGTGGCTCACCGGCAGGGAAAAGTGGGCGGGTTTGTGCTGCATTGGAGCAATCCACACAGAATTTGAGGAAAAGGGCAGAAAAAGCAGCGAATGGCACTATTATATCTCCAGCCGAAAGCTTACTGCGCTGGAGCTGCTGCATCATGCCCGGATGGAGTGGGCAGTAGAGACCATGCACTGGCTGCTGGATGTCCATTTTGGCGAGGACTTTTGCCGGGTTGAGGACAAGACGATTCAGAAAAATCTCAATATCCTGCGAAAATTCGCTCTGTCCATTATCAAAACCTTCAAACAGAAAACCGTTTCAAAACGGCCCCTCTCCCACATTATGTTTGACTGCCTGCTGAATCCCGCCTCCCTTCGGGCTCTTTTGTTTGAAAATTGATTTCCGTGACCACGCCCCACGCCCGTCTCATAAAAACCAAAGGAGATCGTAGAGGTAGTCCGTGCGCAAAAGAGCGGAGAGCATCGAGGACTTTAAGGAAGATTTTTTGTGGGCGTCAGATAAGAAGTGTTTATGCACAGCGAGGGCGAATTTGCGCAAGGAATTCAAGGTTTTGTGAGCATTTTCACTAAGAAACTGACAGGAATCTTCTGAAAATGTAACATCCAGCATCCAGTGCATGGACTCGATCTTCCAGTGCTCCCGCGCAAAATCCATCAGCTTCCGCGGAGAAGCGTCTCGGCTGGAAATGTAGTAGCTCGTCTCTTCGCTGTGATGTGCGTGGTCCTCCACGATCCGCTTAATCGCAAATACACTTCGCAGTCCGGGCCATTTGTGGCCCTCCAGCCAGGAAATATCGGTTGCTTTGCGGCAAATCCTCTTTTCAATCCGCCCTGCGTTTTGTTCTGCCGTTTGGCAGCTTTCCCACTGATCGCGGTTGATGCTATCTTCAAAAAACAAGCGAACGTCCGCCAGCAAAGACGGTTGATTTTCTTTCAAGCCGAACAGATAATCCCCCTTTTTCTGCACGATCCTGCGGGATGTCTCCCGCTGGCAGTGCATGGCGTCCGCTGTGATGAGCCTTCCCTCTACATCCAAGTATGTGAGCATTTCCTGAAAAACGGGGATCTCGTTTGTCTTTTCATGGATGGCTTCCTGCGCTAGCGTAATACCGCTGTCCGTTATATATGCGCTCAAAATTTGCAGTGCTTTGCGGGAATTTTCACCTTTTGCGGTACTGCAAATTGCTTTTCCATCCACCGCAATTACTTCGCCCAATGTTCCAAAACGGTCATGCAGCACTTCCAAAATGGCTTCTCCGATCTGTTTCCCATCCACCATGCTCAGAATTCGGCCAAAGGTTGCCTTAGATGGTATTTTCTCAATGCCCAATGTTTCCCTTAGAAAATCCGCTTTGCTTTTTGCATAGACCACCAGTTCCTCCAGCGTGTCCAGCCCACATAATACGCCGCACAGGTTTTCTTCTATCAACCCCACATAATTGATCCCCATATCTTGAAATTGATTCAGCCACCAGGCAGTATCGTGTTCGCTTTGCTCTGCCATCAGCTCCAGCTCCCCATAGTCAAGTATGATGTCATAGGTCTTATTGGAGGATTCCACACTCCAGCGGCGTCCTATCAAGATGATACTGGAGAGAAGGCAGATGAAGACAATGAGGAGAAAGAAAGAATTTTCTTTAATATATTTTTTCATAGGCACCTTAGATTTTTGCTGCGGAGGGGCAAAACTATGTCAAATTCTCGGGCTTACACAGGTGCCGACCTGGAAAAACTACCAGACTTCATTCGGTGTGAGCTACTTGGAGGGCAGTTGTATACGGACGACTGGACAACGTTGGAAGTCGATGAAGCCGTTTTTCAGAATGTCCCGTCGGAAAATCAGCACGTGACCTATCGGCTTTCGGTTGTCAAGACAGAACAGGTATGATCGACAAAACCCCTCCCTTTGGACAACGCCTGGAGGGAGGGATTCGGGCTGGGTGTCAGCCGGGGATGCGAACGCCTGGCTCCGGGTAAATTTTCAACCAGTCAGGATTCCAGTGAGCAAGGCTTTCCCTCAGTATCATCGTGCGCTCTCGTATGAATTCTTCCGTGGGCTGTGAGCAATATGGCTCAACCAGCTCTTTCTGGATTGCGGGGATGATCTCTGGGTATGTCCACTCGACAAGAGCCGCCATGCAATCCTCTTCAAACGCAGCAAAGTGCTGCTCATTGCAATAGAAATGCCCATGATAGGCGACGCCTGTGTTGAACTCATTAAGCTCTGGACGTACGGCCGTATCCACTATGAGTCCGCCATGTCCGTTTGTCGTGAACCACCATATCCCATCAGCGAGCTTTCGCTGTCTCTGAATGTCAGTTCCCCACATCTGGGACGCTAAACGCCGGGCAGTAACTTCTGGCTTCGAACTTCCATATCGCATATGAAATATCCTCCATTTTTTACCCTTTGCTTGGGATTGAAGGAATATATGCATATCCTGAAGGAAATATAAATGGCAAAGCCCCTTCCTCTGGACAACGCCTAGAGGAAGGGGCTTCTTCTGTGAATAGCTGACCTGCATACGGGCGCATTCGACGGGGAACACAAAGGCTTCAAACCCGCCAAGTCCCAAAGGCAGCTACATTCACAGGCTGTATTGTAGCACAGCCCATCTCTGTTTGCAATAGGTTTTAAAAAATCTTCCGTTTCTGCGGTTCTCCTCTGCCGGACCCTCTCCCCTTTCATATCCCCTATCATAAGAAAATCCGTCCAGACGAAACTATGCTCATCCAGGCGGATTTTCTATAGGAATTTGCGGGACTCGAATGTCTCTACGGACATTCAACAAGAAGACTTTTCACGCCAGAACTATATGATGGCTGCATCCGGGAACATAGCCCGTGCAACGTTGACCAGTTTCCGGCGGTCTTCGATAGAAAGCTTATCCATCATCATTGTGATTTCAAAACTCTCCAGCGTCCCGATTCGCCCAGTCTTCTCCCATTCATCTTCCATATAAGCCTGCATAGCCTCGGCCCGTACTTCGGGATCCTCTTCGCAGACCTGATCCTGAAGCCATTCCTGCTCTACGGCCGATACGGACTCTTCCCGCCGCTTTT
>OFGL01000759.1_pt1 | contig 23932 bp, 17 predicted proteins | sample 1521801 | NCBI WGS metagenome assembly OFGL01 (sample SAMEA3504085, study PRJEB24116) | mouse gut metagenome | biome: mouse gut; feature: mouse-associated habitat; material: faeces | place: Denmark | collected 2011 | reverse complement strand
TGATCTTTCTAACAAAGGAGACTACAGAACATTTTCTAAAAAAAAAAAAAGGGGGGGGGGGAGACTTGAAACATCCCCTGATGCCAAAGAAACATCAAAAGCTACAATTTCTCCTCAGGTGAGTCTCACATCTTCAGTCTACCAAAGGGCATGTTGGACAATCCATATTTCCCCAAAAAGGCTCAAGATTATCTAACCAAAAGGCTCTTATGTGTTTACTATCTGGCCCAGGAAATTTCTTCATCTTTCTCAAATGATGCAGAACATTTTGACCATGCTTAAGGTAATTTGTCCTTTTGCAAATCAGACTTCAGGACTACACAATCTCCTTTGTGAAATCAAGGGCCTGAGGGAAAGTCCACATCTAAAAAAATCATCTAGAACTTGTCTTTAGCCCAAACACACCAGAAAATTTTCATATCTTCTAAAGTATCTAAAAACGCTTCTGACTAAAACATTATTGTTGTAGGATATTTACCATCTGCTCTAGGATATGTGAGACCATCATTATTTAACCATGGGCATCTAGAAACTTTGTCACCTATGCAAAGGTGTTTTGGTTTTTCAGGATTTTTCCCAGTATATCTGGGTGCCCATGGAACTACAGAACTTTGTCATCTGGCCAAGGTGTTTAGAAAAATATTCCATCTTCAAAAAGTTATTCAAGACATTCACTCCACCTTCCAGGAGATCTGGATCTTTCCTCATCAGCACAATGAGTTTCAGGACATGGAATCTCAACTCATGAGTTTTCAGGAATTTTGATGTCCTTGCAAAGGCCTGTGGATTGTTCCACAACTACCCAGAGTACAGCTGCTACTTCACCAAGTACTCAAGAGAATTTATTACCATTGTTATCTCTCCAAAGTAAACTCAGAACCTGCCAACCTGCCCAAGAGATGGTAGGAACTTTGCCACTTAGACCAGGATCCCTGCCAATTTCCCCTTCAGCCATTGTAGCTCCTGGACCCAAACAGGTGGCTTCAGAGCCTGTGAGCCTTTCACCATTATATCATGATATGCCATCAAATTTTCCCCACATTCATGGAGTTCTAGATTTATCTCAGTATGACTCAGATTCTCCCCTAAATGTAATGTCACTCACCCAATGGCAACAGGGAACACCCTCATCCTCAGAATGAAGTGTAGCACTTTTGTCTTCTGTTCAAGGGAGTGTGGGAATATCCTTAACTGCACAACAGACTCCAGAACTCACCACATCTAAACAGGGAACTCTCATTCTCTTTCTTGACCAGGTGATATGGCAACTTCCTCATCTTCTAAGGTTTATAAAGGACATTTGCCATCTGTGGATGTGGATATGTGGACATATTTATATCCTCAGAAATCTCCAGGACATTTGAAAAATGTCTCTGTTTTTCCAAAAAACATGCTCTCTGGCTAGGATCCTGTAGCAATTTCCTTACCTGCTATTGCTACTGAGGCTTTGGTATCATCATCATCATCATCATCATCATCATGCCAAGGGCATCAAGGTTCTTTGCTATCTACCTAGGATGGTGGAAAAGACTCACTTACTGCACCAAATGCTCAGAAAATTTACTCATTTTCTTCCCAGGCCTTAGAAACTTTGGTAAATATCCAAGGACCACTGCCCACTTACACACCTTCTAAACAGACTCTGCATTCTTCACCATCTACACTAGGTATTTCCATTTGCAAAGAACTCTTCAAATGTCATCACTGGCACAAGGGACCCTAGAGTCTTTTATATCATCCCAAAAGGAAGGGACAAAATACAAATAAGAAAAAGACATTCTGAGACAGTCTATATACCACAGGGGACTGTAGAACCATCAAGACGTAAAACAGGGCCTTTAGGATCTACTCAAGGTGCTCATAGGATGGCTCAAATATTTCCATCTAATAAAGGGGCTGAGAAACATTCTTTATCTCTTAGAAGGACTATGGGACTACCCAAATCTGAAACTAGGACTCTAAAATTTCACCATCTGAACCAGGACCTGTGAAAAATTTCAGTTCTTTTCAGAAGCCTTATACATTTTCTCTATCTATGCAAGATACCCGATGACATCCACCATCTGAAACAGAGGCTATGATATCTTCTCCCTCTACCCAGGGAACTAAGGAAACATTGTTATCTTCCAAAGGGAATGTGAAACCTTCATCATCTGCACCACCATCATCTCCTCACACTACAACAGGAAATCTAACAATTGTCAGTTGTAAACAAAGACCTCTAGAACAATCTGTACTGTCCAGGGGACTTAGGGTTTTTTAGTTATACCACAGGGAAATTAGAGCGTTCAGCATCTTTCCAGAAGAAGCTAGGGCACTCATCATACATAGTAGAATATCTGTATACCTTGCCATGTTTCCAAGGAACTACAGATCCTTTGCCTCCTACAGGGGTTATGCTAACTCCCAAATTTGAAAATAGGAAGTCAGAAAAATTTCCATCTGAAAAAAGATCTTCTTCATCCACCAGGACATAAAAACAAACAAACACACACACACACACACACACACACACACACACACACACAAACCCCAAAAACCAAAAAATCTCAACAACATTGTCATATTCCCAAGTGAAAGTGAAATCCTCAACTTCTCTATGATGTTCTCAGAAACTTCCACAAACTAGCAAACTATATCAGGCAATTCAATAACTGTGAGATGTAAGAAAACAACTCTAGAACACTTGATACCTGTCCAAGAAACTATGGGTGCTTTGCCATCTTTCCCAGGGTTTTTTAGAACATTCGGCATCTTTCCAAAAGAAGCTAGGGAACTCAACACACATGGTAGAATCTCAGGAAAACTCACCATCTGTTCAAGGGACTACAGGCCTTTTGCCACATCCTTCAAGTCATACAGGACATTCACAATATGACCAATGATCTCAGGAGTCTTATTTTGTAGTCCCAAGGATCTAGCACATTTGCTATCTACCAAACTTAGCATATATGTTGAGGCTTCTATAGGCCTTTCACCATATACTCAACAGTCTTTTGATCAGTCATCATCGTCCCAAGAGATTCTGGGAATATCAGATTCTGCCCAGTGTACTCATAAACATTTGTCTTCATTCTCAGGTTCTTGGGGAATGTCTTCATGTATGCTAAGGGCAACAGAAACATTGCAACATGTCCCAAAGCCCCATGGCCATTTCTCACCAACACAAGCTAGTCGAGCCCCTCCATATCTTTGCGGACACTTGTCACAACTTCCCTATATCCATAAGCAACTCTTGAGCTGAATGTATCTGCACAAATTTCTTCATTACACTCATCATCTACTCAGGTGTCTGGACAATCTTACCTGAATTCAGAATCCATGTAGGGACATCCCATAGCTGCCCAGGGAGTTGAAGAAATTTTCCCATGTAGCCCGGAGACTCTAGGTTACAAAGAAAGTGATAAGCAGGAACAAGGACATTTCCAGTCTGTTCAAGTACTTCTGGGAATTTTTGACCTGCAGAAGGAAGGTTAGGATCTTTTTCATCTGCACAAAGGGTTCTGGGAACTTCTCTATCTGCCTAAGGGTCTCTGTACACACCCAAACAAGAACCTTTAGGTACTCTGTCTTCTCTACCAAATTCGTTCAAACATCCATCTAATTACTAGAGGGCTCTCACATTTTCTCCATCTGCTCAACTTACAATGCTCATCATGTTAGCCACAGACTAATGAATATGTTCTCTCTAGCCAGGAAAATCAGGAGAAGTTTTTGTATTTCCCAAGTTATCCAGAACACTACCTATCTGCACCAGGTGGTCAGGGATATCCACTATCTATCACTGTAAATGTAGAACATTTGCTAACTTCTTAAGGGTAAAAGAAAAATTGCACAGTTGCAATTGGAAATTTGCATGTGCAAAGTTCTGTGTCATCCATCCAAAGGTATCCAGAACCTTCGACTGATTCAACAGGTATATTGGGATTGGGACAATGTAAACACAAAGAGACTACCATGGGCCCTTTGCCTAGAGTGAAAGAGGATGTCAGATCTTCTAAATCTGTTTTGCTTACTCTAGGAAGTTTGCCATCATCACCTCAAGAACCTGGCAGACATTCATTTTTTTACTCAAGGAGGTGTAGAAATATTCCCATCTGTTCCAGGGAATCAAGTATATTCGCAATCAATCCAGGGGGCCTGACACATTCCATCTTAGCCCAGGCAATGACACATCACTCAGGACCTGCTGAAGGGGCTCTACTGCATTCAGCTTTTTCTCCAGCAGAATCAGAAGCAAATGAATATTCTCCATCTTTCTGAGGGACTTCAGACAGCTCCAGATGTGCTGGACTGCATCTGAATCTTACTATATCACTACATGTGCCACCATCATCTTTGAGATCTGAGCAAGGAACTGTGGGATTCTTGTCTATCGCAAGAAAGAAGTCTGAAAGTGACTAAAACTAAAGACATGATTCTAGGGTCTTCCTTGTATTCTCAGGGCACTGAGGGGGCATTGTTTATCTGCACAAGCCACAGTAGGAAAGTACATATCTGTAAAGCAGACTGTGGGAACTTTGCCTCCCACCCCAAGACGATTGGGGTCTATGCAAAATACTCAAGTGCTACCAGAATCTATGTCAATTGATCAAAGGCCTCTGGAAATTTCTTCATCTTCACAAGGAACTGTAGGTTCTTCATCTTCCCAAGAGGTTTTTGGACATTTCTGTTCTGCCTAAGGGTCTCCTAAACTGCCCACATCTAAACAGTGGACTGCACAAAATGTTTCATAAGCTCAAGATAGTTTGAATGCTCCAACTTCTTTGCAGACAGTTATGAATTTTCGCCAACTGTCCAAAATTTTGCACAAAAATCCCCAGCTTTCCCAAGGGAAACTGGACATTTCCTACCTTTCCAGAAATCTCAAGAATACTTTTGTCCTTAACCATCAGATGTAGGACATTGCCCACCTCTACTGGGTTCTCAGGAGCATCTTGTACCTCCTACAGTGGTTCTAGAAGCTTTTCCATCTTTTCAAAAGCCCCCAAAAATTTCCAGGGCAAAAGAGGGAACTTTATGCATATAAAGTTATTTTTTCTTCAACCAAAGAAATCTAGAAAATTCAACAGGTTTCACAGGGATATTGTCACAATATAAAGAATCACAGAGTATTTTAGGACATTTTCAAAGAGTGAGAGAAGATGTAACATCTTCTCAGACTACTTCATCAGCTCTAGGAACTTTGCCACCATGACCTCCAAAACTTGGTAGACAATAACATTGTACCAAGGAGATGCAGAGACCTTCCCATTTGGCCAAGGGAATCCAGTACCTTTGTAATCTGCCCAGGGACCTCTGAAACTTTCTATCTCAGCATAGGCAATGATGAATACATCACAATGTTCTGAATGTTCTCATAATCCTCTGGGTCTTTTTTCCACTTAACAAGTGACTCCAGCATCTTCTGATTATTCTCATGAAAGTTTGAGTCCCTTTCTCTCTGCAAAGAGGACCTTATATCTGTCCACATGTCCACAAAGGTATATACAACAATCTACAACTTCCCAAAAGCTCTCAAATCCTTCTTTACATAAACAATGTATAGGAACTCAGTCCACATCTACACACTACACAGTAGCAGACTCACCATATTCCTCAGTGTGTCAGTGATATACCCACCCTACTCAAAATATTGCAAGGATTTTGAGATCTGACCAAGAATCTCTGAGTATTTTGGCAACTGCACAAGGCTCTGTAGAACCTTTGCCATCTTCCTAGGGGACTCTAGAATATTCCTCATTTGCATCAGGTGCACAAAAAAAATTCAACAGCTATCTCAGGATATGTGATATACAATGACTCACTTCTGGCACTTGCAATTTTTGCCCAACTTATTTCATTACTTTCTTCCCTAATCCTTTTGATTCCTTTCCTTACACAGAAGAACCTTTAGATCTCTCTAAACCTACAGAGGGGCCTTTGACTTCATACCAGGGACCAAATGAGTATTTGAATACTCCACAAAGGGTACAAAAAACAGATCCAACTGCTTCAGATATGTCAGGTTCTTCCAAAGGATCCATGGCAATTTCTTTATCTGGACAGGGAACCCTAGGATCTCTATGATCTACCCTAGAGCTTTTGACAATGTCCCTATCTGTTCACGTGAATCCAGGACCTTTGTTATCTGTTCAAAAAGCTGGAGGCCCTTGCCTGTCCTTTAGAGGAGAATATGAAAGGTTGCACCTGTACAAAACACAAGCCAGGAATAGCAAATATTACACCAGGAGCTTTGGAATTTTCAGCATCTACCATAGTGCATCTAGGATCACCTTTATCTGTCCAATTATATTTGAGAGTGTCACAACCTTTCGTATTGAGTCAGAGACCTTCCCTGTCTTGTCATGGTGTAGTAGGAACATCAACATCTGCCCAACGGCCTTCAGAAACTTCCTTGTTATCCCAAGAGTCTCCAGGACCTTGTTAGAAAAATGCGGCTTTAGGATATTCACCATCTGATCCTAAGATCTTGGACTTTCTAATTCTGCGAAGGAAAAACTAGAAACAATGCCAAGTATGCAAAACCGTGAGGAAATACCATCTGTCACCCAAGAGATCATAGAATCTTTGTCAGCCACATAAAATTCTCCCAGATTACCAGTTTCTTCAACACTTAGTCCAGAGTTGGAAGAATCTCTGCCATGTAACCAATCTGTTTCTAAGAGTTCAGAATCTGTGGCAGGGTCTCTAGAATCTTTGCTATCTGTTCCAGGGTCTCTGTGTCTTATGAAACACAATGTAGATGGGCTGAGCCCTTTAGTATCTGATCAAGGGATCCTTGGAACACCAACATTAGCCCAGGAATATCTAGAACTTTCTCAACTAGCTAAGGGGATTCTAGAACCTATGCCATCTAGAAAAGACACTGTGGGTACTTCCTTTTCAACAGAATTTCCCAGACTGTCACTTTGTACAGACAGGGACTTAATTCCAACCCCTTCTCATGAAGATGGCCAGATAGTTACTCTTATCAGAGGAAGAGCCCGAGTACTTCCAATTCTAACCAAAGGACATTGAAACATGTCTCATTTTCAGAAGGAGATATCAGATACTGCCTCTCAGAACTTGATGTTTTAAAATGCATCTCTTCTGCCAAAGGTAGCCTCACATCTTCCAAGTATGCTGAAAGGAATCCAGTCCTACCTCTACTCCTCCAAGAAGCATCTCCCCCTTTTAATCTTCACAATTGAGTTTCACATCTAGCATTCCTTATAAGAAAGATCTCAGTTATTCTCCTCATCCAAGGGGTTGTCCCAAAAATTCTATACTGCAAAAAATAAGACTAATGTTTTCCTCTGTAGATCAAGCAGGCCTGAAACCTGTCCTCTAAAAAGATGCTAGGTGGAAACACTGCCACTATTCCAAAATGCTGGTAAGATCTTGCACTTCTAAGAAAAAAAGTTGCAAATCTTAAAACTGTGACTACCATAACCCTCACTACTTCTGATACTGCTAAAGGAGCCTTTGGATGCTCACCATCTCATGAGGAGGGCCTCAGAAGTCCTCCACCATACCAAGGTGAATACAGACCATCCAAATCTATTTTATCTTATCAGAAAAGGACCGTTCTGAACAATGGGACAGTCAAGCTTCCCATTCAGAACATGAGAGTGGCAAACCATGATCCATGCCTAGAGAAAAGTGCACATAAACCACTCTATTCCTCATGAAGAGAGCCTCAGACATTTCATGTCTCCTCATGAGATTCTCTGAAATGCTACTTTTAATAGGAGGAGAGAGAGTAGTGCCTCTAATACCCAAATAGCCCTGTAAACTTCTCCTGCAGAACAAGAAGGCATTGAGTTATCTCCAGATGGAGAAAGTCCCCATAGAGGTGTCAAATTCTTGTCATCACCCCAAGAGGATATCAACCACCCTGTTTTTACTAAGTAGTGCTCAAAACATGTTTCTACTGCCAAAGAGAGAGAAACACATAACTTCCATTAATACAAAAATGGGAGCCCACAGCATTGGCTATTTTCCTAGTGGGATTCATACATCCATGAATTCCAAATGGAGGTGCCACTTCATTCCCTGTTATGCAAAGTAATTACACGTAACATCTCAAACACAGGACATGATACTTGCTCTCTCTTGCCCAGGGAGAAAACAATCATTACAATGTGAATTTGGGTGTCCCTTTGTGACCCTTCTGTCCTAGGAGGCCACAAATATATACATCATATCAAAATCAATTTCAAAAGGATCACGGAGCAAAAGGGGAGCTGTAGTTCTTTCTTCTCCCCTAAAAGGGAAAGTCAGACCATATCAGTCTGAGCATTGTGAACTCAGACTTTCCAGTTCTCACCAAAGGGACATTGGCTATGTGTCCTCTTTCAGTAAGGCTCAGAATGCTTTAGCCTGAAAGAGGCAGGCTCTCAAATGCCCAATCTAAAAAAAATGTGCTTCACAGATGCTTTCTATGAAAAAAGAGATATCATAAATGCTCTAGGAAGCTTATGACTTAATCCTCACTCCCGAATTACTCCTTTGACCCAAGGACACACCAGAACTTTACAGCTTGCCAAATGGATCCTGTAAGGCAGTCCTTCTCAAGAGGGTGGCCAGTGCCCTTCTCTCTTTTACCCTGGCATTTTCAGTTCTTTTTTTGACCCACAGGGTGCCCTGTTTTTCCCTTTCTTTGCCCCTTATGAGCAACATGAGTTTAGAACTTTTACTTCTCATCAACCATCTCTACATCTTACAATTTCTACTCCTAGCTGCTTCAGATGCACATTGAAACATCACATATGTCCCTTGGACTAAAAGTACAAACAAACCTCCCTTCTGATTAAGAGTATCTAACAATTTGTAGCCATAAGCTATATAATTTCCAGCTCATGTAGAATAGTATGTAGAATAGTATGTGCTTCTTCTGATCATTGAGGACCTAGACTAACTAGATCTGATGTAATCCATGACAAATCGATTTCCTTGATATACGGTGCATTGAGTGCTCCTTTTTCTGATCCTCTGACCTCATTACCTCAGTCCAAGGATCTGGACCCATTTGCTTCAATGGCTGGAGTCTAAGAGTAGCCAGCAATTTCATAAACCCAGGACATATACTTATATGTTGTCCAGTAGAAACAAGTAAGCCTTGCCATGTTCAGAAGTAGGCAGCTGATTTACCAGGAGAAATAGCTGGGAAGTTCCTCCTAGCATACTGACGATTGATTATGCTGTTGCATGGCCTGCATGATATTCATATTCTGGGTTCCCAGGAAGCCTCGATAATGAAATATTCCAAATATTCCTCCCAAAATTGACCTTTTATCTTGAAAAGATACAAGAGTGTTTGATATTTCTGCTTTCCCAAATGTGGTATGAGACTTTCTACCTCTAATGGATGCTATTTTTAATAGGTTATTTGTGGATAAATCAACATTTTCCTCCTTTCAAAGGGTCCTCCAAATTGTGTTTCTTTGAGAGAACCCTAAGATGTATTCCCCTATGCTTGAAGTGGGGTGTAATGCACTCTCCATGACTCAAGGATATGTGAGGTGCAATTGCTCTAAACCAGTAATCCAAATACAGATATTTTTCTCTATTAATTTTTAGACTTACAGCTTAAGAACCACAGATCATCCAAAATACTGTATACCAAAGGGTCTTCTGATCTGCCCATGCTGAAATAGGTATTCTCAGATTTTACCCAATTCCCTAAGTGACCTTAAACTAAGCTGTCTAGAACCAATGTGCTGGAGCTGCAAAAATGGCTCAGCAGTTAAGAGCACAGAATGCTTTTCCATAGGTCCTGAGTTGAAAACCCAGAAAACACATGGTGGCTCACAACAATCTAAAATGGGACCTGATGCCACCTTATGGTGTGTTTGAAGGCAGTGACAGTACAAACATATACATGAAATTGAATATATGTGCCTCACAACTTCCTTCAATAACCTAACAGTGGTTCAGACATACCCATTCTACATCAAATATGTTAGAAACTCACCAGTGTTGAAGGCTGCATTGACTCATGAGAACCAAAATTTTCAGACATTCTTTAATTGCCCTCAGAATTATCACTTCAGAACAAAGGTGTCATATAGGTCCTCAATGAATGAAGATATCCGGAGACATATGACATGAGAAGCAAGACTTCAGACTTCAACAACATCTTAATTTGGCCACAAATATGGCTCTTTAATATCACCATGCAATAGCATTGATGAATTCACAATGGGGCTTCAGATGTACCCCACCAGAACCGGGATAATTTATATTTCCAGCATAAATAGCAACTCCGTCAAGTCACACAACCTTAGAAGTAAAGTATCCCATGATTTCAAGGGGGCTGACCCCCAGTTGGATTATCTTTTGAAGAAGGCCTTAGCCTTACTTCCTCTAAACATAGTAGTCCCTGACATTAAGGATATGACAAAGGGGTCTGCTGACCTTGAATAAAAACACTTTGTTCTTTCTCTGTCTGCACTGGAGGGGTCTGAGGCATGTCCCTCTGATGAAGAAAGTATAGAACTGACATTTGAGAGTAAGGAGTGTGTCTCATACATTCAAGTACAGATCTGGTGTGCTTAAAACTAAACCGTTGGTACCAAGAATTCACAGGAGTTTCACTCTTTGTTCATGGCTTACTCAGGTCTACCATTCAACTAATATAGACCAGAGATTCTCTCTCAGAAATTATTGTTTAGGGGATACACCTTTCAATACCAATAAACTCAGAGAAGTCTGGTTTCAAGTCCCATGGCCAATGAATAAAAACTTCAGCCTAGATCCAAGGTCATCTCTCTTTAAGTTGCTCATCATAAAGGTAATTGTCCTCAACACCCATACTTGTGTGGCCTATTGTAAGTATAAATAGGGAACAGATCCAGGGACTTTGAGCAGTCTTGTCAGAACAAACCTCAGAGTGCTGTCAACTGTGCAGTAGAGTCCTCAGGGATAAGAATTTTCTAGAGTTCTCTGAAAATGTGGATTTAAGGAGTGCCTGGTCCAACCTCCTCTACAGAAGGTAAACAGTTATACTCCCCTACTGTCCAACAGGATCAAGGGACTTACTTGATTCCACAGTTATGGTGTTTCCCTTCCTGTGATGATTGAGGTCTTAAAAATCACCCCTTTGAGTCAATGGGCTCTCATAAAAAATAATTTCTGTTCGGGAACCCATGGGATATTTTACCTCTGACAAGGAGCATTTTTCTCCCTCTGGTCACATTTCAGATAAATCAAGTCGAGGAGGCCAATCCTGGGACCTTATGCCACTTCCTTGACTTCAGTCACATGACATGGTGTGAAATCATCATTCTAACACAGTTCTGGTGGTTGAACATAATTCTTAGGAGGCAATCATGCTGAAGACAGTAGCTCAAGCTTTTCATGAATCATGGTATCAATATTTGGTGTCTTGCTAATTCTGCTAAAGATATGGATACTCCAGAATGTGAAGAACCATTAGGTGTGGCAAAGGAGGACCTTATGAGTTAAGGTAAGCAATTTTTTGTACAAACTATTATGGAGATTTTCATACTCTGATCATCTCTCTTGTTACAAGGACAACACCACCTCCTTTCTCCCCAAGTAATACTTACTCCATCTGTCTTAGATTAAGGAGTCATCAGATCTTACCCTGAAGCAAAGCGAGTCTCTGATTATACCAGTTTGTCCAAAGGAGTTTTGGACATACTTTTAGGTCGAGGAATCCCACACAACTTACTGATATTATGAACTGAACCTTAAATATATATACTAATGTTTCCCAGATTTTCCCTTCAGTTCAAGGTAAACTCTAGGTTCAAAAACTTTTCAATGAAGAATCTTTGACGTAAATACTCTGACAAGGAACAAATTTACATTTTATCTTTGAATTGGGGAAATATAGACACACCCTTCAGTTTGAAAAGGTCTTAATACAAATTTTGTTGCTTAGGGAGCCTACTGAAAAGCCACTAACATGAAAACTAAAGTTGATGTTTATTTTCGCTTGTGGAAAATTTAAATCAACATCTCTTGACCATGCATATCTCAGAAAATTTACTTGTCTTAATAGAATCCTCAGGACTATTAGTCTAGGAGTTCCTAAAATTTCCAATGTTTCCTGGGTGGCCAGGCATGCTCAAATAAAGAAGGGATGTCAAGCAACTCTGAAATGATGTCCTGAGACATGACAGTAAATATATAAGCCCTAACCTAACTTCTATTTTTAAGCCTGTCACTTGAAATAGAGCAGTGCCCTCTTTGTTGGCTATGCCTGGCATGCTGCTTTACAGAGAACATAGAGCAAGAGGTTACCAAACAATTCGTAAGAAAAATGCTCTGATTGTTGGCAAACACACCTTAATTTCTCAGAACACATGTGTATTCTGAATTGTGAGTTCATTTGCACTTGATAAGCTGTTTTCGACATCTTCTTCAAATTCCAAAGATAAACATTTGCCTGAGGGATTCTGTGATCTTTCTTATCTTATTTATCCTCCCAACATATTCTCTTTCTCAAAAATGATATTCCTATATATGGTCAAAGTAGTTTTATCCCTAACTTATCAGGAAAATTTCCAAAAGTGACTCCTTCTGTAAACAGGTACCCTAGTTCACTCTGGTGTGAAGTCCCATAGTGATATTTCAAACTGGATCAAAGTACCTGTGCCATCTGTTTCCACACAAGTCAATAGAAATGAAATAACTTCATTAATTCTGCTTAGACCTGGATAATGAATAAAGTCAAAGAAGTATCCTAGCCAGCAACAGTCCTCAAAAGCCTTTGGAAGAAGGAATATGTTGCTTCCGTGTATCTCCTCAATGAACACAAACTATGAAAATAAAAAAAAATAAAAAAACTCTGAATAAGAATTGAAAATTGATAATCATTGCTGGAAACATACTCCACTGTATAAGGTACCAGAGACCTTTACCTTGGACAGAAGTTTATATGGCAACGTCACAGTCTGCCTCAAGAAGTTTCTGTCCTCCTCTTGCAGTAGGGATTCAGAGATTTCCTTTCCTACATGGGGCTCATATTTTCCAATGTTAACTTACTTTTTCTCACTAAACTGAATATAATGTCACAACTCTCCTAGGACTAACAAGGCCCTAGAACCTATTAGCAAAGTGTGGCCCAAAACATGTATTATTATACCTTACATTGAATATTCCTATTCCAACCATGTAGTTTTGAGCCTTTATTTCCTTAAAAGGCTTTTAGACCATGGGAGACTTATACCACTTATTCTACATAAAAGGGCATCTAACAATCCCTGTCTTCCCAGTAGGAGTATGGGTCTATTGTCTACTTCCATTTACCAAGTGGATTTTAAACATTCAGTTTCAGCAAAAGGGGCCTTTGGAAATCAAAATCTATTGAAAGGACTCTCAGAAGTAGCTTCTGTGTAGAAGGGGAGTTTCAGACCTCCACCCTCTGTACTAGGACACTTCAGATCCACCTCTGCAATTAAAGAACCAGCATAGATTCTCTACTGGATTTGCCTCACAAATACCCCGATCAACTAAGTTTTCTTTAAACATATCCCATTTGTCCAAGATATCCACACAACACATATGTGAACAATGTCACCTCACATTTCTCCCCTTTTAGATGATAGGGCAGAAAATAGAAAACTGAAATTGTCTCCCATATCCTGTGCCTCAAAATTGGTCATCACAATGCCCCATTCGTATCTTTTATTCACAGATGTGTGCAGCTGAAAACAGCCTTGCGGAAACATCAATTCATGCATAACTATTTATCATGTTGGGAGATTGTTGTGACCATTGCCTGGACACTCAAAGTTGTTACACAGGGTATGTATATGGGGAAAATTCTTGGAAGCTAGTGAGGAAGAGTCTGAATCGTCTTACAGTTCTCAGTGGAGCCTAGGAAATTCCCATGATGACCATAGCTGAACTGGACATTTCTAACCTGGAAAATAAGACTTGGGACCTCTACTTTAGGATCCAAGATTTTCACGATTTCCCCTCTGTTGACTGTGGTCTTAGAATGTCTCATTCTGAGAAGAGGTTCTCAGAAGTCTTCTATTCCCAAGATGCCTCTCGCACTCCTTGCTTTTTGAAGTGGCCAAGAAAATTATCCTGTGTGAGGCTCAGTGAGCTTCAGTCTTTTCCTTTCCCCAAATATGGCCTTAGATCTTGGTGATATCTACAAGGGAGAACATTAACTACTGTATTTGACCAAAGGAAGGTGACAATTTTCTTTATACTAAAAGTGAAATTAGATATGCTCTGTTGAATCCTCAAGCATTCTCTTATGACTTTGAAGTATATCAAATGTATAATCTCTAAATAAGAAAGATTCAAGCTTTTCACCTTTTATAAGGATGGGTATGTGTGTTGGAGGCCTCATATCAGCAGGTGCATTCTGTCTCTTTGTTGGGCCACAATTTCAGACATCTTGGGGGAACACTTTAATTGAGACAGGGATCCTACCACAGGGATGCCCTCTTCTTTAATATCTTTGACCTCATTAATTCAACAACAGGGGTCAGATGCTTCAATCCATTGATTGGGTGAAAATATCTGCATCTGAATCATAAAGCTGCTATTTGGGTCACTAGGAATATTTCTTAAACTTGTTGCAGTGGGTATAATAGCTAATAAATAAAAAAAATCTCTAAAAATATATATTGTATATTGTAACAGAAATATAATGTTGGTTCTAAGGCCCCTGTTTGCATTCAGTTCAAGATACAGGCATTAATCTGTGTTTCTCTGTGTTTCTTATAATGATTGTGGGTAACTGAAATAAGCAAAGCTAAACCAAACCAAACCAAAAGAAACAACCGTGTCTATACATTGTCTTTTCTTCTACTGATTCACAAGTTGTTAAAGTCCATGCTCTTGGATGTAACTACAGTTTGGAATTGTCCTCCCCCTACTCTGACTCAGAATAACAGTTTGCATGAGCTCAGATACCTTACTTTGTAATCTGAGTGCATGTGTGATTTAGATATTAGTTGATTGCTAAGAGAAAGCACAAACTGTGTAGGAAAGTGAATGAATGTTGCAGATGACATGCCAATATCATCCCCTTTGTAGGAGAGAATATAAGAGAATCTTTATTCATACTAAGTGTTAGAGGAATATATATATTGAGAGAGAGAGAGAGAAAGAGAGAGAGAGATATTTCATCACATAGAATAGAATATTGTAGAGCACTGATATCAATTTTAGTACTTATATTATATATTGCTTTTGCAGAAGACCTGCTTGCAGTACACAGCCTCTGTATGTTTCTGAATTCAGATACTTGTAATATTAATGCTAGGATGACTGTACTTATGAAGAAATAATGAGCAGGTGAAACAGTGAGATGCAGATGTATGCAAACAACCAATGGACAGAATCTGCAGAACCATTGGTTTAATTTGAGAAAGACTGAAGGAGGCTGACAGGACCAGTTGTCTCAAATGCTATGGACCTAGAATTCTCCCAAATGCTAGACAACCAAACAGGCAGCATATATGAACTATCAGAAGGTCTCTAAAACATACACAGAAAAAAATCTGCTTGATCTCTATTCAATCAGAAATGATGCACCAAATTCTCAACAAACTAGAGACATCAAGGTGTTTAGAGATCCGGTAGGATGGGGACTTGCCCTTGGAGACAGGGGATGGGCAGTAGATATGGGATGTGGAACAGTAGGAAGGTGGACAATGAATGAACTAATTAATAAAAAATAATAGTGCCACATAATCAGGTCCCCTATACTCTAATTCTGCAATCGGAATCCAAGAAAACTCACATGTTCCCATAATAACATACTCAAAAAAATTAAATATATATAACTGAAATGTCATGATTTTCAACGTTATTTTACAAAGAAATTCACTGGAACAAAGATTTTCTTTGGTTGAACTCATTTACATGCATTTGCTCTCCTAGTGTACCGAAAATATAGGTTATTCTCCATATAAATGGCCAAAAATATACTAACATAGCTTTCATCTGGATACACTCCAATTTTATCTTTCATTAGAATGTAATCTGGATTCATTTGGACATAAATTAAATTTATATTTAAAATTCATTTAGTTGGTGTAAGGTGGAGGTAAGGTAAAATATCAGGGTCATGTTGGTTTTCATTTCTCTACTGATATGATCATTGATTTCAATAAACAATACCCTGCTGGGGGCTGAGAAGATGGCTCAGTGGAGTTCATGTATTCTCAGCACCTCTGTAAAATTCCAGGCATGTCTATTCATATCTGCAACACTGTGGGGTGGAGACAGGTAGATATCCCAATAGTGTATTGGCCAGTCAAACTAGTCAAAATGGTGAGAGGGTTTCACTCTAAGAGAGCAAGTGTTGAAGATATTCTACTCATTACTGAACATATGTGTATGTGTGACATCAGACTTGGGAACAGACACTGCACTCATATACAGACACTAATCACCCTACCATACCACCCATGAAACCTTGAGTTCCGCAGATCTATAACCCATGTGTCTCTATGAAATAGGAAGTTTTATATTCTCATTGTCTTGTTAATCCTGTTTTCTGTCAAATGCTAGAAGCTAAACCAATGTATTCTCAGACTCTGGATGGTACGTCATAACTTTTGGTCTTTCTGGAATAGCAACCAACTATCAGCAGAGACACTTTTCAATTTACCCTGGCTTACAGGTTCAGAAATTCAGTCCATTATCATCAAGGTAGGAATATGGCAGGATCCTGGCAGGCACGTGCATTTGGAGCTGAGAGTTCTACATCTTCATCTGAAGGGTGCTAGGAAATGATTAGCTTTCAGGCAGCTAGGCAGAGGGCATTAAAGTCCATGTTCACAAAGATAAATTTCTTTCAACAAGGCCAAACTTACTTCAACAAGGTTATTAGCTCCCAGTAGTGCCACTCCCTAGGCCAAGAATAGTCAAAATATCAAATGTGTTTTTGAATGTTTGTGTTTGTGTTAGTTTGGGTTTTATTGCCATGAAGAGTCTCCAGGATCACAGTAACTCTTGAACACTTTGTAACTTGTTTTCAGAGGTTTACTCCATTATTATCATGACTGGAAATATGGAAGCATTCAGACAGACACAATGCTAGAGAAGGAGCTGAGAGTTTTACATCTTGATACACAGGTAGAAGATGGAGACTGTGTGTCACACTGGGGACAGCTTAAGCATAGCCGACCTCAAAGTCCACAAGCACAGTATTACATTTCCTCCAACAAGGCCACATCTACTCCAACAGGGTCACACATACTTCAACAAGGCCACACCTCCTAACAGTGCCACTCCTACTGGCACTATTTGTTCAGGATCTTTAAAAGTATTCTTAAAACTTTTCAATGGACAAAAGGTAACTTTAATGAAATAAATACAGAACGATTGAAAAAATTAACTGGAATATGGATGTCTTGGTTACTGTTCTAATGATGTGAGACATCATGACCACACCAAATTATAAGATGAAATATTTAATTGTGGTCTTACAGTTTCAGAAGGCGACTCCAGGACATCATGGTAAACACCATGGCAACACGCAGGCACACATGTGTAGAGCAGTAGCTGAGAGCTCACAAGCAATACTACAGACAACAAACAGAGACAGAGAAAGACAGAGAATGAAAGAGAGAGAGAGAGAGAGACAGAGATAGAGACAGAGACAGAGACAAAGAGACAGAGACAGAGAGAGAATGAGGAGAGAGTAAGAATGAGAGAGAGAGAGCCTGATGGATTTTTGATATTTCAAAGAATAGTGACAAATCTCCTTTAATAAAAATACAAATCCTAATTCTTTCTTAACATCTCACCACCTGGAAAACTAACACCTTTGAATATTTGAGCTTCTGTGGGCCACAATTTTTCAAACAACTAAAGTATGTAAAGGAAAATGAAATCTAGTAATAAGTGTCCATGTCACTTTGTAGTATATCTTATATCATTACTTGTCTTTTCTCAGAGGTAAGGGTTATTTGAATAACAAGAGACTAATCAGTCATCACTATCACATAAGCCAAACGCATCCTAACCCTGCCAGATTTCTACTTGAATAATCACATTGACATTACTTATTTGTACGGAAACATAGCCCTTCTCCCTGATTTAGTTAAAAGTGTGGGACCTGTTGATGTGCAATTAATTTTGTTCACAATGGGACAAAACAGAAGCCTACAGCATTGACTGTATTGTTCCTGAGAGCTGAAGATTTCACTTCCATTTAATACAATGTTATAAATATGATTTTAACACAAGCCTAAAATCTCAAAAAAGCTTTGTTTTCATATTTTCATTATTTACAGATCATTCTATGCTATATAAAGGAACATAGAGGAGGAAAGCTGTTTGGAGTCACTGACACACACACTTAACTGAGGTTTCCTTTGCACAGTAAGAAGATATACCCATCATCTATATCTTGGGAGTTTGCTCCAGGAACTATAATGATATAAAGTCCTCAGGTTTCTAGTCTAAAACAACATTGCTTTTGAATATAAGCTATGCAAAATAACCTCTTGCATATTTTAATCATATTTATGTGAGTCTGCATAGAGAACTGTACAGGTAAGTTCAGAGGCTAGGGAAGGGTATAGTGTGATCTACTCTTTTCCTCCATAACTTATCCCCTTGTGACTGGGTTTCTTGCTGAGCTGGTAGTGAGGCTGGCTTTCAGGAAGCCACAGTCATCTTCCTGTCTCTGCCCCTCCCAAAATCCTAAGCACTGGTGTTGTAGGTGAATGTTTGAAAACACACATGGCATTGCCTCTGGGCCATATCCCCTGATCCTTCTTTATTTTAAATAATCTCTGGATTACTTTTGCACTTAATGTAATGTAAGTGCTATAAAATGAGTTGCTATTTAGGAGATTGAAATATAAGTGGTCTGTATATGTTCAGTACAGACATTGTATATTAAGAACTACATTAATTAATTCCTTGAGAACTTCATACAATTTTTTTGATGGAATTCACTTTCCAATTCTCTTGATAACTCCTCCCAGACTAAAACCAGACCCATTCCCACCTTAATCCTCCTCCCAAGTTCAAGTCTACTTTTCTCCCCTTTGATACAACCCAATTCAAATCAATTGTGTTGCCCCTAAACTCTTGGACATGCGGAAACCAGTAGAGCATGGCAAACCTATCACATACAAAAGCCTTACCTTTGATGAAAACTGATTCTCCATCCTTCATCAATAGTCCATATATTCGCAGATGGGGATGATGGATAGTGATACCATACCACTTAGGGATGCAAGGCAGACTGGCCTGATTTTGTGCAGATAGAGACATACAGTGTCTCAGTGACCTCTCTGCCTTACAAGATTTCTACCATCTCTTCCGTGAGAGTTCCTAAGACAAAGCTCCTCTACTGCTTGCCTCTTTCTGTGAGTATGTGTGTATGTACAAATATGTCTATATTATACATGTCTCATTTTACATGCAAGTCAACACATAGTGTTGTTTGCAATCAACTGCTGGCACTATTTAACACTAGGCAATATGCCTTGAGGCAGACATGGTGGACTCCGTAACAGACAGAACGTAGAGATGGCTAGAAATCATCCCAATTAGTTGTAGTATAGGTGCAATTTACACTTTTGACCTACATTTCTGTGTTCACCCTATGGTTTTAAGATGCAGAGATGGGGGACAAAGACCCTTAAATTGCATTGCAATTTCGCTCTTCTTGAACTCACATTTATAAAAGCTCCTGGAGGTGCTGATGCTGTTTACCTGGACATTTTCCTTTTGGAACTGCTTGATAGAGATACCCTTAAAGAGACAGATAGATCCTATCACTTTGTGTAGCATAAAGAATGCTGTGGTGAAATGGGTTTGAAATGTCTGTCCTGGGTCTTTGATGAAGGTTTTGGTCCGAAGTACAATGTTCATAGGTAGAACAATATACTCAATCTGAAAAGTGATTGGACACTGAGGGCTTTAATCTATGCGTTGATTGATGGGTGTGCATGGAAGGGGTGAGAAACTTGTAAAGGAACATGGTCATTGGGAACATGTCTTGGAAGGTATTTATTGTCTTTGGTCGCTTCCTGTGTTGATGCTTACTGGCTGCTAATAAGTTGGACAACTGTGCTCCTTCATGCCTCTTTCATACTCTTGTGACCATGGACCTGTTTTCCTTGTTGCTAGGCATCTTGTAACAGTGATGAAAATGATTGACATGAATATGACTCATTAGTGATACTGAACTCTCTGGTCCAGAGGAACCATGGCTTAATTCTTTAAGTTTTTTTTTTCTAGAAATTTCATGCTAACAGTAGACCCAAAGTTACCAAAAAGTTGTATCTGGAATATTCAGACAGTGTATCTGTTGTTTTAGAAATAAAGAACTTTGCAGCTTCCCACACTGATCCTCCCTCTGCCTTCAGTACTGTATTTTAATAGATTGCAATATCATATGAAGAAGCAGAAAATGAGGGGAAAATGGAATGGAGGTGAAAATGTGTTAGAATCATTAAATTATACACTTAAAGAAATCAATTGACTTTTTAGTATACAAAGGAAACTTCAAAAAAGCACTGAAAAGGCTTGGCCAACTGTGCAGCTGCTCATGGGAGTTGGTATTTGTCATATCTCCTGTGATGTATCTATTAATAGTAGTGGTTTTATTACAGATGAATAAGACACCAATATATGCATGAAGGGATAACACTGAGTTGCCCCAGGAGAAAGAAATCAGGTAAAATTCATTGGATCTATTGATGAGGAGATTTTTTTTTCTCATAGCTGAGTTGGCAGGAAATTGGACAGATTGGGTTGTACCCCAGTAAGTGTAACACACAGTAGAATGTGGGGGGTTGTGTGGCTATAGGACATATTCACATCATTTCACCTATTATTGAGTATCAATGCTGATGAAAGAAGTTATCCTTCACTTATGCCATGCATGGAAGTGGGTCTATGAAGGGGCAGAGAGGAGGAAATGCTGTTCAGTAATGTTTGGGTAGGTTGTGGAGTCAGTAAAATATTCCTGTGATGGGACTTTATTTTTTCCCAATCTTGACAATCAACGGATACCTGATCAGAGAGAGCAATTGAAGATCTGTCTCTATTCACTTGGTTATTAGGTAAGTCTATAGGATATTTTCTTGGGTAATGATTGATGTGGGAGGGCCCACCACTGTGGCTAAGCTCAACAGTAGTCATTTTAATTGGGAGCCTTTTAGACTGTACTAAAATAATAAAAGCTGATCAAGCCATAGAAAATTGGTAGTTTGAATAAGAAAGTTCTCTATAGACACATATATATGAATACTTAGTCACTGGGAAGTGGCAGTGAGTTTAAAGATTAGAAGGAATAAGAGAAGGTGTGGCTTTATTGGAGGAAGTGGGTGTGTCAACAAGGATGGGTTTGAGTTTTCAAGAAGCCAAAGCAATGGCAGAATCTCTCTCTTTGCTTAAGGATCAATAGTTCTCTATTGCTCCAGTGATGGGATCCCTCCCTTGGTGAATGACCAAACTTCTGAATATGTAAGCAAGCCTCTAGTTAAATGTTTTGTTTTCTAATAGTTGCCTTATCCATGGTATCTCTTCACATCAATAAAAGAGTGACTAAGACAGTGGCAAGCCAATAAGCAGTTTTTTGCTGTTACTGATACAACTTCCTGTTTTGTCTTCCTCGGTGATAGACTATAACCCTTCTATTTCCAAGTTATTTTTGATTGTAGTATTCTACATAGTGAGAAAGAAGCAAACTAGAACATTTACATCTCAGGTAGGTACACGAGTATATCTTACCTTTAAATAAAAATAAAATGTCTACACATTATTATTTGTGGTTTTAAGATAAGTGGCATTGGCACTGTTAGACATTTTTCTGATGAATGTCTTACTATGTTTATTGTTGTAAGGATCCACCATGTCCAAAGAGCAAATTCCATAGCAAAGGTTTTATTCAGCTTATACTTCCACATTGCTGTTTATCACCAAAGAAGTTGGGACAGAAACTGAAACAACACAGGATCCTGGAATCAGAGGCTCATTCATAGGCTATGGAGTGGTGATGCTTATTGTCTTGCTCCTCTAATCTTGCTTAGCTTGCTTTCTTAAAGAACCCAGGACTACCACCACAAGGATGTCAACACCCACAATGGAGTGGGTGCTCTCCCATCAATTAAGAAAATTCCTAACAGCTGGATCTTATGGAGGCATCTTCTCAACTGAGTCTCCTTCTCTTTGAAGACTCTAGATCTTGTCAAGTTGCTATGAAACCAGTGTGGCATTCTAAATATAGTTGGCCTATGAGGATGTGTGGCTTTGTAGGAGTAGGTCTGGCCTTGCTGGAGGAAGCATATCACTCTGGGGCTTTAAAGCTCTACCAGTGTGGAAGAGACCCTCCCTGTTTGCAAAATACATAGTTTTTCCTCGAAGCATTTGGATGAAGGTGCATAATTCTAAACTTCCTCTCCACCACCATGTCTGCCTAGACAGTGCCATATTTTCTGCCTTGATGATCATGGAGTGAACCTCTGAACGTGTAATGAAATGTAGAAAAGCCCTAATGAAATGAGTCTCTTATGAGTGGCCTTGGTCATGGTGTCTTTTCACAGCAACTAATCACTAACTAATAGAATCAGTTACTGCAGAAACTCACAGATATTAAAATAAATCAACAATCGAGATTATTATCAAGTGCTAAAGCATGCAAACTTATTCTAGAGAGAAAAACTGTTATGAATGAGTCCATGGCATGCCTGTCTCAAAAAAGAAAAAGAAAGTGAACAGATCCGCCGCATAAAAAACCCCGAATACCGCGCTCAGCGTCAGCAAGTTAAAAAAATCATAGCGCAGTATATTGGCGTCCTTTTTCATATAATCTATCGAAAACAAAAACGTAACAAACCATGCCGCCGCGCTCAGCACACCCAAAACACCCCGAAATGCCGTATATCGAAAATGCAGCCCAAGACCGCATACCCCTGTCAAATGATACAATTCCGGCGTCATGCCGCGCACATCGCACAGCACCAGATACCCTGCAGCAGCAAGCTCTATCAGACTAATAACTATCATACTGACTGCCAAAATGCTTTTTGATTTGTCGGTACTTTTGTTTCTAAATACCATCCACAATATCATTCCTGCTATGAAAGGAAAGATAATCATAAGAACCGCAGTTCCCATCTCTCAAACCTCCTTCCTACAATAGACCATTTGCCACACTTGCAAAAAAATTCACAAGCGGAGCCTGATAAACACCAAATACAATCATCGCACCTACAAACATCATAAGCGGCAGAATCATGCGCCAGTCGGGGTCATGAATCTGGCTGTCAAGACCTGCATAATCAAAATCGTTTCCTGGAAAATACGCCCTGACAGTAATACTGAGCATATAAATCGCAGTCAGCAAGGCTGAAATCAAAAGTCCTCCCACGCCAACCACTGCCAGTAGATTCATACTGTCCATAGCTGCTTTTGCAAGATACCATTTTGATACAAACCCGCAAAGTCCTGGAACTCCCATAAGTGCAAATGCAGAAATCGTAAAGATTCCAAAAATCTTGGGCATCTTTCTTGCCATTCCGTCAAGCTCATGCACATAAATTGCATGGGCCTGCGTTATCATTGCGCCCGCACAGAAAAATGAACAAATTTTCATCACTCCATGAAAAACCATATGGCACAATGCCCCAATCAATCCAAGTGGCGTCATAATCAAAACGCCAAACAAAATATAGGAAAGATTGGAAATTGTAGAGTATGCCAATCGCCTTTTGATATGTGTTTCCTTCACTGCCATACTGCATCCATATATAATCGTATAAATGACAATTGCCAGCAACAAATATTGCGCCCACGCACCTCTGACAAAATCTGCTCCAAAACTATAATAAGTCAGACGCATCAGTGCAAACGCACCCGATTTCACGACAGCAACCGCATGAAGCAGCGCCGTTACTGGTGTTGGCGCCACACCTGCTTGTGGAAGCCACGCATTGAACGGACAGACAGCCGCTTTCACGCCGAATCCCATAAAAGAAAA
>OFGL01000756.1_pt1 | contig 23954 bp, 18 predicted proteins | sample 1521801 | NCBI WGS metagenome assembly OFGL01 (sample SAMEA3504085, study PRJEB24116) | mouse gut metagenome | biome: mouse gut; feature: mouse-associated habitat; material: faeces | place: Denmark | collected 2011 | reverse complement strand
AGACCGCCGAAAAAAATCAAATTAATTTACACACTTTACTTGACAAACCCGATAATTTGAAAATACCGCCCTGCCCAAACATTTACCTAAACATGTTGTTAATAAATGATGTCATCTCCATAACATTCTCTATCCAGCCTGGAGTCTTAGTAACCTTACCTTTCAATGTGCCTTTCTTTCCATCAGTCATTACAAACTTAATGGTTACGGAACCCTCTTTAAGAGGCTCTATACTTATTCTGCCATCTTTCTGAACTTTTACAAAAACAGCGCCTTTTCCACTTACGGTATAGGAAACCACACCGGCTCTATTAATGCCGTCAGCTATACCAGATTTCTCCGAATCGGAAGATTCGATGTAAGCACAAACATCTATACCATTCCCCGGGATATCTATTACTGCATTTCCAATCGGACTCTCCTCCAGCGCTCCTTCTGCAATGTATTTCTTAAATACAACCTTCTTGGTCGGCTCTACAACGGTCATGGTTATTGTGTCACTGGCACCAGTATTTTTAACCGTTGCGTTTACGGTAACCTTATCACCTACATTGTAACCACTAAGTGTCAGTTTACCAAAATTCATTTGAGAAGTAATATCCTTAGAGTCGCCATCCACCTTATCGAGTGTAGCTGTCCACTCGATAAGATCTGTGCCACTCGCTTTATTTTTAGTGGTAGTCCCTTTATCTAATATGGCTTTAATGGTAATCTTCTGATCAGCAATTTTCCCCTTCTTATATTTTGCAGTAATGTCTTTGTTCTTTACAGATAATGTAATATGTTCTGAAGGTGCATTAACGGTATCTTTGAAAGTTACCTTGATTGGAACATATTTCCCACCTTTCATTGTAACACCGCTTGCAGTAATCGTAGCAGAACCTTTTTTCAATGCCGTAAGGTATCCTAAATTCCCTTCCTTCGTGGCTTTTATCGTTTTCCCATTACCGGAAGCCGTCCAGCCTAATGCCATTGAGAGATCATCTGCCGATTCACCTTCAATCTCTCCTTTTACATCCAGTACATATTCTACAGTTTTGCCGACATCAATCGAATCTGTCATATTTCGAGGTAACTGACTTCCGCCTGCCTTTATCTGAACATTCCAGGGTTTTTCTACATCTTCAACTTTTGTAATGCTGATTTCCGTAATGTTCACTTGCTTCAATGTAAGTTTTGTTTCGTTTTCCCCCTCCTCAACAGGAACAAAAGGCTTGATATTCTTTCCTTTTTTTGCAGCGACAGCCCTAACTGCTATCTGCTTTAAATCGTCTTGATTTTCCTTTTTAAGATCGGGCTTGATTTCCAAGATACCAGTTTTTGCATTGAGCTTAGCGAGCTTGCTCATATTTTTTTTGTCAACAAATTCCCATTTTACAAGCCCTTCAGCTTCAAAGTTATCGCTGGTAACAGTATCACCAAAACGTTTTACCGCTATCTTATCATTCAAGTCGATGATCTGTCCAGTATATGCGGTTATATCCTTATCAAGTACAACGCTCGTCAAATCGGCACTGACGGTTACATTAAGCTTAAAGGTCTTTCCACTGGAGACCTTTCCTATAATCTGTGTTTTTCCAGCTTTCTTATTCGTAAAATCTAACGATACTGTACATTGATCCTTTGCAAATTTTACATCCTCATCAGCCTTTACGCTTGTGCTTCCAAGCTCACCCTGGCCATTGCTCTGGTCGCCACCTTTTACTTCTTTAATTTCCACAATATCAGAATTTGCTGAAGACCAGGTGATTGTATCGGTACAGAAGTCAGACTTTTTTGATGCGTCTACACTTTTCTTCCCCGCCACTTTTACTGTCACATCCGTTGTTAAGCCGTCGTTAACCAGCCATGTAAGCTTAGATCCCTTTACGCCAACGCCTTCGAATGTAAGTTTGGTTGCATTTATGCCCGCTGTAATATTAACGATACCAACGTCACTTTTTGCAATTTTACCACTTGCCACGACCTTAACCGGCTTATCCTTTTCAGTAGGTTTATTCAGCTTAAGAACACCATTTTTAAGGGTTGCCTTTTTTCCACCGTCGTCAACCAATGTAAAAGTCAGCGTGTCAGCCGTATCTTCAACTTCCTCTTCCACGCCCCCGACCTTTATATACCGCTTTACATATTCATCCAGAACAAGGGAATTACCTGTGTATGCATCGTCTTTGATCTTTTCATTGTCAAACTTAAGTACATCTGCATACTGGAATACGCTTACCTTGGTCTCAGCCTTATGATGAATGTTATGTGTGTCATCATCCAGACTAACTGTAATCACAGCTTCGCCAGATGTTTTGGCAGTTAATATAACGGTTTTTTGCCCTAACCGGGAGTTAACCTTCCGAAACGTAACTACCTTTTCGTCACTTGACTCCCACTCCAGTTTGTCCAGAAGTGCATCCGCCAACTCCTTGTCTGCATCACTTGGGGTTACATCACCCCAGTCAAGTGTAGCTGTCAGCCTCTGCGTCCTGCCAGACATTAAGCGGACATTTGCGTGATCCAGCTTAATACCCAGTATTTTTGCCTCATCAGGCAAAGGATTGGTGTTGGTGTTGGTATCGGTATTCGTTACTGTCGTAGTAGCTGTACGGCTATTGTCCGTAGTGCTAACCCCTCCATTCTCAGTCCGATATAGATCAGCGAGTCCTGTCGCCGATGCCGCCAACGGTGTTCCAACCAGCATAGCTGCTGCCAGAGTAAACACCATTGCTTTCTGAAGCAACTTTTTCACATATTTTTACCAGAAAGATTTGATGCTATTACATTTTTCTTCATATGTTTTTTGCCATATATGACTGACTATTTGTTGATACAGATAATACGCTTTAACCACATCTGAAATGAAAATTTACTGTCATTTTCTTTCTCATATTTTGTAGTGTAATTTCCATTATCCAGTGTTATAATATAGCTACACAAAAGAAATTCTGAATGTCCAGGAAAAAACAAAACTTAAGTCCAGATACCATTTTAAAGAACTTTATTATGACAGTGGCAAGTGCAACAAACCGTAATATTGACTACAGTACTTTGGCCAGGAAAGGAGATTTTACTATGCATACTTTATTTGACGAAATTGAAAAGCAAGCTGAACTCAGTGGTGAACTTAAGGGTGAACTCAAGGGCATTCAGGCACTGATCGAAAGTTTACAGGAAATGGATGTACCGTACACAAAAACACAGAATCAGATCATGGTAAAATTTTCATTATCAGAAGACAATGCGCAGAATTATATGAGGAAATTTTGGAAATAAGGAAATATATATGGTAGTGCAGATATGAAATGGGTGTGCCGGCAAAGGCAAATAATCCAGCGTTTCCTAAGTTGTTGTACTTATTCCAAAACAAGAAATAAATTTGCTTTGTTCAGCGGTTTCAAGAGGCATCCAGTCTGCGTCAGGAGGAAACGGCCAAGGATTGCCGGAAGCAAATTGTCCAGGAGAAGAAGCGCCACGCTGTTTCGGACGGACTGGTGAAAAAGCTGATTTCCCAAAGTGGATACATTGGAGAAACTGCGACAGTATAAATTAAAAAGCCATTTATAAGTTTATTTTCTCATAGACGGCTTTTCTTGTTGGGAAATCAGTTATCGTATTCGTCAAGATACTGTTCTATTTTTTCTAACAAATCTGCTGCGGGTGTTGCGTTGGGCTTGAGTTTATCTGCCCATTCTCTTCCTTGATGTATGCAATCCCATGGCGACTTCTGTTGTTGATAGCGCCCCTTTCCCGGGTCATGATTGCCAAACCCGTCAATACATCTATTCCACAAAGGCTTGTATTGTTCAATCAGCATAGATTCTGCCAGAGGAATCCAGATATCATCAACGACAAGATACCTACAAGCAAAATCATTTTCATTGAGATTAGTTGCCTTTGAAATAGATGTAAAATGTTCCGACAATCTGTTATACAAAGCAAGCCCATGGTCTACATTCATCCCAAGCCCGCCTTTTCTTGCTCCGGCCGGGACGGCCTTTCCCACATAGATAGGAACTTTATAAGCGTCCCTGTTTAACTCCGCCAATCGACGATATGGCGCAAAATCCCCCTGATAATATATCGCATATACACCAGCACCAATGAATGGTTCTGGTGGCAGAGAATGTATCGGTGCCGCCAGCATAGCTGCCGCAACGTTCGCACCTAAGTTTCTCTTATCAAGCGGATTATATGGCTCAATCACGGGAATATTGTCCTTGCTCATCATTACGCCCCCTCAAAGTGTGAAAATACCGAACGGCCAATAACCTCTGCCAATCTGACCGGGACAGCATTTCCGATTTGTCTCATGCTTTCTGTCCATGAGGCAACAAAGCGGTATGTATCTGGGAAAGTTTGGATACGGGCGCTTTCTCTGACCGTGTAGTATCGCACTTCACCACTGTCCAGAACAAGCATATTTTCGCCGCCTGGAACACCATGAGCGCCAGCCTTTATGGTCTTTGATGGTTCGTCCAGCAAACTTCCAGAATGACCTGGATAAATCTTTGCTCCCCCCCGGAAAATGTGATTGTCATAATTTTCGGCTGCTTTGCTTCTTGGGTCAGGAAGGTCGCCAATAGCGTCCCGTGTGGTTTGCCAAGGTGCAAGCGGCCTATCTGTTTCTTCGACCACTTTCCGAAGGTGCTTCTGAACCTGGGTACTCAAAGGATTTTCTTTGGGCTGTGCAAGGCTATGACGCTCCCAATAGTCACCAGAAATCCACTTAGAATACAACAATGCTTCTTTGGAATGGGTGGCCTGGGGGAAAGTCCAGTGAGCATTAACATCTTTCCTAAAACCAACAATAACAACTCGATAACGAAGCTGGGGCACTCCATAGTCTGCCGCATTGAGCAAACGGAAAACAACATTGTATTCGCAATCATTATGCTCATTAGAGGTATGATGCTTTTCTAAAATCTCCCGGTGCTGTTCCCATGTCATATTGTTAGGTTTCACAATGCTCGGATATGTTAGTTGCAGAATGATGTAGCTGAAATATTGACTAAAAGATTTTCGCAATAGTCCTTTTACGTTTTCAAAGATAAATAATTCCGGCATGACTTCACGGACGGCTCTAACCGCTTCCGGGAACATATCACGCTTATCATTGTAGGCTTGTGATTTTCCACCAAGTGAAAACGGCTGACACGGAGGCCCGCCAGAAATCATATTTATCTTTCCGGTTAGTCCATCATAGGACACAGCCCGCACATCTGTCTGAAAAATATTCCAGTCACTAATTCCGGCAAACCCAGCGGCAATGTTCGCGCTGATGTTTTCACAAGAATTCTTGTCCCATTCATATAACGCTTTATGAGCAAAGCCAGCTCTTTGCAGCCCAAGAGCCAGCCCACCCGTACCACAAAAAAGCTCTATGGAATTGGCCGTGAAAGAAGTATTGTGCATGGCAGACCGTCCTTTCTGGCATATAATTTAAAAATTATACCTTACTTGGTGCAATTTTGCAATAGGGATTTGAACACCTATTTCCAGGATATCCGATAGTTTGATAATACATGTTCATGGAAATTACACTTCAAGATATGAGAAAGAAAATGACAGTAAATTTTCATTTCAGATGTGCTTAAAGTGTACTATCTGTATCAACAAAAAGTCAGTCATATAGGCCAAAAAACATATGCAATTCCGTCAGCAAGAGTAGCGGCGTACTGGCAATTAAATCGAATCTTACCAAAGTAACCCTGAAGACCAGTGTGTCACAGCCTTCAAAGGCCATTCAGCTTACGACCAAGAATAAAGCTGCTTATGCAACTCAGACAGTTTCTTTCAAAGCTACACTGGAGAAAGAGTCTTCTACAAAGGCAAAAGATCTCGAGTGGACTGTATCAGAACTGTCAGATAACAATAAAAATTTGTGGTATTACTTTAGGAAATGATGTAGACATATCACAGTTTTCTGTCCGATAAGATAGAGCGATTAGCACGGCATTTCATTTAAAAAAAAGAATGTATTAGTGCATTTTAAAACCCCTCCGATTTATTTCGGAGGGGTTTTTAAAATACAATTCTGCTATTTACTTACATGAGATTCCATCCCAGTAATATTACTCAGTAACTTTAACCGTCAAAGTTGCCTTTTTGCCATCAGCAGTCGTTGCTGTAATCTTTACAGTGCCTGCCTTAATTCCTTTAACTTCACCGTCTACAATCTGTACAATGCCCTTCTTGTTTACGGTGTAGGTGACATTTGCTACATGGGAATGAGAAGCATCCCCGCCAGCTACTGCCCACTCGGGTGCAGTCTTGGTTCCTACGTTAACCATAGATACCATCTGCAGATTTGTCGTAGCATCGCTCAGCCTAATTTCAGCATTGTTTTTCTTCTTACCAACGGTAAAGATTTCTCCAGCCCCTTCAGTCTTGCCATTGCGAATTTCTACTGCAATACTCGGCTCTACAACCTTTAAGGTCATTCTCGACTGTACACCTGCACTCGGTATCTTAGCTGTTACAAGAATGATATCGCCTGCCTTATAACTACCTATCGGAAGCTGTACCTTACCGCCTGTTGCTGTGAGTGTTGTATCATCGGTTGTAATATTGCGTGCTTTCCAAACAATCTCTTTTGTCTTAGATGTACATCCTTTGTCCAGTGCAGCCTTGATCGTAACAGTCTGTTTCTTGCCTGTTGCCTGAATTGCACTGTTCTTTGTGCTTAACTTGATGGATTTTGTAGGTGCAGTAACAGAAGCTGTAAAGCTTGCACTGATTGCCTTATATTTCTTGCCTCCATCAAGAGTGGTAGCACCGCTTACTGTAATCTTAGCGCTTCCCTTGCTTTCTGCCTTTACGTTACCTCTCTTAGCGCCATTAATCCTTGTGGCAACTGCCACCTTTTCTTTCGCAGAAGCCCAGTTCAGCATATCCTCTGCATTAATAGCTACTTTTTCACCAGTCCCAACGACAGATCCTTCAGCCACTACTGCATATGTTCTTGTCGTACCAGCCGGAATTGTAACCGTGCTGACTTTCTTGTCAATCTTCTCTGTCACAAGTTTCGGCTTCTTGCCAGAATTATCAACAAAAACATGTGCAATTGGCTTGGCATCCTTACCAGTATTCTCGTATACTGTAATATTGGTGATATTGATCTGCTTTAATTCAAATGTAATAGGCTGTTTGCCAATCGGCTCAAGGGTTTTCGCCTTTTCTTCCGTCGCATCCCCCTTCTTACCAATCTTTTTCGCATTTGTAGCAGTTACCGTAATTTCTTTAACACCCGAAACATCTGCATTAATCGTCAGAACGCCTGTCTTGGCATTGAGCTTTGCTGCCTTTTTCATCGCCTTAACAGCATCCTTTTCTCCAGCAAATGACCATGTCAAGCCTGCATCTGTAAAGTTCGCATTCGCTTTGTCATTACCCTTCTCTGCCGCAAAATACTGCGTAGCATCCAGCTTAATGGACTGGCCGGAATACAGGGTCGTGGTGTCTGCAGAAATTTCAAATCCAGTTAAGTTGGCTCTGACGGTAACGTTAAGTGTACCTTTCTTTCCGCTTGATGTCTGTGCAGTAATCTTGGAACTACCCACTTTCTTGGGAACCAATGTTACCACATCGCCCTTGGAGCTTCCCTGCACTGCAACGATCTCAGGCTTCTGGGAAGACCATGTGATCTTATCTGTACACAGAGTAAATCGTTCCGCATCATCGGGGGTAATATCTTTCTTTGCCTTTGTATCCAATACTACTTCAAACTGATTCTCAGACTCTGTATTAACAAGCCAGTCATATTTGGTAATCTTATCAGTAGTCTTAACCTTTCTGATTGCGACCTTGGTTGCCGGTACAGCCGCCTTAATTGTAATCTCTTTAGGTTCCGATTTTACTTTTTCGCCGATTGCAATAACCGTTACTTTATTGCCCTTTGTCAGTTTCCCGAGTTTCAGAACGCCATTTTTGATGGTTCCATTTCCTCTTACAACTTCATAGGAAACTTCGTCACTTGCAGTTTTGGGATCCCTTACCAGATAGTCTTCGAGTGTAAGAGATACGTTCTCATATGCTTCCTCGTCCAATTCTTTAGAGAAGCTCAGTTCGCTCGCATACTGCTTTACAGTTACATTCGCCGTTGTCGTAAAATGAATATTGTTCTCATAGTCGTTCAGGCTTACGGTAACCCCAGCCTTACCACCGGCCTTCGCCACCACTTCCATCTCGCTGAGTTTTCCGTTTTTGTTCGGGTTGTTCAGGGAAACAATGTCCCTGTCCGTGGTTTCCCATTTAAATTTCTTTTCCAGAAGCTTCTCATCCGCTTCGTGATTCGCGTCATCGCTCCACACAAAGTCAACTTTAAGAGATTCTTTTACCGGATGCGTGCTGTCGTAGGCGCCAACCATCTCCAGCTCGACATCTGTCTCGCTTAATACAATACCTTCGAGGACACCGTCCACACCCAGAACGCGTGTATCCGTGCTTGTAACCGTGGAAGTCACTGTTCCGGTACGGGTGTCGTCGTCACTGCCAGGTACCTTATCCCCCCAGCCGTCTTCCGTCTTATATATGTCGACAAGACCGGCTGCAGATGCAGATAACGGTGTTCCGATCAGCATAGCTGCTGTCAGAGTAAACACCATTGCCTTCTGAAGCAACTTTTTCATGTTTTTCATCGTACTCTCTCCTCCATTTTATAGTTTTTTACGACTAGTACTAAGTATACATCCGTTCTTTCTATTTTGCAATCCCTCCTCATTATAAAAATATTTTTTGTGTATTTTGTTGGTTTTTCTTTACGAAAAACATCATAATACCAAAATTTTTATGCCTCATGGCAATTCTTCCGCCTCCGCCACAGAGTTTTCCACCTCCTTATTCGGTTCTGACACCGGTCTTCCCTCCGGATCAAGCAGTCCGAATTCCAGCTTTTTCATGCGGTACTGGATATCTTCCAGAAGTTTTCGGTTGGCAGATATAATATCCGCCTGCAGGCCGGTCACAATAGCCTGGCTGCCAATGATAATCAGCATCGCTGCCAGAATCAGTGACTGTGTATGACCTCCGCCGTTCCCCTGAAAAAAGAAAAGCAGAAATCTTATCCCAATGGCAATACCGCCGGCCATGGCCATCGCCCCCAGAGTGGTAAACACCTGAAGGGGTCTGTACATCAGAACTGCCCGCAAAATCGTTAACATAGACTTCTTCACGTAATCAAAAATTGAATTCATCAATCTCGATTTTCGCAGTTCCGGGTTTGTGTTCACAGGAACGGAAGTAATTGCCATCTTATTTCTTCCTGCCTGGACAATGGTTTCCAGCGTGTAAGTATATTCATTATGTACATTTACACGCATGGCCGCCTTACGGCTGTAAGCCCGGAAACCGCTGGGCGCATCAGGTATATCTGTCCTTGAGGCGATCCGCACCACATAACTGCCAAACCTCTGCAGTTTTTTCTTGACGAAGGAAAATTCCGTATTATCGTCAATCGGTCTTTCCCCGATCACGATGTCCGCCTCCCTGTCAAGAATGGGACGGATCAGCTTCTCAATGTCCGAACCGCAGTACTGGTTGTCCGCATCGGTATTGACAATAATATCCGCGCCATGGCGCAGCGCCAGGTCAATTCCCGCCAGAAAACCTTTGGCCAGCCCGAGGTTACGTTTAAAATGCACGATATAGTTCACACCCCAGTCCAGGGCTACCTGCTCTGTATCGTCACTGCTGCCATCATTGATAATCAGATATTCGATCTCATCCACACCTTCAATGTGTTTTGGCAGCTCATTAAGCGCAATCTCCAGGGTTTCCGCCTCATTATAGCATGGTATCTGAATAATCAGCTTCATCGGATGCCTCCTGCTTTCCTTTCCTAATTCAATCACTAAAAAGATCCCACTGTTTTGCCAGGTTCTGATTCTTATTGACCGCCATTACATATCTGGCATTCTGCATGATTATTTCGCATTCCTCAGACACCGCCGCACCTTCCGTTTCCCAGAGATAATCCTTCATAATATAAAAAGCATCCTCCTTGTAAGACAAATCAGTGACTCCAGTCACCGTCACCGGCTTTCCCTGCAGCATAAACTGCACCAGACCGGGATTTCTGTCATTCGGAGAATCCGCTATATAATACACCTTTTCGCCGCTCTCCAGAATACGTATCCAGTCCGTAAATTGTACAAAAGGCTTTGTCTGCTTCTCATTTCTGACAACCACGTAGGCGTCCACGATTGTCCTTCCCAGGTGAGACCATGCCACAACGGGAATCATCAGTGCAAGAACCGTTCTCACCACGGCAGCGCGGGGCAGCTTGTCCCTCGCCACTTTCAACAGCGCAAGAAAAGACACACTCAGGGGCATTACATATCTCGTCAGTGCGGCTACCTTGCCATACGGCACCTCATAGTTCCAGAATACTCTGCCGAACATCACGCAATGCGCAAGTTCAAACTCCTTCCTCTGAAGACCATCCACAAGATGCTGACACAGCTTTCCTGCTGCAATATATAATATCACGTATAGAACTGCCGTGCGTACCCATTTTTTGTCATTTAAAAGGCAGTATAACCCATAGAGCAGCACAATTCCCACTGTAAATTCCACATATCTGCCATTAAACAGATCATCATTTTTGTAAAATCCTTCTTTGTAAATCGCGCTAATCAACAACGTGCCAAACCACGCAAGAAATATCCCAAACAGCCAGATCCGTTCCTCCAGTCCTGCAATCTTAATCGGATCTCCATCTTCTTCTGTCTGATTTCCGTATGATATCTTCATCTGACCGACGCTGTCCTTCAGAAGATACCATATATTTTTAAGCAATCCCCAGATTCCCCAGCATACTACCAGGCCGGATGCGGCCGCCATATAAAACCATTTTCCAGCTATACTGATCCCCAGACGGGCCAGTCCTTTTGCCGTAAGCAAATTCTTAACCACACCCCATTGCCCGGAAAAGTCATTCACGGCGAGCCGGTTTCCCTCCCCGGCTTCCGGATGCAGCAGTGCCTGTCCACCGTTCAGAAAAGCGGCAGCGCACAAGACAGCCCCTCCTGCAAGAAACGCCAGCAAAATTTTATACTTCCTTTTCTCAATCAGATACAGAATCAGAAGCAGGATAAGCCCTCCTGCCAGAAGTACAAAGGAGGTTTTCGTGAAGGCATAGCCCAGAAGCCCGCGAATCCCCACCGGCTCGCCGCCCAGGTAATTTACCTGCTGGAGATTGGTTTTTATCATCGCATGGCACAGCCCGCACAAATACAGGGTGCCGAAAAACGCCGCCGTATCCTTCATCTTATTGCGCCGCAAAATCCGCATGTACAGCACAATGATCACCGATGTGACAACAATGCCAAGCGCACGCTGGTGTACGGTATAAATGTAAAAAGAAACCGCCGCATAAGCAGCATGGTTCCAGACCCCTGGCCGGTCTGTCAGACGCATCATCACATAGAGAAAGACCCAGAAGAAAAACATCAATGTACATTCCGTCCATGTAATATGCGCATATACGATATAAGAGGAATAGGTAAATATCGTAAAACATGCCATGATCCTGACAACGGATCCCATCTCGGGCAGATATCTCTTTGCCAGCTTCAAGGCTATCACATAACCAGAAACAAGAAATCCGGCATTCATCATCACTGCGGCATGGTGCAGCGTCGCCCAGTCCCAGGCAAACCATCTGCCCAGCAGTCTGACAGGTACCAACAGCAGGCTGTACCCATACGAATAATACCCGATCCGCCCAGTCACCGACTTCCAGTCCATCCCCAGGAAAAAGGCGCTGTTGGACCAGTAGCCGATCTCATCGTTAAACAGGATGGGCTGCCCAGTCTCGGACAGCCTGTATATTGCAAGCAGAAAAATCACCAATGCCGGGATGCACGCAAACAGCGCCTCCCGGTATTTGTACAGATAATCCTTCATTTCCCAGTTCTCCCAACTTCCCAGCGTGTTCGTCCGCCTTGCGCAGGACTCATCTCCTGCCTTTTTCCAGCACCTCCAGCGCTTTCTCCAGCTGATTATCCACATCCTCATCGTAGTATGCGTCGCCGTCAAACTCGCAGACCACGTCCGGCTCGATACCGACCCCGTGGATATTGTTGCCTTTCGGCGTATAGTATGCGCTGATCGTGAGTTTCAAAGCCGTACCGTCGGTCAGTGGAAGCACCCGCTGGACAATACCCTTTCCAAAGGTAGTCGTCCCCACCAGCGTCCCCTTGCCGTAGTCCTGAATCGCCCCTGCAAGAATCTCGGACGCGCTGGCGGAGTTTCCATTCACCAGCACCGCCAGCGGTATATCCAGTTCATGTCTGCCGTCGCAGGTGTACTCGTCGCGTTCGCCGTATTTATCCTCAGTGTAGACGATCAGTCCTTTCGGCAGGATCTGTCTGGCAATATCTACCACCACGTTCAGGCTGCCGCCGGGATTCCCGCGCAGGTCAATAACAAGTCCCTTCGCGCCGGAACCTTTGATCACGGCAAGAGCCTCGGTAAACTGATCCGTAGTCACATCGTCAAACTCCGAGATCTGAATATAGCCTATCTTATTATCAAGCATTTCATATTTGACCGTGGGAGCCTCGATCTGGCGACGCTCCACATCTATCTCCAGATAGTCCGTTTCGCCCTCACGGTAAATGGTAAGGTGGACTTTTGTGCCTTCCTCACCTTTCACGCGGGACACAATCTCGGAAAGCTCCATTCCCATAGTGCTCTCGCCTTCCACAAGATAAATCAGATCGTCCGCCCGCAGTCCGGCTTCCTCCGCCGGAGTGCCTTCTATAACGCCCGATATTTTTCCAAGACCCGTATTGGGGTCAATCATCAGGTACGCACCGATGCCATAGTAGATACCGGCGGTCTCCTGCATCATGTCATTCCACTCCTCCTCCGTATAATATACGGAATAAGGATCACCCAGCGCATTCACCATACCCGCATACATGCCCTCGGTCATGGCATCCGCGTCAATATCCTCATCTTTATAGTAATATTCGTCAATCACTTCCTCGATCGCCTCGAGTTTCTTTTCCGTTTCCTCGCTGATAACACTGGACGCAGTTCCCTTTTTCGCCACATTTTTGCTGTCCACCGCCTCATAGACCTTCATCCCCACAAAGGTAAAGCCACAGACAAGTGTCGTCAGTGCCACACCGAGCACCATGCCGAGCAGAAAGCTGCCGCTGCCTTTGCCATTTCCCGGCTGGGAAGGCGGCGGCGCAGGGTTTCCGTTATAGCCGCCCGCTGCCCCGTTGTAATACGGGTTGGTCTGACGGCCGTCCCCGGGATAAGGGTAATCATTATAATAACAATTGTTATTATTCCTTGAATCCACTTTGGTTCATCTCCTTATACACAATATACTATATTCGTCCATGCCATTCGCAATCCGCCTCTTCGAAGCCCAATGCTATTTCAAGTAGTTCCACGGGCTGGTATAGTTTCCGTTGAGGCGTACGCCAAAATGCAGATGCGGCCCGGTGGAGCGCCCGGTAGAACCTACCGCTGCGATATTCTGTCCTTTGGAAACAGACTGGCCTTTGGAAACATACAGGGCGGAACAGTGCATGTAAATGGTGTAAAGCCCGCTGCCGTGGTCAATCATAATATAGTTGCCCATGCTGCCGCTGTAGGCCGCTGCCACCACATCGCCGTCGTACGCCGCCAGAATCGCAGTTCCCGAGGGGGCCGCCATATCCAGGCCGTTGTGGAATTTCTCCACGCCGAGAATCGGATGCATACGGCTGCCGTATTCATCGGAAATACGCTTATAACCCGGGCAGGGCCACGCGAACATACCGCCGTTATAGACTCTCGCCTGTGCGTTCTCTGCCTCCAGCCTTGCTTTCTCCTCCGCCACTGCTTTCTCCAGCGCGGCAATCTCTGCATTCTCCTGGGCAATCATGTCTTCATATTCCTTGATGGCCGCCTCTTTGTTGGCAATGTCACCGCTGACAGAAACAATCTGGGCCTCTTTCTCCCCGATCAGGCTGTTGACATTGGCCTCCTCCTGTTCTACCGCCTCCCTCGCCTCGTCCAGAAGCTGTTTTTCCACCTCAAGCTCTTCCTTGCAGAGTTCCACGTACTTGCGTGTCTCCACATACTCATTCAGCTTATCTCTGTCATAGCGGGACAACGCCTCGATATAATCGGCGCGGTTCACGATCCCGGCAATGCTGTTGGTGCCAAACAGTGTCTCCATATAAAAAGAGTCGCTGCGCTCATACATGAACTGAATGCGTTTTTTCATGGCCGCATACTGCTGTTCCTGTCTCGCCTGGGCTTCATCCAGATCTCTGAGCGTCTCCTCAATCTCTTTTTCTTTATCGCTGATCATAGTATTATATTGTGCGATCTTCTCCTGTATGTCAGCGAGCTGTCCGTCCAGTTGCTGCACAAAGGCTGTCAAGTCGTTTTTCGACTGCTCCAGCTCCTTTTTCAGCTTCTCCACGTCAGTCAGATTGCTCTTCAGGCCGGAAACCTCCTCCTTTGCCTTCTCGATCTCCCTCTCCTTCTCGCGGATACTCTCGCTTGTGACCGCCTGCACTGTCGGCGCGGGAGCCACGCAGGAAAGTACAAGAGCAAGGCATAGTACAACACCTGTTATTCTTTTTATCTTCTTTCGGATATTTGTCTTCAAACTTCAACCTCTGTCACTTATTTTCCTTAGCTGCTGTCAGACTCTCAAGTGCCTTCTGACTGTCACGATGCTTCCCAGAAAACCAATGCCCACACCCAATCCAAGGGATATGGGGACAAGCACATGAAAGACCTCCCCAACCGCCACAAAGCTCAAAAGGGAGGAAAGCTGCGGAAACCTGTCTGTCACATAAGCCAGAACCACGTTATAAATTGTGTAGATGAAGCCGAGCGGCATCGCTGCGCCGATCAGACCGATCATAATGCCTTCCACCACAAAGGGGGAACGGACGAAAAAGTCAGTGGCCCCGATATATTTCATGATATTGATCTCCTCCTTGCGGACGGAGATGCCGATCGCCACGGTATTGCTGATCAGGAAAATGGATACCGCCAAAAGAATCGCTATGATCCCAACGGAAACATAGGCAATCAGCGCATTGATCCCGGTCAGTGTGGTCGCCACCAGCTCTGAACGGTTTACCATCCGCACGCCGTCTATGGATTCCAGATAGGTCACCAGTGCAGACTGCATGGACACATCATTCAGGTACACCTGATAGTTGGCGGAATTTTCCAGCGGGTTCTCCGTAAAGCCGTCGCCGTACTCGCCCAGGTACTCATCACGGAAGCCCTCCCACGCCTCCTGCGCGGAGATAAACTCCATCTTCGCCACTTCGGGCCGTTTCGCAATCATATCGCCGATCTGCTGAATCCTTATGTCCTCGATGCCTTCCTCAAAGAATACCCAGACTGAGACACCCTCTTCCGCGTTCTTCACAATATGCTGAAAATTGGCAAGAACCGCATAAAAAATACCGAAAAGAAAAAGGCAGGCAGCAATGGTCGCTATGGATGCCAGCGAAAAGAGCTTATTTCGGAAAATATTGCGTAAGCCCTGCTTAAGCGTATAGAAAAATGTACTAATCCTCATCGATGTACCCTCCCTTTTCCTCGTCGCTGATGATGACACCGCGGCGCAGGGTCACCACCCGCTTCTGCATCGCGTTCACAATCTCGCGGTGATGGGTAACAACGATAACAGTCGTTCCGTTTTCATTGATCTGCTCCAAAAGCTTCATGATCTCCCATGAATTTTTCGGATCCAGATTACCTGTAGGCTCGTCCGCAAGCAGAATCGTAGGCTGGTTCACAAGCGCGCGCGCAAGCGCCACCCTCTGCTGCTCGCCGCCGGAAAGCTGTCGGGGTTTCGCCTTGTATTTGCCCGCAAGCCCCACAATAGCCAGAATGCTGGGCACATTTTTCTTGATCTCTTTGTTGGACTTCTGGATGATGCGCTGGGCAAAGGCAACGTTCTCATAGACATTCCTGTCCTTCAAAAGACGGAAGTCCTGAAACACGATCCCCAGATTTCTTCTGAATTTCGGAATCTTCCTGTGCTTGATCTTGGAAAGGTCATAGCCCATCACATTGATGTAACCGCTGCTGATCGTAAGCTCCCTCAGCAGAAGCTTGATCAGGGTAGATTTTCCCGATCCGCTGTCTCCCACGATAAAGACAAACTCGCCCCTGCTTATGTGCAGGTTCACATCCTTTAAGGCCGGCGCGCCGGTCGAGTAAGCCTTGCTCACGTTCGTCAGATTGATGATTTCATTCTCCACCACAGGGCCTTTTCTTCTTTTCTTTACTGCCACGTTTCTTCACTCCTACTTTTCTTCCATTTTCTTATCTACACCATCAGAAAGCTCATTCACTTTCTTTTTCGCTTCATCCAGATCCTTACATCCATCCAAAATCATGGAAATCATCTTGATAATTTTATCAAACTGTTTGTCTGTCATAATTTCTGCCATGTCCTTTCCTCCATACATCAGAATTCAAACGATTCCATATACTTCATATATTTTACCACCATCAGCGCGATTTTAAAGGTGATGGCGTCCTCAAATACCCGTAAGTCAAGCCCCGTACTCTTCTGCAGCTTATCCAGACGGTAAACCAGCGTATTTCTGTGGATAAAAAGCTGTCTGGAAGTCTCGGACACGTTCAGTGAGTTCTCAAAAAATTTGTTGATGGTGACAAGCGTCTCCTCGTCAAACTCATCCGGGCTTTTGCCGTCAAAGATCTCCTTGATGAACATTTTGCACAGAGGAATCGGAAGCTGGTAAATCAGCCTTCCGATGCCCAGTTCACTGTAAGCAATGACATCACGCTCACCGAAGAAAATTTTCCCAACGTCCAGCGCCATCTTCGCTTCTTTGTAGGAACTGCTCACACCTTTGATCTCATTTACCACCGTGCCGTAGGCGATGCGGACATTCTTAAAACTTTCCTTTCGCAGATAAGCCGCCACCGCCGCTGCACACCGCTCAATCTCCTGCGGGCTGTCATCCTCAGACAGATCCTTCACCACGATGACATTGTTTTCGTCCACCGCCGCTATCAGCGTAATTCCTTCCGCGGAATTAAACGCCGCAAAACGACCGTAAGTTTTCAGATGATCCTCCGCAAGCTGCCGCACGGATATCGGAATCAGTTCCTGATGCCGGAAAAATTCCTGTTCCTCCGACTGTTCTATATGCTCCACATAAATCACCGCCGCCAGCCATCTGCGGGCATCGAGAATGTCGATTCCATACTCTCTGAGTTTCGGCACCATCCCCGAAACATCCGCGCCGCGCCCCACCAGATCATTTAAAAACAGTTCTCTCAACATCGGCAGGCTGTTCTCATAGCTCTCCTGCAGCGCACTGATATTGCGGCGCTGTTCTATCTCTTCATCCAGGCTGATCCTCACTCTGGTTAAAATCTCTGACAGTTCCTCCCCATTGACCGGTTTCAGAATGTACTCCGTCACCCTGTACTTGATCGCCTGTTTTGCGTACTCAAAATCATCATAACCGGAAAAGATAAGGATTTTGATAAAAGGATATTTCTCGCGGATCTTCGCAACCAGTGTCAGCCCGTCCATATACGGCATACGGATATCCGTCATAACCACATCCGGCTCCAGCATCTCCAGTTTTTCCAGGGCATCCTCGCCGTTTTCGGCATCCCCCGCCACCGTAAAGCCGAGCTGTTCCCAGTCCATCTTGCGGATCATCGCCTTGCGGACTTCCTCCTCGTCATCCACCAGCATAATGCGATATAAACTCATCCGAAATCCCCTCCCTTCGTTATGTCTCTATCATACCCATTATTCAGATTTTATCACGCATATCCGAAATAAACAAGCTGTCGTGACGCCCGAATGTTCTCCCACGAAAAAAGGCGGACACGGCCGCCATTTTCGTTTTTCTCTATTCCAAACATGCTTTTTCCAACACTGCCCCTTCCACTTCCTTCACCACGGAAATGAAATCTGCTGCTCTCATATAATTGTCCTGACGCTTCCTCTCTCTACAAATTGTGTGGAGACTTCAATCTTTACACCTGCCCCCGCTTTATCCTTTATCATATCGATAAGCCTTCTTGTCGCAATACGTCCCATCTCCTGCTTCGGCACACGGAGCGTTGTCAGCGGCGGAGAAGAAATCGCCGAAAAAGGCAAGTCGTCAAAACCAATAACCGAAACATCCTCCGGTATTCTGACGCCGTACTCTTCCATTGCTTTCATCGCGCCCAGTGCAATCATATCATTGTCCGCAATGAATGCCGTCGGAAGCTTTATTTCTGTTCCGAGATACCTTTTCATATCCGCATATGCCGTATCCATTGTAGTTCCCAGCTCAAGCGTATATTCCCCGTGTACAGGCAGTCCTGCTTTCTGCATCCCCGTAACATAGCCCACACCCCGATCCTTAAAAGGAACAATCCTGAATCTTCCTTTCAGATAACCAATCTCTTTATGTCCTTTTCGGATCAGATATTCTATGGCATATCTCACAGAATCCTCATTGTTGATCTGCAACGCGTCAAATGTCATTTCACCATTCCAGTAATCGATCACAATGAAAGGTGTCGTAATCCCCCGCAGAAGCTCCGTATCACTGTCAATCATCTCTGTTCCGAGCATAATAATCGCAGCAGACTTGTCGTTCAGCAGTGCCCTCACCTGTTCCTCATAATCTTCGTCGCGCATGTCCAGAGTACACATGATCATATCCATTCCGCTGTCCCGGCATTCCTGCTCTATCCCCGTCAGCATCAACGGAAAAAAGGGGGTATCTTCTACTATGCTGCCATCTCTTTTAAAAGTCACAAACTTCACTTTCGTAATGCGGCTCTCCTCAAAATAGCCCAGCTCATAAGCAACTTTTAATCCCTTGGCAGCCGTATTTGCATTTACGCCTTTTTTATAGTTCAGTGCATTGGATACCGTCGCAGTGGAAACTCCTGTTATCTCACTGATCTGCTTCATATTTACTTTCATACGCGCTCTTACCTTCTGCCTTTTAATTTGTCATAACCATCCGAACCGCCTCTTTCCAGCCTGCATAAAGACCTTCGCATTGTTCTCTGTCTAATTCACTTTTATAACTTTTTCTGTTCATTTTGTCAAATATTTTTTCATCATAAATTCCAAGCGACAATCCTGCCGCATAGGCGGCGCCAATCCCGGAGAGTTCTTCTGCCTCCGGTACCCGCACCGGAATCCCCAGCATATCGCTCTGAAACTGCATCAGGTACATATTTTTTGTAGGTCCGCCATCCACCCTGAGTTCTCCAATCTCAATGCCGCTTGCCTGATGCATTGCCCTCACGATATCCGTAATCTGATAAACAATGCTGTCAAGCGCCGCTTTTACAATCTCCGCCTTCCCCGTTGTTCTTGTAATGCCACAGATTATCGCTTTCGCCTCACTGTCCCAATATGGCGCTCCCAGTCCCGAAAAAGCCGGCACAAGATAAGTCCGGTCCCCTTTTCCGGCTTTCCGCGCCAGTTCTTCGCTCTCCGCCGCGGAAGAAATCAATCCCACTTCATCTTTCAGCCAGGTGATCACGGCTCCCGTATAATTAATGTTGCCTTCCAGCACATAATTCACTTTCCCCCCCCATGGACCAGGCCAGAGAAGTTACCACGCCCAGATCCGTAAACACCGGTTTTTCTCCGATATTCATCATAATGGAAGAGCCGGTGCCATAAGTTGCCTTTATCATCCCCCTCCCAAGGCAGCCCTGCCCAAAGAGTGCTCCATGGGAGTCTCCCAACACTCCTCTGATTGGTATCGGTTTATCCAAAAAACCCTCAAAATCCGTGACACCATAATCTCCATCGGAATCCGTCACTTTCGCCATGCAGGATTCGTCAATGCCGAACAGATCCAGAAGTTCTTTATCCCACGACAATGTTCTGATATTAAACAACTGTGTTCTGGACGCGTTTGAATAATCCGTCCTAAAATCCCGGCCTTTTGTCAGTCGGTATACCAAAAAGCTGTCTATTGTACCGCAGGCAATCTCCCCTTTTTCCGCTTTCTCTTTTACGCCCGCCACATTCCGGAATATCCAAGCCAGTTTCGCCGCCGAAAAATAGGGGGACAACTGCAGTCCTGAATACTTCTTCACTTTATCCGCAAAGCCCCGCTTTTCTATCTCCTCACAGATTGCCGCGCCTCTGGCGCACTGCCAGACAATGGCATTATATACCGGCTTCCCGCTCTCCTTTTCCCAGCACGCCGCCGTCTCCCGCTGATTGCTGATACCAAGTACCGCAATATCCGCTTTGTTGATACCCGCTTTCTCCACCAGATTTTTTACTACCTGTATTGTATTACGATAAATCTCCTCCAGATCATGTTCCACCCAGCCGCGCTCATCCACTATTTGCGTATGAGGAAGGTCGCTTCTGCAAAGAAGCCCGCCTTCCTCATCAAATAGAAGAGCCTTCGTGCCCTGGGTGCTCTGATCGATCCCTAACACATATCTGCTCATACTTATATTCCTTCTCCCGTTTTACTGTAATATTTCTTTTGCCGTTTTCGCGATGCCCTGCGCATTCAGTCCATAATAATCAAAGACCTCTCCGGATGTCCCTGTTATAACGGGTGTGTCAGGAAGTGCCAGATTGACTACTTTTTTCGGACAGGATGCCCCTATCACCTGGCTTACCATGGCTCCGAGCCCGCCAAAAGGCGCATGCTCTTCCACCGTCACAACCGCTTTTACTTTTTCTGCCGCTTTCAAAATTCCCTCTTTATCCAAAGGCTTTACACAGTACATATCCAGAACCGTTGCACCGATACCCTGTTCTTTCAGCAGATTCGCCGCATCCACCGCAGGACGCACCATCTCCCCACAGGCAACGATCAGAACATCCGCCCCTTTTGCCACCGTGGTCGCTTTATCCATGATAAACGGACAGTCCTCTTCCGTATAGATATCCTCCACCGGATTTCTTCCCACCCGGATATACGACGGTTTCTCATCCTGCAGCAGCGCCCTTACCAGTTTCGCCGTCTGGAATCTGTCGCTGGGCAGATACACCCGCATATTGGGGATCGCTGCCATCGCCGCGATATCCTGAGCGGAATGATGGCTCATGCCCAGCGCACCATAGCTGACGCCGCCGCTGATACCTATCAGTGTTACATTGGTATTGGAATATGCGCAGTCCACTTTTGCCTGCTCGTAGCTTCTGGTGGACACGAAGCTTGCCGGAGATGCCGCAAAAGGCTTTTTACCACACTTTGCGAGTCCTGCCGCTACGCTCACCAGATTCTGTTCCGCAATGCCCATCTCAATAAATTGTTCCGGAAATGCCTTTGCAAAGGGCGCAAGGGACGCGCTCCCCCTGGAATCGCTGCACAGCACCACGATATTTTTATCCTCTTTTGCCTGTTCCATCAATACATCACAGATTGCCTGCCTGTTCGGTATCTTATTCATCTTACAGCGCCTCCTTTCTCTCGGCAAAGTCTTTGATGATCTGTTCATACTCTTCGGCACCCGGCACTTTATGATGCCATCCCGCCTTATCTTCCATCACCGCAGAGCCACACCCCTTTACCGTGTTGGCGATCACCACCGATGGCTTTCCTTTTATCGTCTTCGCCTCCTCATAAGCAGCCACAAGCTGATCGATATCATTGCCGTTCTTTACATCGATCACATGCCATCCGAAGCTTCGGAACCTCTCATGCAGGTCATCGTGCGCCATAACATCCTCGGTATTACCGGAAATCTGCAGCCGGTTTCTGTCCACCGTAGCGCAGAGATTATCCAGTTTATAGTGGGATGCCGCCATAGCGCCTTCCCACACGGAGCCTTCCGCCAGTTCCCCGTCTCCCATTACCGTGTAAACGCGATAATCTCTATGATCCATCTTGCCTGCCAGCGCCATACCCACACTCACCGGCAGTCCGTGTCCAAGGGAGCCGGAATTCATCTCAATCCCCGGCAGTTTATTATTGGGATGTCCGATATACTGAGAGCCGAATTTGCTGAACTTCTCAATGACTTCCTCAATAGAAAAAAACCCCTTTGCCGCCAGCACCGCATAGAGTGCTTCCACACAATGTCCCTTACTCATCACGAACAGATCCCTGTCAGGATCATCCTGATTCTCAGGGCTGATATTCATCACTCTGAAATACAGAGCGACCAGTGTGTCTATGACACTCATATCGCCCCCAATATGTCCGCCTTTTCCCTCTACAATCATATCCACTACATTTTTCCTAAGGTCATAAGATAATGCTTTCAAATTTTCCATTTTTTCCTCCGTTTCCGGTTCGTCAACCACTTATTCGCCCCGCAGATACGCTTTAATGTCCTCTTCAATGGGATCGTACAGGTCAGGCTTTACGCCGATATATTTGCATGCCTCATACAATACCGGCACCACATCCTTGTGAATTCCTACACAGTGATGAATATACGGACCTTCCACCACCTTCGCTTCCAGGCGTTTGATATTGTCCACTTCCACCCAGAGATATGTGCCCATGCCCTTTGGTCCGTCCACACCTTTCGCATTACCAAGAAGCAGAGAATATTCACCTTCATCACCATCGAAGCGCGCCAGTGTCACATCGCCGTGTTTTGCTTCCGCAGTAATCGCACCCGGATGTTCAAATGCCAGCGGGTAAGTAATCTGCGGCTTTTCCTTTGCGCAGGAGATAGGCCACGGACCGCAATGCTGTAAAAGCTCTCCATTGGGAATATCCGGATGACGGATCGTCCAGTCCGCAAAAAAGCTTCTTGTTCCGTCCAAAGCCGCCGCCTCCACCATCAGCGCCGTAATTGCTCCGTGGATATCCGTCTCACAAACCACAGGAATACCTTCCTCATTCAGCAGAGCGTTTGCCGCACAGGGCATAATACCGATCTCGCTCTGCAGTTGGTTCCAACACTGAATCGCCGCCGCCTGACAGCCATACTTTTTGATTAAGCTGCTCATAGCCACCTTCAGCGCCGCCACGTTTTCCAGTTCCTCGTCTTTTACCCTGATATCCATATTTTCACGGCAATAAGCCACAACTTCCGCCACTTTTTTGCCTTCCGCCTTCGCCTTTTTCATCTCATCGGTCAGTTCGGGCATCGGAATCGGCGCCAGCTGGATATTGAATTTCTCCAGCAGTTCTCCCTCGTTACACATCGTAGACCAGAATTCAAAAGGTCTTGTGGAAATCTGCAGAATACGAATATTCCTGAATGTTTTCACCACATTGCATACCGCCATAAAGTCTCTTAAGCCACGCTCAAATACGGGATCGTCCACACGGCAGTTAGTCATATAGGTAAACGGAATGCGGAATCTCCGAAGAACCTTGCCGGTGGCAAAAAGGCCGCATTGTGTATCCCGAAGGCGCACACCATTTGGCTCCGGTCTCTCATCAAGAGGTCCCCACAGAAGTACCGGTACTCCGAGATCTTTCGCCAGCCTTGCGCACTCAAATTCCGTGCCGAAATTCGCATGAGGAAGAAACAGGCCGTCTACCTTCTCCGCTTTAAATTTCTCTGCAATTTTAATCCTGTCATCGTCATTATAAAGCAGCCCTTCGGAATTGATATCTGTGATATCCACAAAGTCCACTCCCAGTTCTTTTAATTTTTCAGCGATGATGCCTCTGTATTTAATCGCATCCGGTGCGCTGAAAATGCTTCTTCTTGTCGGTGCATAACCCAGTTTAATATGTGCCATAGTTCATTCTCCATTTCCATTTTATTTAGAACCCCGCCCTTTCTTCATTATGCGGGGAATGCTACGCCCGCTCTCAATATAATATTGGGATAAGGTGTAAATTCTCCTGTCCTCACCGCAAATCTGCACGCCGCAGACATCTTTTTCAGTTCCACATGGGGGATCTTCTCCTCCTCCGCCTCCGGTAGCTTTTCATGGATGTAAGCAAGCAGTTCCGGATTTTTTTCATCAATCTCTTCCGCGATCGTATATCCTTCGATCTCTGTCTCCTCCAGAATTGCATCCATTGTCTGTCTGAATG
>OFGL01000719.1_pt1 | contig 25122 bp, 19 predicted proteins | sample 1521801 | NCBI WGS metagenome assembly OFGL01 (sample SAMEA3504085, study PRJEB24116) | mouse gut metagenome | biome: mouse gut; feature: mouse-associated habitat; material: faeces | place: Denmark | collected 2011 | reverse complement strand
ACCAGATCAAGGGACTATTCTGTCTATCCTATTCCTACAATAAACTTACGCTATCGGGCGTCTGAAAAAATTTGACAAATAAATATGTATAACATATAATAATGGTACATAACAATAACTACTAGCCAGATTGCAAAGGTCGGAAAGGCTCCCGACACACTCGTAAGAGTACCTGAGATGATGGATACGCCGCCCATCTTGTAATTTGGTGAACGTGAGGTGTAACCATTTGGTTGCACCTTTTTATTTTACAAAAGCAAAACCGCCCCTGCGCCAACAGGAACGGTTTCAGATATATCCCCGAGGAGATACACCAAGCGTCACAAATCTATACATAGTGTATCATCCTCGGGCGCAGCTTGCAAGCGAACCATCTGATTTTCCAGATCATTCACAACAGTCATGGACTTATATCTGCCGTAATGCATGTTTACCGCCCCAATTTCGCCCTCAATACCGCTTTGCCTAAGAAAGTGCGCCCAGACATTTATGTCCCTTCTGATGCGGAAATAAAACAGCTTCTTTCGTCTGCGGCTGGTACCGACACGGAACTCCCGGTGCTGCTTGCGGCGTTCGGCCCCATGCGCCGCAGAGAAATATGCGCCCTGTCCTCAGAGGATATTTCTGGAAATATTGTTCACGTATGTAAAAATATGGTTATCAACGGCGATCGTGAATGGATCATAAAGACCCCAAAAAGCTATGCCGGTGACAGATACATTGATTATCCTGATTTCGTATCCGATAAGTGGCGCGGAATAGAAGGGCGAATCGTACGCCTCACCCCGGATTCTATTACAAACAGATTTAACAGGCTGCTTAAGCGTAATGGCATCCCGCATTTTCGGTTCCACGACTTGAGACATTACTCAGCAAGCATCCAGCACGCCCTCGGTATTCCAGACTCATATATCATGCAGCGCGGCGGCTGGGGTAATGATGGCACATTAAAAGCCGTCTACCGGCATGTTTTAGAGGAACAGGCGAAACAAATGGATCATATGGCAAACAATTATTTCTCAGAACTATACAACACGAAATGCAACACAAGCAAAAATCCCCTAGTATTTAGGGGATTTTTTAAGAGGCGCAGACCGGATTTGAACCGGTGAATCAGGGTGTTGCAGACCCACGCCTTACCGCTTGGCTACTGCGCCATACTATTATATGGCAATATATTCATATATTAATTCATTTATGCACCAATATATTTTTTAATGACTCCGACGGGAATCGAACCCGTGTTACCGCCGTGAAAGGGCGATGTCTTAACCGCTTGACCATGGAGCCTGACGAAAGGCTTCATGTAGCCTTAACAAACGATATAATACCATATCTCCAGGCATTTGACAAGGGCATTTTCAAAGAAATTTGCATCGGGAATTTACATCGGCGGCCAAGAGGGCGGCACAACGCCAAAGCTGTACCGCCTCTTCTTGCTTTTATTATATTCCACCATTTCGAAAAAGTGCCATCAGTTTTTTCCCGCCAAGACCGCCACAGCCCTCATATCCTCTGGAATCCGGCACACCAGCCTGCCGTCCGCCACGATAACGTCCGCCTCTGCATCGGAGTAAACTTCCTCGACCCGATACGTCCCGTCCTCTGGAAGCGGAACCTCCAGTGCTCCGTCGTGCATCCCGTTAAAGCTGTGGAATACAGCCAGTAGCCCATCCTTTTTCTCATGCTCCACACCGCCCTGTGTCCGCACAAGGCACTGCCAGCCCTCCGGGTGCCGCCAGCTTGTCACTTTCGGTCCGTAAAGCCTGCTATAACCGTCCTTAATAATGGGCGCCGCCTTTTTATAAAAAGAGATTCCCCTGTCAATCACATCCCACTGGGCATCCGTCAGTCTGGTCACATCCCCCGACAGACACATCCTGCCTAAAAAGGTGTTTGCAATCGAATAGGCAATCCTTTTCAGGGAATCCGCCTCTCTGATCACAGCCCAGATCTGGCTCTGTCTCGGCAGGATCACACGGTGCAGGGCGGCCGCAATAATCGGAATCTCCTCGCATTCATGGGCATCCGAGAAGGAAGCCATGCTGCACTCTCCCATCATAAGCGGCTCCAGCTTGTGCCCGCCCGAAGAACAGTTTTCCAGTATGATGCCGGGAATCCGCTCCTTCACCTTCCGTATAAAAGCAAGGGAAGCCTCCATGTTCTGGCGCAGACCCTCGCCCAGCGACTCCGCGCCGTCGCATCCAACACCGATCGTATCGTTATAGTCCATCTTCATGTAGGCGAAGCCATACTTTTCCAGCGTGCCGATGACTCTCTCTTCCAGATACTTCTGCACCCATTCCTGCCGCATATCCCAGAATCTTCTCATGGAAGTGGTGAGCGGTCTGCTGTTTCTTGTAAGAAGATGCGCCGTATCCTGATAGCTCTCTGCTTTCTCCCCCACATTGTCGATCTCAAACCAGATCCCGGCCTTCATGCCGTGATCGTTGATCGCTTTCACAGTCTTGTCAAGCCCGTCCGGGAACAGCTCTTTCGATACCTGATAGTCTCCCATCGCCACATCCCAGGGAATCCCTTCCTGCTTATACCAGCCGCAGTCGATCACAAAATAGGAAAAGCCTTTATCCTTGACAGCTTCCAAAATCCCGCAGATATTTTCGTGGGAAGGTTCTCCCCAGGTGGTGCAGTACTCATTGAAAATAACAGGAAGCTCCTGCTCCGATTCCGGCCCTTTGTCCACCGCTTCCTCCAGCGCCGCCGTCATCCTCTGGGAGATCTCCTCGATGCCGCCCCCCCTGCAGACCGACAATATTGCCGTGGGCGTCACAAAGATTTCTCCCGGCGCAACCGTCTTCATCCAATGGCCAAAATCATAATCCGCCAGTCCCCCGGAAAGCGCTGCCTCATCACCCCTGCGGTAAAGCTCCATCTGCCAGCTTGCATTGTGACAGATCATCGCGCCCCAGAATATGTCGGACTTCATATCTTCCACCACCGCATACGGAAAATACCCGTTTACCGGCATGGATCCCACCTGTCCGAACCGCTCACAGCGCACCGCGTGGCCTCCCCAGGAAGGTTCCAGCTGTAAATCCTCCAAAAGCTGCGACTCCGTTCTCCCTTCCATGCTCCACACACTGCGGATGCGGTGCAGTTTCATCAGACCGCCCTCATCCGCCCCCACATACGGCGATATGCCGCCAAGTGAAAAGCTGGAGAGCATTTCCAGATCTGCCGCTTCTTCGGAGGCATTCTCAAATTCCGTGTAAGAGAGCAGACTCTTCTTTCCCTTTTTCCATATGAGATAATGCCTGTAACGGTATCCGCGTTTATCCGAGAAAGTCGTGCGAATCACTGCCGCGTCCCCGCCTTTCGGGCTCTCTGGCGCAGGACACGGCGCAGCGACTCTCCGCGCGCTGAAAGCAGCACCCCCATCTACCGCTTCCTGCCCCCTGACACCGCAGCCTTCCAAATCCTGTCCCTCGAATACCAGATTCTGCACGGACGCGCTCTGCCGCATCGTCCTGCCGCCTGCGTATCCGCCTGCATAAGTGTCCCCGGCGAGCTTTACCTGCACCAGGGAATCCGGGTACGGTTTTTCCCGGTAAGAAACCTCGTAGATCCTGTCTGCCGGGAGCAGTACAAGCTCCACGCTTCCTGTCTCCTCGTCCTGCACATAATATGCGCGCATATCCCCTAATACAAATTCGCTGTATACCTTTTTCATCCGTACCAAGCCTCCATAAAAATGCTTCTCACACCAGCCGCCATGTCACAACTTTGCTGTGACTCAAATCCATGCGGAGAATGCCCGTTTTTCGGCATTCACCTGAGTGAAACATAGAACTTCTTAGTGAAGCAGTCCCTGCTGCTGAGCTTTAGAAGTTTTTTCACTCTAACCTTTCACCGCCCCCACAGTCATACCTTTGATGAAATACTTCTGCAGACTCAAAAACAGAATCGAAATCGGCAGCACAGATACGACAATGGCCGCCATCGCGGTTGTGTAATCGCTTGCCTGCGCCGAAAACAGCGACTGTATCGCCACCGTCAGCGTCTTTAATCCTTTTTTACTCACATACAGGCTCGCCAGCAGATAATCGTTCCATATCTGGAATGACTGCATAATAATCAACGTGGCAAAAGCCGGTTTGAGCAGTGGAAACACGATTACAAAATAGGTCCGTACCACGGAACAGCCATCGATCCGGGCCGCCTCTTCCAGCTCCAGCGGAACCGTGGTCATAAAACTATTCATCAAAAAAACACCGAAAGAAATGCCTGTTGCAATGTACATAAATATAATACCATATCTCGTATTTGTCAGGTGCATTTTATACCCGATCGTATAAATCGGCAAAAACAGCGCCTGAAAGGGAATCAAAATACCGATCACAAAATAGATAAACGAAAACTGAAAAATTCTGCCTTTCCCCCTGGAGATTGCCCATGCCGTAATACCGCACAGAAATGCCAGAATCAGTACGCTGATGACCGTGTAGAGAAACGTGTTCGTAAAGGTCGTCGTCAGATTCAGTTTTTTTAGGGCCGTCTCATAGTTCGCCCACTGCAGCGAATCCGGCAGCTTCAAAGGACTGGTCAGATACAGCTCTTTCTTCGTCTTAAAAGAGTAATTCAGAATCACAAAAAGGGGGAACAGAAACAGTACCGCCACCACCGTCATCACGGCCTGTACGGCAAATGTACTCAACGTATACGGTTTCTGGTTCACATCCTCCGCCTTTCCCGCGCGCTTTAAAAATGCCATTATGACTGCACCTCCTTACTCTTTAAGCCCTTCACCTGCACCATAGCCACCAGCAGCAGAATAAATACCAGCGTCACCGACATGGCCGAACCGTATCCATACTGCCTGCCGCTGATCGCCGTCGAGTAAATCATCTGGATAACGGAGGTGGAAGCCCGGCCCGGGCCGCCGCCTGTGGATGATACCAGCAGGTCATACACTTTGAGGGAGCCCGTGGTAATGCCTACCACGCAAATCGTGATTGCCGGTGCAAGCATCGGAATTGTTACGTTGAAAAACCGCTGTACGGCACTGGCCCCGTCAACCTTGGCCGCCTCGTACAGATCTGAGGGAACAGACTGTAACCCTGCCAGATAAATCAGCATCCAGTAACCGATCCACTGCCAGTTGTTGGCGATAACCAGACCAGAAAGGACGGTCTTTCCGTCTCCAAAAAGCAAAAAGTTGATATTCGTTCCAAAAATTTCATTCAGCTCCGGCAGCACATTAGAATACAGTTTCAGCCAGACGAAACCGACAATGACCGCGCTGACCAGACAGGGAATAAACAGAATCGTCCGATACACTTTCTGCGCCTTGATTCCACTGTCCAGGGCCACCGCAAACAGCAGGGCAAATACATTCTGCACAATGGTGTTGGCGATGGTAAATTTGATCGTAAACCACCACGCCTGTCTGAAGTTGGCGTCTTTCCAGAGATTGATATAATTGGAAATACCAACAAACTCTTTTTCTACACTCATACCATCCCAGCTTGTGACAGAATACCTCAATGCCAAAAGCAGCGGCAGGATCACTCCTATGGTAAAGATCACCATACCTGGGACAACCAGGAGAAAATACTGAAGGTTCATTTTATCCTGCATTGTTTTCTTTTTATTCATATCTCAACTCTCCATTCCCGGTTTAGAAAAGCGGGGAGAAGAATACTCTCCTCCCCGCCAAGACACATCCTGTCACTGCGCACTGCTGGAACCGACTCTTGCGTCGGAGGCCGACAGGCACTCCTCAAAGCTGATGTCTCCCTGCAGATATGCCGCGATATCCGCCGCGTTCTCCTCCTGGAAACCGCCCCATACGAGCTGGTTGTTGCCCAGTGTCACGTCGACGATCATTCCCTTGGACGCATACGCGTCGATATCCGCCTGGCTGGGATTCGGGAAAGTAGGCACGACATCCTTCAACATAGGAGCCGTCTTCGTGAAATCCAGAATCTCCACTGCCAGTTCCTTGTCGCCGGAAAGCACGTCTAACACACAGTTTACGGCATCCTGATGCTCTGTCTCCGCACTCGTCATAATCGCGATATTCGGCTCGAAAATCAGCTTGGAATCACCAGTCTGGTTCGGGAACGGGAAAATACCGAAGTCAAAGTTCTCGTCGATGTCAAGGAAATTCTGGATCGACCAGGAACCAGACACTTTCATAGCCGCCTCACCCAGCACCATTCTCGCATCGCAGTCCGTCTGCTCTGTGGAGAAAGTCTCGGGATAGGTGTTGTCAAAGATCAGTTTATTGTAGGAATAAGCCGTCTGTGCCGCCTTATCCTCTGAAAAGCTCACTTTTCCGTCTCTGAACTGGTCGCCCCAGTCAGGTGTGTTGTTAAACACATCGTTCATCATAAACTGCATGGTCACGTTACCGATGGACCACGTATCTACCATATGACTTGCAAAAGGAACAATTCCCTTCGCGTTACAGTCATCCACAATCGCCTGCAGTTCTTCCTGTGTGGTGGGAACAGACCAGCCGTTTTCCGCAAACATCGTCTTATTGTAATACACGCCCTGATACAGCGCATTGTATACAAGTCCGTAGGTTTTGCCGTCGATGGTCACATTCTCTCTCGCCGCATCCAGCCCTCTGTCGAGGTAGACTGCGTCAATCTCCCCCAGAAGTCCCTGGGAAGCGTATGTTGCCACGTCCTGCGCTTTGCCGATAATGATATCGGGAAGGCCGGACTGCATGTACTGCTGCATCTTCGGATGAAACTCGCCGTCCCAGCCTGTGCACTCCCACTCCAATGTTATATTGGGATATTTCTCAGCCAGCGCCGCGTCGATCATATCCTCGATTCCGGCATCCGTGGTGGACTGGCCCGCCAGCACGGTCAGGGTAACCTCTTCCCCGTCAGCGGCCGCAGGCGCTTCCTCCGCTGCAGCTTCCTCCGCAGACGCCTCTTCCTCCGCTGCCGGTTCTGCCGCAGGTGTCTGCGCCGCACCGCCGTCATCTGCTGCGCCGCCGCACCCTGTCAGCGCACTGACTGCCATTGCCGAACATAAAATCGCACTTAACAATTTCTTTTTCATAATTTTCTCCCTCCGTAAGATTGATTTGTTTTGTTATAATAACTATATAATCTTACACAGGGATACTACTATGCTATTTTTGAAAAACTAACTTGTAAAATTTTGAAATAATCGGTTTCTGTATTCCCTCGGACTGACGCCTGTGTGTTTTTTAAAGACTTTACTGAAATAAGTATAGTCGTCATATCCTACCATAAAGGCTACCTCCGCGATATTGATATCCTCCCTCCGCATCAGCTCCTTGGCCTTTTCCATCCGTTTCCCCGCAATGTAGAGCATCAGGTTCTCACCCGTCTCCTGCTTAAAAAGCCTGGAAAAGTAGGAACTCTCCACCGCATATTTATCTGCCAGCCCGGAGAGAGTCAGCTCCTCAAAGTAGTTCTCATTGATGTAAGCCACCGCCTCCTTGACGTAGTCTCTGATATTCCCGGACACCTCGCTCTTTTTCTCTCCCAGCACCACATTCTGCATCTCCGCAAGCAGTGACAAAAGCTGCTCCACATCCAGGCTCTCCACCACCTTGTCCGCCATCTGCTCCAGACGGCTCAGCTCCCGGATGCTCTCCTCCGATGCTCCCTGCCCGGTGAGATAATCCTGGAAAATGGCTGATATCCTGTTCACGGTCTGCTTCATCTCCATAAAGTTGCGCCGCTCACAGGCGCCGAAGCCCAGCTCGTCCAGCAGAAACTCCGTCAGTGTGCGCTCGCTGCCTGTTTTTAGTGCGGCCCTCAGTCTGTGCTCTATCTCCTGCGTGAAGCAGTCCACCACCTGATGATTCATGCTGTTCTTTTCTTTATTGCTAAAAAGGATCACGCTCTCCGTGCTGTAAGGTCTGGTCATCAGAACGGAAATGCTCTGCACATAAGCGTCATGCAGACTGTCCATAGAGTACGCCTGCTCGCTGACGGCAATGGTAATGGGGCTGTCTGTCTCCTCCTTCAGACGCTTCATCATTTTAAGCGCCAGAATCTGCTGCTCCGCCACATCCAGCTCACTGACAACCAGAAACTCGTTGCTTCTGTTGATATAGTTAAAAATGACCAGATTCTGTTTCTGGTCAAATTCCCGCAGTTTCTTTTTCACGGAATAGGATAAATAGTTCATATCATACTGGTAGCGCCCCATCAGCGTCTGCAGATCATGAATTTTAAGCAGCATAATGCTGCATCCTACCGAATCCAGTGCGGTTCCGCTGATCGGAGTCATGGAAAGCCGCACCCTCTCCTTTTCAATCAGAAGGCTCAGCTCTCTGTCCTGCAGAAGCGAAGCCGCTTTCAGCGTCTGTCTCTCATTTTCTTCCTTCTCGCTGATCAGCTCAAGCGCCTTGGAAACTGCCCGGATCAAATCAATTTTCGTCACAGGTTTCAGCAGGTAATTGATGGCGCCCGCCATAAGCGTCTCCTTGACATAGTCAAAATCATCGTAGCCGCTGAGCACCAGAATGACGATCTCCGGGTACTGCTCCTTTACCTTTTTCACCAGATCCACCCCGTTTAAAAAGGGCATGTTGATATCGGTTATCAGAATGTCCGCCCTGTCCGCTTCCAGAATCTGCAGCACCTCTTCCCCGTCCTGCGCAGGGGACATAAAATCAATCTGGTACTCCTCCCAGGCTATCATGCTTCTGATCTTTTCCCTTGTCCAATACTCATCATCAGCAATCAGTAACTTATACTTTTTCCTTCCCATACAGTTCATCCTCTTTCAATGCCGCCACCGTCAGATACACCGCCGATCCCTCACCCAGTCTGCTCTCAATCGTAAGACCGTACTCCTCGCCGTAAATCATCTTTAATCTGGCGTTGATATTTGACAGCCCAATAGAGTTCCCCTCCTCAATCAGATCCCTGTCATTTTCCTGTAGAAGCCGGTTAAGCTTCTCCGCATCCATGCCCACACCGTCATCGCGGACCATCACATACAGTTTTCCATCCGCCTGCCATACTTTAATGACAATATTTTTTTCACCACGCTTATTTTTCAGACCGTGATTGATGGCATTTTCCACCAGTGGCTGTATGGAGATCTTTGGCATTGAATAGAGCAGCGCATCCTCGTCTATGTCGAAATGATAGCGTATCTCCTGGCGCATGCGCACGTTCATCACAAAAATGTAATTTTTCAGGTGGGCAATCTCCCTTGACACCGTTGCATACGGATATTTCATATCCAGGCTGTAACGGAAAATATTGCTGAGCGACTGGCAGAGGTCACTGACCAGATCGCAGTTCTGTATGCTGGCAATGCTGCTCATGGTATCCAGCGTGTTGTAGAGAAAATGAGGGTTGATCTGCGCCTGCAGGGCCTGGTACTGCGCCCTGTTTAAGAGAAGCTGGTCCTGGTACCTCTGCCCGATCAGATTCTCAATGGAATCCAGCATATAATTAAACTCCTCACCCAGTTTCCCGATCTCGTCCTGCACCTGGTAAGTGACACGAAGATTCGTCTCTCCGCCCCGTATCCTGCCGATCGTCTCCATCAGACTGGCCAGCGGCTTTGTCAGACTCTTCGTGATATAAGTGTACAGGATAATCATTAGAATGCTCAGTGCCGTCACACTCATAAACAGTGTTCTGGAAAGCATTTTCTGACTCGCTTTTAAAACAGACTGCGGCAAAACCGCATAGACATCCAGATCATATTTTTTTAACGGCAGATGGAAAAATACCTTCTCCGAATCCGCCATCTCCACAGCCGCTTTTCCATCCACCCGGATGTCCTCCACGGTCTGTTCGTAGAAGCCGGTGTATTCCTGCCCCGTCTCCCCCATCTCCGCAAAGGCCCTGTCACCCGCCGGCTGCAGCCAGACAAAAGTATTTTCACCCATCTGGTATTTCTGCATGATCTTCTGCATCATCTTCACATCCGCATCGCAGACAATGTATCCGATCATACTTTTTGTGCTGGAGATCCCGTAAATTTTCAACACAAATCTGACCATATCCCCTTCCGTGGACGGATTATGGTAGCTGGAGATCAGCATCCTGTTTTCATCGGACTCCGCGTAAGCCTTCACCCGGTCCGCATTGTAGATCTCCGCCTCCTCGTAGATATCTGCCGCATAGTTGCGCTTCGGCGTAGAAGCCTTCCGATACACACTGACCACCTCGTGGGCGCTGTTGTAGAAATACAACGCCATCATGCCGTCACTGGCCGTAAAGTACCGCTCCGCATAGTCTCGCGCATAGCGGTAATAGTCCTGCCGCAGCTCATCCGTTGTCTCGTATTCCCGCAGTGCACGGAGGAACATTTTGTCATTATAAATATTGACCATGCTGTTTTCAATTCCCTCGATATAGCTCCCAAGCTCATTCTGCATATTATCCAGGGAATTATAGGCAATATCCCGCGCCTGCTCGTAAACCATGTTGGAGCTGACGTTGAGAAGCAGCATTGTCTGCAAGACCAGCGCCACCAGAGTACACAAAATACAAATAAGCAGTATTTTGTTCCGCATGCTTCCTCTGACAGAAACTTTTCCAATCATCCGCTATCCTTCCTTGACAGGCTGACACAGCAAAAAGCGGGATCGGTCCTGTTTTTCTGCGCCGCTATTTCCTAAGCGCCTCCTCCTGTAACCGATCAAACTGCGCCATGCACTCATCCACGGTTGCGCCGCCTAACAGCTCCCTCACGATCAGACATGTGTTTCCCCACTGTTCCACTTCCATCCCCGCATTGGAACCAAGCACATAGACATTATTGTGAATCCTGTCATGTAAGGGCTTTAGCGCAGGGACACATTCCACTTCTACATTTTTGGACGGGGAAATAACCCTGTTCGTCTCCGCATAAATCTGTAGCGCCTCGTCAGAAAGCATCACATCCAAAACCGCCAGCGCATCTTCTCCGTGTTCCGCATTGATTCCAACGCCAAACCCAGTCATGGGTATCACCGGCATCTGTCCGCGGCTGCTCGGAAAACCGATAACCAGCATCTCAAAGTCCGGGCTCCCGTAGGCGGTGTCCGTATTTGCCGCTCCCCAGTACGCCATGACAATCGGCGTCGTCCCGGCCAGGAACTCTTCCCTCTCCCCCTCAATCGCCTCGCTCACAAGGGCCTTTTCGGCATCCACATATCCTTTGTCAATCATCTCCTGGAGAAATTCAAATCCCGGCCGCATGTAATCGCTGTATTTGCTCTCACCGCTGTTTAAGGCCGCTATTTCCGCCTCCGTATTGCCGCCATTATACAGATCTGCGTAAGCCTGCGCCAGAACGAAAGTTTCCAGCCACCATCTGTTTGCTCCTACCGGCGTCTCAATTCCGTTTTCTTTAAAAACCCTGCAGCACTCCAAAAAATCCTCCGGCGTTTCCGGCAGTGCGAGTCCATATTGGTCAAACATGTCCTTGTTGATAAACAGCCCGTAGGCCACCACCTCCTGTGGAATCCCGACCAGCTTTCCGTCTATCATATTTGCCGCTATCACCACTTCTCTCAGATTTTTGACGCACTCCAGCCCCGACAAATCTTTCAGCTTGCCCTCTTCGCCCAGCACACGAAGCGTATCCGGATTCAGCAGATAAATATCATCCATATCGTTGCGCGCCCGGTCCAGCGTCACGTCGTCGTATGTCTTATCCTGGTAATCCTCCGCCGTATAGGTCACATAACCTACACTCACATCCAGTTTTTCCTCCGCCAGCATAACGGTCTTATCCGCTGCGCTTCTGGCCGTATTTTCCACATAGGCTTCCGATTTTTCCATCGGGCTGAACAGTTCCACAACCCGCTTTTCCTCATTCTCCACAACAATCAAGTTATTGTCTGTTCTACATGCCGCCATAGACAAAGCCACCATCCCGGCAATACATATCATTCCCGCTTTCCTAATATCAACCCTTCTGAAAAAACACATACACTCCTCCAGCTCATCTATTCTCATTCCGCTTTCAGACTTCTCTTACTCCCTTTTTGTGTACTCGCGGACAACCTGTTTTAACAGTTCTATATCAACCGGCTTTGCAAGATGGACATTCATTCCCGCATGCAGCGCCTCCCTCTCATCCTCCGCAAACGCATTCGCCGTCATGGCTATGATCGGTATGGTCTGCGCATCCTCGCGCTCCAGTGCCCGAATCGCCCTTGTGGCGTCATATCCGTTCATAACCGGCATCTGCACATCCATCAGGATGGCGTCAAACTCACCCTGCCTTGAATTGACAAACCGCTCTACCGCAATCTGCCCGTTCTCCACAATCTCACACCTGGCATTTTCAAACAATAAGATTTCCCGTAATATTTCCGCATTGATCTCATTGTCCTCCGCCGCAAGGAAATTCAGTCCTTCCAGATTGTTCTTATCCTTTTCGTCAGACTCCCCTGCCTGCGTCAGTTCCTCACACATTTCCCTTATCTTTTCTTTGAACGCTGAGGCAAAGAAAGGTTTCATAAGAATGCCTGTATTCTGTGTCTGTAAAATGTTCTCTAATCCCTCTTCTTCGTGCTCTGCCAAAATCAGGATAAGAAGCGCATCTCCCGCCTCCTCCCTGATCCTTTCCACTGTCTGCAATGTGCCTGTTTCCGAGAGATGGTTCCCCAGCAGCAGCACATCGTATCCCTTCTGCGCCTGATCACACGCTTTCAGCAGAGACAGCACTTCTTCCAGGCTTTGCGCCGTGTCTGCCTCCACTTCCACATTCCCCATAAGCGCCTGCATGTTCTCACATATCCCTGCATCTCCATCCGCCACCAGAATGCGGGAAATGCCCTTTTCCTCCCAGAACAGTTTATCCGCCTGCCCTTCAGGTATACGGAGCTCCAAATCCACCCGGAAAAGGCTGCCGTTGTTCACTTCGCTGGTCACTTCGATCGTGCCGCCCATAAGCTCTATGATATTTTTGGTGATCGCCATCCCAAGGCCCGTACCCTGCACCTTGTTGGTCGTGCTGTTTTCTGCCCTCGTGAACGCGTCAAAAATAGTCTCCAGGTACTCCGGCGTCATCCCATATCCGTTGTCCTGCACTTCAATTCTGAGGTGCTCAAACTGATTGGAACGCTGCTCCAACCCGATGATCCGCAGCCAGATGCTTCCCCCTGGCTGTGTGTATTTCACCGCATTGGATAGAAGGTTAATCAGAATCTGGTTGATGCGCGTCTCATCTCCCATCAGACTCTCGTGTTTGATTCCAGCCACTTCCAGATAAAATTTCTGTTCCCTCGCCGCTGCCATAGGGCGGATAATTGCATCCACGGAAGATACCAGGTCGTTTAAGGTAAACTCCTCCACATTCAGCACCACTTTGCCGCTCTCAATTTTTGACACATCCAGTATGTCATTGATCAGGCTGAGCAGATGCTGCCCGGACGCCATGATTTTCTTCGTGTATTCCCGCACCTTATCCGGGTTTTCCGCATCCCTGGCAAGCAGCGTGGTAAAGCCCAGAACCGCATTCATCGGTGTACGGATATCGTGGGACATATTGGAAAGAAACATGGTCTTGGAATTACTTGCAATCTGTGCCGCCTGCAGCGCCTCCGCCAGCCTGCGGTTGCTGATCTCTCTCTCCTCTTCACGCTCTTTTCTTATTCTAATCTGCTGTCTCTGATTTAAATAATAAATCAGGCAGCATAAGAAAAATGCAATGAGCATAACTGCGACAACAATAAGAATATTCTGATTGACATAGCGGCCTTCCTGTTGTATCGCATCAATGGGCACATAACCGATCAGATACAAGGTACCATTGTTCACCGACCACATATAATTCAGAGAGTCCTTATTTCTGATATCATGGTAAAACATGATATTCTTATTTTCTTTCAGGCACGCATCCACATCTTCCCGGAGATTCTCTTCCTTAATATCATTCGCCCGGTAGAAATCACTCAGGTTCAGATGACCCGCGCTTCTCTCTCCCATTCCCTTTGGCTTTAATACAAACCGTTCCGTCTCTGCATCCATAATGTAGAGCATGGCTTTCTTGTTATAAAATCCTTCTGGAAGCGACTTGTCAAAGGAATCATAGATATACTCAATATAGAGCATCGCAATTTCCCGGCCGTCTTTCATCACAGGGCACTTAATGCAGTAAGCCCATGTCCCCATATAGTTCAGATACGACTGGGATACCGGCAGTCCATCAATTGTGCCGCCGGCCGAAAAGTCCAGTCCCTCCTCCGTAAACACATCCCCTGTACTGCATACGCCTACCGTTTCTCCTGAACGGATCAGTCCGATTTTCATCATCGTTCCGCTTCTCTTGTACTCGCGAACGTATTCCTCCGGCTCCTCCATCTCGGCAATTCCCTGCGCCATGAGCCGCTGATACTCCGCTTCCTTATTCAGAATCGCCTCAATCGTACATTTGATCAAGTCAAGGCTCTCATTCAGATTCTGGGTGGCCGATGCCGACATCTCTCTGGATATCTTGTGCGAGACGGAAAAGACAACCGTACCCAAAAACAGAAAGACCAAAATGATCGAAACAAGCAATGAAATTCCTCTGTCTATCTTACTCTCATCATGCTTTTTTCTCATTTTGATCTCCGTTCCGCTCTGATAACCAACTACACTGATACGCTGTCCGCCTTTTATCCGATCAGCTTCCTGCCTATTGTTCTTACTCTTATTATATTCCTGCGTTTTCATAAAGTCAGCACATAACATACTATTGTTTATCTAAATAACGCTGCTGTTCTTTCCATCCGCTCCGCGATCTTCACGCCGAAAGGGCAGCGGCTTTCACAGTTCTTACAGCCAATGCACTCGTCCGCCGCATGTTCCAGGGCAAAATAGTGCTCCTTCACCGTGGCGGGAACGTCATCGTGCATAGTGGCAAGATCATAATATTTATTCACCATCGCGATGTCAATTTCTTTCGGACAGGGCTTGCAGTGTCCGCAATACGTACATTCTCCTCTCCCAAAGGTGTTCCTGGGCGCCTTCGCCAGAACTGCCGCATAATTCTTTTCCTCTTCTCCGGCGTTTTCATAAGCAGCCGCCTGTTCCACATGCTCCGGCGTGTCATACCCTGCCAAAACAGATGCAACCGCCGGGCGGGTCAGACAATAGTGGATGCACTGCACCGGCGTCAGGGCAACGCCGAAAGGCGAACGCGCTTCGTCAAACAGCCGTCCCCCCGCATAAGGCTTCATAACCGTAATACCCACATCGTTCTGCTCGCACAGTTTATAAACTTCTGCTCTGGCCGGATCAATGCCCCCAAATCCGTCCTCATATTCCTCTGCAAAATAATCGTCGATATTGTCCGTAGGCGGCAGAAGATCAAACGCCGGGTTAATGCTGAACAGAATCATCTCTATCAGCCCGCTCTGTGCCGCCCTTTTCGCCATAAGAGGATTGTGTGTGCTCATGCCGATGTGATGAATTTTTCCGCACGCCTTGAGCTCTTTCACATACGCCATGTACGGCCCGTTCATGGCATTCTCCCAATCCGCCTCCTGATCGACAAAGTGTATCATTCCCAGATCAACGTAATCCGTCTGCAGACGTGCCAGCAGATCCTCGAAAGCCTCCCGGCATTTTTCCAGATCACGGCTTCTCTCGTACTGGCCATTCTGCCAGGTAGAGCCGATATGTCCTTGAATAAACCAGCGTTCCCGCCTGCCCTCCAGCGCTTTTCCAATTTTCGAACGCACATTCGGTTCGGACATCCAGCAGTCTAAAATATTGATCCCCAGTTCTTCCGCACGGTCAATCATGGCCTTACATTCCTCATAGTTGTGCCGTTCCAGCCATTCTCCCCCAAAGCCGACTTCACTGACCATCAATTCTGTTTTTCCAAGTCTGCGGTACTGCATGCTTATCCTCCTTCGGTTTCCCAGATCACTGTTTCATATTTCAAAAGATAGTTAATTAATTATAATCTTTTACCCTGCTTTTATCAAGCCGTTCGCCTGCTGATTTTTCTTTCTGCGGGAGAACAATTATCTGCTGTAGAAAAATCGGTGACCGCTGTGTTATCACGTCTTCGAAAATAATCGGAAGGCCGGCTGCCCATTCGTTGAGCAGCCGGCCTCCCACACCAATGTACGCACGTATTTATATCCCCCGATTAAAATCGGCTTTCTCAGATATTTAACACCTCCGCCAAACAGGGAATAGAATCCGTAGCGCCTTTTCTGGACACGGCAATGGCAGAAGCCTTCGCGCACAGTCCCAGCGCCTCCCGGACTGGCATTTTTCGAAGCATTGATGCAATGAAATACCCCGTAAACGTATCTCCTGCCGCTGTTGTGTCCACTACATCAACCTCAAAGATTCCCTGCGTACATGTCTGGTTTTTGTCCCGGTACACAGATCCGGCACAGCCAAGAGTCAGCACAATTCTGGCTTCCGGATATTTTTCCATCATTTTCTCCAGCATCTTTTCCGGCTCTCTCTCTCCCGAAATCTGCTCTCCTTCTATCTCATTCAGAAGGAAAACCGATACTTTCGATAAATCACAATCGTCCAAATTTGCATTATAAGGCGATGGGTTCAGTACAATCTGCATTCCTTTTTGACTGGCTCTGTCTATAATATAGCCGATCTGGTTAATCTCATTTTGCAGAAGGATAATATCTTCTTTTTCGAAATGTCCCAGCACTTCATCCACCAGATCCTTTGTGATTCCACGATTGCTGCCACCGTATAAAAGAATACAGTTCTGGCCATTTTTATCAAGCTGGATAATCGTATGACCGCTCTTGCCAGAACTCTGACGTATGTAAGAAGTGTCCACTTTACTTTGCGCGCATATATCCAGGAACATCTGTCCATCCTCACCAACCTGTCCCGCATGATACACAGGCACGCCCGCCCGTGCAAGTGCGATGGACTGATTCAGCCCCTTTCCTCCACAGAAAACTTCCATTTTTGTAGAATCTATCGTCTCACCCGGCATCACCGCATGATCCACTTCATATACATAATCATAATTCAGCGATCCAAAATTCAGTACCTTCATATAGCACCCTCCTCATCGGTATCATACGTCTAAAATACCACCCCTGCCCGGAGAATAATATTCGGATAGGGAGAAAACTCACCGGTTCTTATGGCAAACCGGCACTCTTTCGCTTTCTCCTTTAAAGAGATATGCGGCATAGTCTCATAAGCAATATCCGGCATACTCTTTTGAATATACTCATATAACCGACTGTTCTTCTCCCGAATTTCCTCAGCTATATAATAATATTCAACAGCAGTCTCTAAAAGCACCGCATCAAGCACCTGCTCAAAAGCAGGAACACCTTTACACAGTGCCAGGTCGATCACGTCCACCCCCTTTGGGATCGGCATTCCTGCATCTCCGATCATCAACAGATCCATATGGCCCAATGCCGCAATATGCTTTATCAGGTCAGCATTTATAATCCCCGCTTTTTTCATATAACCATTCTGCTCCTTACTGTACTTTCACTGTTTTTTCCAAACGAATATCCCTGGAAGATGCTCCAACCATAATCGCCCTGCTGCCTATAAATTTTTGGTACTCCATCTTGGACGGGTCAAAATAGTTCAGATATAATTCACCAATGCGAAACGCCACCCGCACCTTCTCCCCGGATTTTATGTGTACTCTTTGAAAATCAACCAATGTCTTTGCAACACTTTGAATTCCCTCAGGCACCGCTTCGGGGCGTCCCAAATAGCATTGTGCCACTTCGTCTCCGTCTCTGTCTCCTACATTTTCAATATAAAAGGTGGCTTTAAACCCTTCCCCATCCGGCAATACCTCAAGTCCGCTGTATGAGAACTTCGTGTAACTTAATCCATACCCGAACGGATACATCGGCTCTATATCTTTTTCATCAAACCAACGGTATCCATTTAACAGCCCTTCCGTAAAAACCGCCGTGTTTGGATGGACAGCATCCTTTTGGCTAATCCGTCCCGAAAGAGCATAACGTTCCGGGTGCAATGTGTCCCTGGCCGCAAGATCCGATAGTTTTTGGGGAAAAGTAACCGGCAGCCTTCCCGCCGGATTAACACTTCCATCAAGAACGTCCATCGTTGCCAGCGCGCCTTCCTGACCGGAAAACCACATTTCCAGAATCGCCTTGACATGATCTCTCCATGGCATTGCCACAGCATCCCCATTGTTCAGTATAACAACCGTATTTGCATTTGCCGCAGCCACACGTTCTATCAGCATATCCTGGTTCTCTTCCAATTCCATTTTGTCATTCACGCTCTGATGCCATGCAAAACAAAGTGCGAGATCTGCCTGCTTCGCTGCTTCCACTGCATCTTTCATTGCTTTCTCTGTCATAGAAGGCGTAGTCCATGCCAAACGTACTTCCAGCGGTTCCAGATAAATACAGGTATGATTAAAGTAGATTTCGTATTTCTTTCCTGCTTCCAGCCACACCATTCCTCCCGCATTATTCCATCCGTCCGCACAGCTTACCACTTCTGAAAACGGATTTACCACTCCGTTGGCAGAAACCCGGATTCCCAGACCTGCTCTGGTCAGATACTCTCTATCCACTGCCTCCCGGATATACAGATTACCGGAAGTTGCTATGGACAAGTCTCCATTCTCCACATGATTTTTCTCAAATGCTTCCACCCCGGGGAACCTACTCTGCAGACTGATTCTATGCATTCCCGTTTCATTCGAACACAGAAACCCATGCCACATATAATATTCCTTGGGAGTTTCTTTAAAAAATCCTCTTCTCTGTTCCCGCTTTAAGGCCGGAAGCGCATTTTCACCCGAAAAGTTAATCTCTTTGTCCACAACAAACGTTTCCGTCCGGGGAACGGCATCTAAATCTCCGTTGCTTAACGTCTCATATGTAAATCTTCCCACATATCTTTTCAAGCCATGTTCCGTACTGTCACACGACGGATATAAATGATCAGAAGGAATGACCATACCGTCCAGGTCGTCTCCTATGGAGAATGTAATATTTTCTCCATATTGCTCTCGCAAAAGCCGATAAACACTATTCTTGCGGTCTTCAAAACCATAAGGGGATTCCTTGAAAGTCGGCATTACCTGCCTATACCCTCCCGGTCCTATGACCGCCACCTTTTTCCCCGAAAAATCAACAGGCAGGATATCGTCTTCGTTTTTCAGCAAAACAGCGCCCTTTCCGGCCAGCCTTCTTGCCACCTCCGCGCTCTGCATCTTGACCGTATCGCCGATAGGCCCCGGGATTCTTTGTTTCTCATCCAGTATACCAAATCTATCCAAAGTATCCAGGTAATAGTATACCGCATGATCCAGATCTTCCATAGTCACCGGCTGTTTGGGATCACGAATCGCATCCAGCAGCTTTTTCCCATAACAGGAACTCTCGCTGCCCTCATCATAGTAGTCTTCACCCGGCATTTCCAACGTTGCCCCATGCCGGATCGCATTCGGATCATACAAACAGTACCAGTCATCAAAGATAAATCCCTGAAAGCCCCATTTCCTGCGGGCACATTCATCCATCATATAGGCATAGTCATATGTCCATGTCCCATTAACCTGGTTATAGTTTGTCATGGCACTTGCGACTCCGGCTTTCATTACCAGTTCATACGGGCGCATATACAGTTCGTGAATTGTCTGTTCATCGACAACGCAGTTCCCGGCTCCCTGGGCGGCTCCGGTGCTGGAAGCAAACATCTGTTTCAAATTCGCCAGTGCCTGCTTTTCATCCTGAATCCCCTCTGCTTCCCTGGCTCCCAGTTCTCCATTGAGAACCGGATCTTCTCCGTATGTCTGATAATTCCCTCCATTGCTGGTTCCTTTCAGGGATATCGGATCCCTGGCTATGTTCACACGGGGAGTCAGCAGAATATGAATTCCTCCTGCCTTCGCCTCCCGCCCAAGCGCCTGCCCATATTCAAAAGCGCTTTTTCTGTCAAATGTAGAAGCCAGACTCACCTTGGAGGGAAATGCCGTTGTCTCCCAGCTTATATTGACTCCCGATTCTCCGTCTGCTATAAATACGTCAGGAATCCCAAGTCTCTTATTTCCCCGTACAAATCCGGCCTGATTTGCCCTATATGGATCCCACAGCTGCCCATGGACGCAGAGAAGCTTTTCTTCTTCGCTCATGCTCCGAATCATCTCTAATACTTTTTGATTATTGTATTGTTTCATCTTTCCTCCTATCAACCATCAGGCTTTCGACGCTTTTTCATTCTGCTTTTTCTTTAACGCATACCAGGCATACAGACACATGGCAATGAGCGTGACCACATACGGAATCATAAGCACCAGCTGGGATGGCAGATTGATGGTCTGCAGGGTATTGGATACCGAATCGGCAATACCAAACAGCAGTGCCGAAAGCATTCCCAGAATCGGATGCTGTCCGCTCATGGCCGCCGCCGCAATGCCGATCCATCCACGCCCGGCTGTTATATTTTTAACAAACCAGGATACATATCCCATGGACATATAGGCTCCGCCCATACCGGATAATACGCCTGCAATCACAAGCGCAATACTTTTGGTTCTGAATACGCTGATACCTACGGATTTTGCGGCATCCGGATTCTCACCAACCGCGCGGATGCGCAGTCCAAGTTTTGTCCGAAACAGTAAAAACCAGATAACAAACGCCGAAATAAATGCCAAATACGTAACAACATTCTGTCCAGATACCACTTCTCCGATCACCGGAATATCTTTGACCATCGGAATATCCACTGCCGGCATCACCTTGCTGCTCAGGCTCGAAGAAATACCTCTTACTCCTGTCAGTGCATATAAGAGAAATACAGTTCCACCGCTTCCGATCAGATTGATGGAAAGACCTGCAAGAATCTCATTTACCTCCATCTTAAAAATAATGTAGGAGAGAAGATACCCTGTTGCCCCTCCCGCCAGTACCGCAAGCAGAAACCCAATCCACGCACTTCCGGTCCACGCAGAAACAACAACGCCTACAAATGCGGAAATCAACATAGTACCTTCCATTGTGATATTTCCCACCCCTGCCCTTTCAGATATGACAGAACTTAAAGTAGCCAACAGAATGGGCGTTGTCAGGCGCAGCACGGAAAACATGAACGGAACACTGAAAATCAAATCAAATATATTATCCAAGACTGATTCCTCCTTTTTCTCCACGATCCGCTTCCAACTGCCTGCTAAGTTCACAGGTTCTTTTTTGCTTATATTTTGCCAGGAAACGCTCGGCCAGAATAAACACGAGAATAACCGCCTGTATCACAGACACAAAATCCGTCTGCATTCCCGTTTTCATTGACATGAGATCTGCCCCTTTTCTCAGATAGGCAAGAAACAATGCTGCCAGCGGAATGTATTTCGGATTTCTTCCCGCCAGGATGCCCAGAGTCACGCCGTCCCAGCCATGATTTGTCAGTCCGGTCCAGGAGAACCTCCGATATACGCCTAATATTTCCATCGCTCCGGCCGCTCCGGAAAGAGCTCCTCCCAGCATCTGGGATGCGATCAGTACAAAACCAATATTCACCCCTGCATATTTTGCAAACTTATCATTCTGCCCAACTAAACGGATTTCATATCCCCACCGGGTTTTGTACATAAACCAATAAATCAAAATCACCAGCAAAATAGCTGCAATAAATCCCATATGTACATCACTTCCGGGAATCAGGGTCATAATTCTGGCTGTCTTTGGGAATTTCCCGGACACAACACTTCCTGCAGAAGCGTCCCTGAAATAGTAGCTGATGATAAACAGACCCAGATTCATACATGCATAATTCAAAAGCATGGATCCTACCATCTCCGACGCCCCGAGTTTATACCTCATCAGTGCCGGAACAGCTCCTATGAACCCACACACCACTGCCGCCGCCGCTACACATACAGTCGGGTGGATTCCCGCCGGCATATTTGTGGACAGCGCCACCACTGCCGCCACTACACCGCCAAAGAAAAACGCTCCTTCTCCGAATAAGTTGAATTGGTTCGCGCTAAACATCACGCAGACTGCCAGCCCCGTTATGACGATCGGAATCCACATGGTGAGCAGGCTGCAAAAGTTATTAAAACTCATAACCGGCCCCAGCACCAGATACCGTATTGACAAAAGTGGATCATCGCTCACAAACAAAATGATGAGAATAGATAAAATCACACCTATCGTGACTGCCAAACCGGTTCTGAGGACAGTAAATTCTCTATTCAGTTTTTCCTGTGTCATATTTTTACGCATACATCCGCCTCTCAATCTCAGCAGTATCCATTTTCTTTACTCCAAGCATATAAAGACCTAATTCCTCTTCCGTCAAAAGACTGGTGTCCTCAAAATATGCCGCAATCTTACCATTATAAAATACCGCAAGACTGTCTGATAATCCCAGCACTTCATTCAAATCTGCAGAATTCAGTATGATCGCCTTACCCTCATCCCGCAGCTGGACTAATTTTTCCCGGATAAATGTGGCTGCTCCAATATCAATTCCTCTGGAAGGCTGATCCACCAAAATCACTTTGGGATCCTGTGAAAATTCACGTGCAACCACTACCTTCTGTATATTCCCTCCTGAAAGCATTCCGATTTCCTGATTTTTTCCACTGCATTTTACCCGGTATTCTTTGATAAGATATTCTGCTTCCTCGGCAATCGCCCTCTCATTTAACAGCACTTTTCCAGTAAATTTCTTTGCCCTGTGCCTGCCCGCCAGAATATTATTCATAATGCTGAACTTCTTAGCCGTTCCATGAACCATACGATCCTCTGGTATATGTGTGATACCCATATCTCTAATCTTGCGGATAGACTGATTGGTAATATCTTTATCATACAGACTGATACTGCCGCTTTCCACATGACACATACTTGCAATGGCTTCGAGAACCTCATGCTGTCCATTGCCCTCCACACCTGCCACCCCGAAGATTTCTCCACTTCGCACTCTCATGGAAACCTTGTCCAGCACTTTCCTTCCCACACTATTCTTGCATGTGATATTCTCTACCTTTAGTACCGTTTCTTTCGGGTCTGCCTTTGTTTTCTCTATCACTTCCACCACGTCTCTGCCAACCATCAGTCTGGAAATGTCGGTTTCCGTAACATCCGATATATTCTCTGTGGCAACCATCCTTCCGTTTTTCATAATAGAGACACGATCACATAATTTTTTCACTTCATATAACTTATGGGAAATGAAAAGAATCGTATGTCCTTCATCCCGAAGATGTTTCAATTCCTCAAACAACTCATCCGTTTCCTGAGGCGTCAGAACAGTTGTCGGCTCATCCAGAATCAAAATCTCCGCGCCTTTTAACAACGCCTTGATGATTTCCACCCGCTGCTTCATTCCCACTGAAATATCTTCCACTTTTTCGTTTGTCGGAACAGGCAGATTATATTTTTCCGCTATCTCCTCTGTGATTCTTACCGCTTCTTTTTTATCAAACCTGATACCTTTCTGAGGTTCCACGCCCAAAACTACATTTTCCGCCACAGTAAGGGAGGGCACCAGCATAAAATGCTGATGCACCATCCCAATACTACACTCGATGGCTTTGGCAGATGATGTAAGATGTACCTCTTTCCCTTTTACATAAATGGCGCCCTCGCTAGGCTGCTCTATTCCATAGAGCATTTTCATAAAAGTCGATTTCCCTGCCCCGTTCTCTCCGCAGATCGCATGGATTTCTCCCTTTTGGGCAGCAAAATTAATATCTTTATTCGCCATGACACCATTATCATATATTTTGACGATGTGCTCTGCTCTTAGAATCTCATCCATTTTAAACCCCTTCTCCTACTGTCCTTCCTACTGAACGTATTTTGCTTTGAATGTATCCAGTTCCTCAGATGTCATGCCATATGCAGAAGATACTGTAATCTTTCCACTGATGATGTCCTGCTTTGCCTGATCGATCTTCGCCGCCTGCTCTTTCGAGACATGTGCATTGTAATAATCATTTGCAACGATACCAACACACTCTTTGTCCAGTCCCAGATATTCACAGGTTCCATAAGGTATTTTCCCTGTTCTGCTAAGTTCATACGCATTTAACAAAGAAACGTCTACCCGCTTCAAAGAACTTGTTAAAATAGTCTCTGCTTTTTCCGGGTCGCTTTCCCTAAAAATCTCAGACTGATCTGTATCAGATCCGATGGCTAAATTCCCTGTCTCTTTTGCCGCTTCAAATACACCGACGCCTGCATTCGATGCAAGCTGGAAGATTACATCTGCGCCTGCATTGTACTGCACCAAAGCCAGCTCTTTTCCCTTTGCCGAATCATCCCAGTTGCCCGTATAAGAAATAAGGGCTTTGATATCCGGATTTACATAAGCTGCGCCCTCCAAAAAGCCTACCAGAGAATCATTGACTACTGTAGAATCCGCTCCCCCAATAAAGCCGATCACTCCGGTCTCGGAAACACTTGCCGCAGCCATACCTGCCAAAAACGCTCCTTCATCTCATTTGCCGCATATTTTGTAAAGGTAATGACCAGAATTTCTTCTGGCCTTACCTTATACTTCGTGATCAGATATTCAATTCTCTTTGCAATGGTAAGCGTTTTCCCGGAACCGGGACCGGCTAGGACCATACACGGTCCGTCTCTGTGGGCGACTGCCATACCCTGAGCTTGATTCAGGCTCATAGATTCTCCTTCAGCAATTCAATACCTTTTCTGATTCTCTTAAGGGATTCTTCCTTACCCAGGATCTCCATGATCTCCGTTGCTCCGCCCGGAGTATTCTGCTTCCCTGACACGGCCGTCCTGACCGGCCACATGACAAAGCCTGTCTTGTAACCCTTCTCCGCCACATAGGCGGAAAGGGCCTCATACAGCCCGTCATTGCTGTAATCCTCCTGCGCCTCAAGGAGCGGAAGCACTTCTTCAAGAACGCTTAATGACTTCTCCTCATTCGTCTTCATCTTCTTATGACAGTACATGGATGTATCGTACTGCAGAAGTTCCTCAAAGAAGTCGATCTGCTCTCTGATGTCCGGTAATACCTCGATCCTGGTCCTGACCAGACCAGCGATCTTCTTAAGATCACAGTCTCTCGTCACAACCTCTCTGATATACGGCTCTGCCATCCTATAAAAGCATTCTTCGTCCATGGCCTTAAAATACTCGCCGTTCATCCATCTTAGCTTGGTGTAGTCAAAAGCCGCCGGAGACTTTGACATGTGATGATAGTCAAAAACCTTTGCAAGCTCTTCAAG
>OFGL01000717.1_pt1 | contig 25211 bp, 24 predicted proteins | sample 1521801 | NCBI WGS metagenome assembly OFGL01 (sample SAMEA3504085, study PRJEB24116) | mouse gut metagenome | biome: mouse gut; feature: mouse-associated habitat; material: faeces | place: Denmark | collected 2011 | reverse complement strand
AGATAAAACCGTGTCTTTCAAGATTCTTCAATTACGTTTTGCGTGTCTCCCCACACGAGCGCCGGGCGGTGGCGCATTTGAGGGAAGCACTGACAGAATAAGGCCCGGACGGAATTTTGGGTTCCGCCCGGGCTGCTTTTCGCGCAAAGCAATCCTTTTATTTTCTTTGAATTAAGAATTTTTGTAATGCGAGAGATTTTCCTGTCTCCGTCACAAATTCATCCAAGCTTTCTTTTTTGTACTCGAATTTTTCTACCAGCTTCATGCTTCCGGCATTTCTGATATCCGCCTCATACACATACCAGTCTTTATGGTAATGCTCATCAACAAATTCCAATACGCCGGCGAGGGCTTCATAGGCATACCCTTTTTGCTGGGCCGGTTTTTTGACCCAAATTCCAAGTTCGGGATACTGTTCTCCCAAGCCGTGGACCTCGACCCCACCTATAAAATCGCCATTTAGGGTCAGAATCGACAAGAAAACCATTTCCTCCTGCTCCATGCAATGGATGAAACCCTGCAATACCTCTTTGGCCGCTGACATGGATTCAAACGGGTCGGGATATTGATATTTTGTGATCTCCTCGTCAAACCCCAGATAATAGTCCTCTAAATATTTCATCTCAAACGGTACGATCCGAAGCCTGCCTGTCTCAATCATAATATCCAATATCATTTCCTTGCTTACGGCTTAAAGCTGTCCTTCAGGCTCACCGAGCGGTTGAACACCAGATGGCCCGGCCTGGAATCCCTGCTGTCCGCGCAGAAGTACCCCTGGCGCAGGAACTGGAATCGCTCCGACGGCTGGGCGTGGGCCAGCCCCGCCTCCACCTTGCACCCGGTGAGCACCTCCAGGGAGCCGGGGTTCAGGCACTCCAAAAAGTCCTTGCCCGCCGCGTCCGGCTCCGGGTCGGAGAACAGGTTGTCATACAGCCGCACCTCCGCGTCCACGGCGGTGGAAGCGTCCACCCAGTGGATGGTGGCCCCCTTCACTTTGCGCCCGTCGGCGGGGTTGCCGCCCCGGCTGTCCGGGTCGTACTCGGCGGCGATCTCGGTGATGTTTCCGTTTTCGTCGGTCTCGTAGCCCACGCACTTGATAAGGTAGGCCCCCTTCAGGCGGCACTCGGGACCCTGGGGGTAGAGCCGCTTGTACTTGGGTACGGGCTGGGACAGGAAGTCCTCCCCCTCGATCCACAGCTCCCGGGAGAAGGTGACGGTGTGGGTTCCCTCCTCGGGATGGAGGGGGTTGTTCTCCACCTCGAAGGTCTCGCTCTGCCCGGCGGGGTAGTTGGTGATGACCAGCTTCACCGGCCGCAGCACCGCCATGACCCTCCGGGCGGTCTCGTTCAGGTCCTCCCGGAGGCAGTACTCCAAAAAGGCGTATTCAATGGTATTGTCCGATTTGGTCACCCCCACCCGGTCGCAGAAATTGCGGATGGATTTGGGGGTATACCCCCGCCGCCGCAGGCCGCACAGGGTGGGCATGCGGGGATCGTCCCAGCCGGACACCCGGCCCTCCTCCACCAGCTGGCGCAGCTTGCGCTTGGACATGACGGTGTGGTCGATGCCCAGCCGGGCAAACTCGATCTGCCGGGGCTTGTGGTAGGGAATGGATACGTTGTTGGCCACCCAGTCGTACAGGGGCCGGTGGTTTTCAAACTCCAGCGAGCAAAGGGAGTGGGTGATGCCCTCCAGCGCGTCCTCGATGGGGTGGGCGAAGTCGTACATGGGGTAGATGCACCACTTGTCCCCCTGCCGGTGATGGTGGGCGTGGTTGATGCGGTAGATCACCGGGTCGCGCATATTGAAATTGCCGCTGGCCAGGTCGATCTTGGCCCGCAGGGTATACTTCCCGTTGGGGAACTCCCCGTTCTTCATCCGCTCAAACAGTTCCAGCGACTCCTCCATGGGCCGGTCCCGCCAGGGGGAGGTGGCGGGTACGCCGATGGAACCCCGGTGCTCTTTGAACTCCTCCGGGGACAGCTCGCACACATAGGCCAGCCCCTTGCGGATAAGCTCCACCGCGTACTCGTACATCTGGGGAAAATAGTCGGAGGCGTAGAAGAACCGGTCGCCCCAGTCGAAGCCCAGCCAGTGGATGTCCTCCTGGATGGCCTCCACGTACTCCACGTCCTCCTTGGAGGGGTTGGTGTCGTCCATGCGGAGATTGCACATGCCGCCGTACTTCTCGGCGGTGCCAAAGTCGATGGTCAGCGCCTTGCAGTGGCCGATGTGCAGGTAGCCGTTGGGTTCGGGGGGGAAGCGGGTGTGGACAGTCATGCCCTGGTACTGCCCGCCCTGAGCGATGTCCTCGTCGATAAAGTCGTGGATAAAGTTCTGGCTCATGGAAACGTTCAGCTCTTCTGCCATGCCTGTCACTCCTTGGTAAAATTAGAATTGGGTCCCGGGCGCAGGCCCGGAACCCAATTATTATATACGCTGGCGCGGGGAAAAGCAAGCTATTCTTCCGCCTGCGGCGGTTCTGACAGCTCCGCGCCGTTCATAGCGGACCGCGCGCTTCCGGCGTAATCCTCGCACGCCGGATGGAGCGCCTCCGGCCATTCATAACCCATCTCGGTCAACTCCTGGTCGGTGTAAAGCGGGAGGGAGGGGGCCGTTTCCCCCGGTTCTGTCCCGTCCTCCGTGCGATATAGGCTCTGGGGCAGCAGGTGGCGGTAGCCCTCCGGCGTGCTCACAATGAGCCAGTCGCCGGCCACATACTCCACTTCGATCCCGCACTGCTGGCACAGGTACTCCATGGCCAGCAGCACACCCCGCGCTTCCACCGGCTCCCCGGAAAGGGCGGCCAGCGCGTCATTGCTGCCATATGGGTCGATCCCGCCATGGGCGCCGCGGACGATGGCGGCCAGCTCCTCCAACGTATAGGCTTCCCCCGCGGGGGGGGCCGCCTCCAGGGCCGCGGCGGCGGCGGTTTCCAGCTCCTGGGCATATTGCCTTTCATCTTCCATTTCATCCGCGACAAAGGGAGGGAGCTTCACCTCAATGATGCGCCGCGTCCCCGCCTCCGGGTAGAGGGAAATTGACATCGGCCAATAGTTCCAATCGTGGTGGGCGGCCAGCTCCGGGGCGTTCATACAGGCCAGGTATAGAAGCTGCTTGACCAACTCCTTATCGCCGGAGAAATAGGAGGCCAGGAAGGCGGCGGAACCCTCCTGCCCGGCGACCAGCCGCTTCAGCTCCTGCCGCACCCCGGCAAGGCCGGTGACCTCCCGTAAGGAGTCCACCTCCTGGGCGGTGCGGGAGTAGGTGATGCGCAGCTCCACCTCATAATAGGTGAGGATCGGGGTGAGGTCATAGGTGAAGCCGTGAATGGAGAAGGCCCCCAGGGGGTCCTCATACATCACCTCGTCCCTGGCGTTGGCCAGGTCGGCCTCCACGTCCCCGGTATAGTTGTAAAGGCGGATGGTGCCCCCCCGGCGGTGCTCGTTGACAAAGTAGAGCATGGCGCTGACCAGCCCCTGGTAGGTCTCCGCCCGGAGGACGGACTCGTCCTCGGTGACGGCATAGTCCACGTGGGTGGTGATGGTCTCATGCCCCCGCTCCAGCATGGCGGCGCAGCCGGGGAGGGGCAGCAGGGCCAGGGATAAAACCAGGGATAGAACTCGTTTTTTTAACATAGGCGCCTCCTTGCTGCGCTCCGCTCCATGCTCCGTTGCCGGCCGCTTCTCCGCGCTTCTTATAAATCATCCTTCTTATAATCCCGGAAGCCCTCGCCCAGCACCTCATGGGCGTCGCATACAATGAGAAAGGCGGTGGGGTCCAGCCCCTTTACGGCGGCCTTGATGGCGGCGATCTCCCGCTGCTTGAAGGCGCACATGAGCACGTTTTTCTCCGCCCCGGTGTACGCGCCCTGGCCGTGGAGGATGGTAACCCCCCGGTCCATCTGGTTTACCAGCATATCGGAGATCTCTTTATTCTTGTCGCTGATGATATAGGCTACCTTGGCGTTGTCCATGCCGTAGAGCACCCCGTCCATGACGATGGACGCGATATACAGGGCCACCAGCCCGTACAGGGCGGCCTTGAGGGTGCCGAACACCGCCGCCACCGCCAGGATTACCGCCAGGTCGATGCCCATCAGCAGCTTGCCCATGGGAAGCCACGCCAGCTTCAGCTTGAGAAGCCGGGCCAGCAGGTCGGTGCCCCCGGTGGTGGCCCCCTGCTGGAACACCAGCCCCAGGGACAGGCCCATGAGCACCCCGCCGAAGATGCACGCCAGCATGGGGTCCATGGGCTGCCAGTCATACAGGGGGGTGAGCACGTCGATAAACACGGAGGAGATGAACATGGCGTACAGCGAGGACACCAGCAGCCGCCCGCCGATGAGCTTCCAGCCCAGGATGAACAGGGGGACGTTGAGCACGATGACGGTGACGCCCACGGGGAAGGCGGGGATCAGATAGTTGACGATCTGGCCCACGCCGGTGACGCCGCCAAAGGCGATGCTGTTGGGGGCGTAGCACCAAACAAAGCCCAGGGAGTAGCAGGCGGAGCCCAGGGTAATCATCACGAAGGGGAACAGGTTTTTTTTCATGCTTGCCATATGGCGGCCTTCTTTCTTGCAATGGGGCGCCGCAGGGCGCGGCGGCTCCGCGCTTAGAGCAGGGTCATCTGCTCTTCCCCGCGGTCCTCTTCTTTGAGCAGCGCCCCGGCGGCGGGCAGGGACCGGGCCCGGTAGCGCCCGGGGTTGACGATATGGGTGGCGCCCAGGGGGAGGGCCCACTCCAGCTTATGCTTGGCCTTCACCGCCATGACGCCCACGCCCTGGGTGTTCCGGGTGGTCTTGGGGGTGAGGGAGGCGGTGTGGAACACCACGCACCGGCCGTCGCTGGCCCCCACCGCCATCTCCTGGTCCTCGGTGAGCAGCAGGGCGGACACCAGCGGGAACTTGTCGCAGTAGGCCCCGGTGAGCTTGCGCCGCCGGGTCTGGGTCTGGTAGGCGGACAGCTCCACCCGGGCGGCCTTGCCGTTGTCGAAGAAAAACAGCACGTGGGCGGAGTAGTCCCCCGGGGCGCAGGCCCAGACGAATTTTTCGTCCGCCTCCATGCCCAGCTTGGTGGGCAGGTAATCCCCCAGCACGCTGGCTTTGGCGTCGTCGAAGTCGCTGAGCCGGGTCTTGTAGCACTGCTGCTTGTCGGTGAACACCAGCAGCTCGTCGGCGTTGGCCCCCTCCCACTGGAGGTACGGCCCGTCCCCCTCCTTGTACTTCTGCTCCCCGCTCATCCGCAGGGACTGGGGGGTAATCTTTTTGAAGTACCCCTCCTTAGAGATAAACACGTTTACCGGGTAGGCGGGGACTTCCTCAATGGCCGCGGTGACCTGGGCCTCGGCGGCCTGTTGGTGCTCGTAGACGATATGGGTGCGCCGGGGGGCGGCGTACTTCTTTTTCACATGTTGCAGCTCGTCTGTGATAAGTTTCTTGATCCGGGCGGGGGAGCCGATGATGTCCCGCAGATCGGCGATCTCCTCCTCCAGGGCGGCGGTCTCCTCGGTGCGCTTGAGGATATATTCCTTGTTGATGTTGCGCAGCCGGATATCCGCCACATATTCCGCCTGAACCTGGTCAATGCCGAAGCCGATAATCAGGTTGGGCACCACCTCGGCCTCCTCCTCCGTCTCCCGGATGATGCGGATGGCCTTGTCGATGTCCAGCAAAATGCGCTTGAGGCCCTTGAGCAGGTGGAGTTTTTCCTCCTTTTTTTTGCAGATGTGGTAGGTGCGCCGGCGCACCCCGTCCATCCGCCAGGCCGTCCACTCCTCCAAGATTTGCCCGACCCCCATCACCCGGGGCATCCCGGCGATGAGGATATTAAAGTTGCAGGAGAAGGTGTCCTGGAGGGGGGTCATCTGGAACAGCCGGGCCATCAGCTTGTCCGGGTCTGTCCCCCTCTTCAGGTCGATGGCCAGCTTCATGCCGTTCAGGTCGGTTTCGTCCCGCATGTCGGAGATTTCTTTGACCTTGCCCGCCTTTACCAGCTCGGCCACCTTGTCCAGAATGGCCTCCACGGTGGTGGAGTAGGGGATCTCATAGACCTCAATGAGGTTATCCGCCTTGATATACCGCCATTTGGCCCGCAGCTTGAGGGAACCCCGGCCGGTGCGGTAGATCTCGCTGAGCGCCGCGCCGTCGTACAGCAGCTCCCCCCCGGTGGAGAAGTCCGGGGCCTTCAAAATGCCCAACAGATCCACGCCGGGATCCTTCATATAGGCGATGGCGGCATCGCACACCTCCTCCAGGTTGAACCCGCACAGGTTGGAGGCCATGCCCACGGCGATGCCCTGGTTGGCGCTCACCAGTACGTTGGGGAAGGTGGTGGGCAGCAGGGTGGGCTCCATCAGCTTGCCGTCATAGTTGGGCTGGAAGTCCACCGCGTCCTGGTCGATGTCCCGGAACAGCTCCTGGCAGATGGGGTCCAGGCGCACCTCGGTGTACCGGGAGGCGGCCCAGGCCATGTCCCGGGAGTACACCTTGCCGAAATTGCCCTTGGAGTCCACCAGGGGATGGAGCAGGGCCCCATAGCCCCGGCTGAGGCGCACCATGGTGTCGTAGATGGCCGCGTCCCCGTGGGGATTGAGCTTCATGGTGGCCCCCACCACGTTGGCGGACTTGGTGCGGCTCCCGCCCAGCAGCTTCATCTGGTACATGGTGTACAGCAGCTTGCGGTGGGAGGGCTTGAAGCCGTCGATCTCCGGGATGGCCCGGGAGACGATGACCGACATGGCGTAGGGCATATAGTTGAGCTCCAGCGTCTCGGTGATGGGCTGCTCCAGCACCTGGGCCCGCAGGCCCATGACGTTGGGGTTATTTACTTTTTTGGGGCCGTTTTGCTCGGGGCTTTTTTTCTTAGCCAAATGGATAACCGCCCTTCTTACAAGATGTCACGTTGCGAAGCGGCCAGGGCGCTCGGTCGCTTTCGCTGCGTCTCAAGCAAAACCCAGCCCCGCTTCCGCGGACCTTGGGCTTTAGCTCTCGCTCCGCTCCAAGCTTCCTCGCTGTCCGCTTCTCCGCGCTTCTATGAGATATCCGCCAGCTCCAGATATTTATACCCGCTGTCCGCGATGTGGTCCTTGCGCCCCTGGAGGTCGTTGCCCAAAAACATCTCGAAGATCTGGGCGGTGCGCTCCACGTCCTCGGGCATCACCTTGATGAGCCGCCGGGTGTCCGGGGACATGGTGGTCAGCCACATCATGTCCGGCTCGTTTTCGCCCAGGCCCTTGGAGCGCTGGACGTCAAACTTTTTGCCCTCCAGCGAGGCGGCGATCTCATTGCGCTCCCGGTCGGAGTAGGCGAACCAGGTCTTTTCCTTATATGTGATCTCGTACAGGGGGGACTCGGCGATATACACGTATCCCTTCTCAATGAGGGTGGGGGTGAGCCGGTAGAGCATGGCCAGCACCAGGGTGCGGATCTGGAAGCCGTCCTCGTCGCCGTCGGTGCAGATGACAATCTTGTTCCAGCGCAGCAGATCCAGGTCGAAGGCGTTCAGGTCCTTCACGTGCTTATCCTTGACCTCCACCCCGCAGCCCATCACCTTCAAGAGGTCGGTGATGATCTCGCTTTTGAAGATGCGGGCGTAGTCCGCCTTGAGGCAGTTGAGGATTTTGCCGCGGATGGGCATAATGGCCTGGAACTCCGCGTCCCGCGCCAGCTTCACGCTGCCCAGGGCGGAGTCGCCCTCCACGATGTAGAGCTCCCGCTTGCCCACGTCCTTGGTGCGGCAGTCCACGAACTTCTGCACCCGGTTGGAGATGTCCACCGAACCGGACAGCTTCTTCTTGATGCCCAGCCGAGTCTTTTCCGCCGTCTCCCGGGAGCGCTTGTTCACCAGCACCTGTCCGGCGAGCGTCGAAGCGTCCATGGGGTTCTCAATGAAATAGACCTCCAGCTGGGCGCGGAGGAACTCGGCCATGGCGTCCTGGACAAATTTGTTGGTGATGGACTTTTTGGTCTGGTTTTCGTAGCTGGTCTGGGTGGAGAAATTGCTGCTCACCAGTACCAGGCAGTCCTGGATGTCGCTGAAGGTGATCTTGCTCTCGTTTTTCTGATACTTGCCGTTCTGCTTGAGCCACGCGTCGATGGCGGAGACAAAGGCGGAGCGCATGGCCTTTTCCGGCGAGCCGCCGTGCTCCAGCCAGGAGGAGTTGTGGTAGTGCTCGATGAGCTGCACCCGGTTGGAAAAGCAGAAGGAGACGGACAGCTTCACCTTGTACTCGCCCTTGTCCTCCCGGTCCTTTCCCCTCCGCTCGGACTGCCAGAACACCGGCGCGGTGAGGGTGTCCTCCCCCGCCAGCTCATGGACGTAGTCGATGAGGCCGTTTTCATAGCGGAAATCGGTGGTGTCAAACCTGCCGCCCGCCTGGTTTCGGAAGCGGAAGGTCACCCCGGCGTTGACCACCGCCTGGCGCTTCATCACGTCGGTATAATAGTCCACGGGGATATCAATGTCGGTGAACACGTCCAGGTCCGGCTTCCAGCGGAACCGGGAGCCGGTCTTTTTCCGGTCGGCGGGCTCCTTTCCCATCTCGCCCACGATTTCGCCCTTCTCGAAATGGAGGGTGTATTTGAACCCGTCCCGGTAGATCACCGCGTCAAAGTATTCGCTGGCGTACTGGGTGGCGCAGGAGCCCAGGCCGTTGAGCCCCAGGGAGTACTCGTAATTATCCCCGGCCCCGTCCTTGTACTTGCCCCCGGCGTACAGCTCGCAGAACACCAGCTCCCAGTTGTAGCGGCCCTCCGCCTCGTTCCAGTCCACCGGGCAGCCCCGGCCGAAGTCCTCCACCTCGATGGATTTGTCCTCATACCGGGTGACGGTGATGAGGCTGCCATGGCCCTCCCGGGCCTCGTCGATGGCGTTGGAGAGTATTTCAAATACGGCGTGCTCGCACCCCTCCAGCCCGTCGGAGCCAAAGATGACGCCGGGGCGCTTGCGCACCCGGTCGGCCCCTTTGAGGGAGGAGATGGAGTCGTTGCCGTATTGCTGTTTTGGTGTGGATTTGGCCATAGCTGCACCCCTTATGCTCATTGGTAGGCGGGGATAGGCCCCGCACCTTAACAATCCAGTATACCGCAAAAACGCCCATACCGTCAAGGGCAGGACGAAAAAATGTTCGTCTGCCATTGCCGCCGGCCCTCTGCTGTGCTATAATGGGAAAAATGCTGAGAGGGGCGCCGTTTTATGGACCGCAGGGAAATTTGGAGGATTGCCATGGAGCAGTCCGCGCTGGAGCTGGGGTGCGCGGCGGAGGACTTTTTGCGGGAGGAAAACGTCGTCGTACCGCTGGGGCTGGGCCCGGGGTCCCGGAGCTACTACGAGCAGCCCATCGGCTGCACCCTGGTCTCCTACGGGAATAATATCGTGGCCGGGACGGAGGAGGGCTGCCGCCGGGCGGTGGAGGAGTACCTGTCCCGGTATGAGTTTTACCACTGCTTTGAAACGCCCAACCTGCACTGGCTGGACAGCAGGCTCAAAAGCGTGGGACAGCGGGTATGCTTTATGGCGGAATATTACCTGCCCGATTTGGAGAAGCTGCGCCCCCTGGGCTGCGGCTATGAGCTGCGGCTGCTGGAGCGGCCCGCCTTTGCGGGGCTGTACCGGCCGGAATGGGGCAACGCGCTGTGCGAAAAGCGGGCGGCGCTGGACGTTTTGTGCCTGGGCGCCTATGACGGGGAAAAGCTGGTGGGGCTGGCGGGCTGCTCCGCCGACTGCGAGGGCATGTGGCAGATCGGGGTGGATGTCCTGCCGTCCTACAGGCGGCGGGGGATCGCCGCCGCCCTCACCAGCGGCCTGGCGGCGGAGACGCTTCGGCGGGGCAGGGTGCCGTTCTACTGCTCGGCCTGGTCCAACCTGAGATCGGTGCGCAACGCGCTGAAATGCGGCTTCGTCCCGGCCTGGGTGGAGATGAGCGCCAAGCCGGAGGGCTTTGTGGAGGAAATGAACGCCTGCCCCAGATAGATTAGGGGATTGCCATTTCCCTGCGCAAAGTATATAATAAGAATTTGAAATTGATCCGTCACAGGAGGTACTACCATGAAAAATCTGCTCCAGCTCTTGGAGGATGACTCCACCCTGACCCACGCCCAGCTGGCCGCCATGACCGGCATGACCGAGGCGGCGGTGTCGGAGGCGGTGGTGCAATATGAGAAGGACCATGTGATTTTGGGCTACAAGACCATTGTGGACTGGGACCGCACCCAGCAGGAGTCGGTGACCGCCCTGATTGAGGTGAGCGTCACCCCCCAGCGGGGGGAGGGCTTTGACCGGGTGGCCCAGCGCATCTACCAGTACGACGAGGTGGAGAGCCTCTATCTCATGTCCGGCGGGGCCTATGATATGACCGTTACCATCTCCGGGCGCACCCTGAAGGAGGTGGCCCAGTTCGTGGGGGAGAAGCTGGCCCCCATCGAGGGGGTCACCGGCACCGCCACCCACTTCATTTTGAAGAAGTACAAGGAAAAACACCTGATCTTCCCCGTGCAGGAGGTCCAGGAGGAAAGGTTCGTGTTTGAATGATGGACTACGGCAAAATTATGTGCCGGCGGGTGCAGGATATCCAGCCCTCCGGCATTCGGAAATACTTCGACCTCCTCCAGGGGATGGAGGGGGGCATCTCCCTGGGCATCGGGGAGCCGGATTTCCAAACCCCCTGGCACATCCGGGACGCGGGCATCTTCTCGCTGGAGAAGGGCTTCACCAAATACACCCCCAACGCGGGCCTTTCCGACCTGCGCGGGGCCATCTCCCGGTATTTGAAGCGCCGCTTTGACCTGGAATATGCCGCCGTGGGACAGATCCTGGTCACCGTGGGCGGCAGCGAGGGGCTTGACCTCACCTTCCGCACCCTGCTGGAGCCGGGGGACGAGGTCATCATCCCCACCCCCTCCTTCGTGTGCTACGGCCCCCTGGTGTCCATGGCCCACGCCGTCCCCGTGCTGGTGGAGACAAAGGAGGAGCACGAGTTCCGCCTCACCCCGGAGGAGCTGCGCAGGGCCATTACGCCCCGCACCAAGGCGTTGGTGCTGCCCTTCCCCTGCAACCCCACCGGCGGCGTCATGGGCCGGGCCGACCTGGAGGCCCTGGCGGACGTGCTGCGGGGCACCGATATCATGGTTATATCCGATGAGATTTACGCCGAGCTGACCTATGGGGGGCGGCATGTGTCCATGGCGAATTTGCCCGACATGTATGAGCGCACCGTGGTGGTCAACGGCTTTTCCAAGGCATATTCCATGACCGGCTGGCGGCTGGGCTACGTGTGCGGCCCCAAGCCCATCATCTCCGCCATGACCAAGCTTCACCAGTACGGCATCATGTCCGCCCCCACCACCAGCCAGTACGCCGCCATCGAGGCGCTGGACCACGGGGACGGGGACATCGAGGCCATGCGGGAGGAATACGATGGCCGCCGCCGCTTTTTGGTGGAGGGGTTCCGGCGGCTGGGGCTGAGCTGCTTCGAGCCCCTGGGGGCGTTCTACACCTTCCCGTGCATCAAGTCCACTGGGCTGACCAGCGAGCAGTTCTGCGACCGGTTCCTGGCGGCGGAAAAGGTGGCGGTCATCCCCGGCTCCGCCTTCGGCCCCGGCGGGGAGGGCTATGTCCGGGCTACCTACGCCGCATCCATGCACGATTTGGGGGAGGCGCTGGAGCGGCGCTGGCTGGAGGGCCAGACAGGCCGCGTCCTCCCGGTGCTCTTTGAGGAGGAAAAGGGCGGGCTGTGGCAGGGCCACGCCCCCAGCTATGCCCTGGTGCGGGCACAAGGGGAAAACCTTCACAACCGGCTGCTGGACGTGAAAATCACCGGCGTGGAGGGGAACGTCCTGGTAGGGGTGGCGGTGGACGGGTGAGCCTTGCGCCCCAGGGTGAACTGTGTTAAAATGGAATCCTGACCGGGAGAAAGGAGGCGGGCTCTATGCCCTTAGCGCTGACGGCCCTTGCGCCGGATGGAGAGGCGGCGGAAAGCCTGTGGAGCAGCATCGAAAACATAACAGCCAGTAATATTTTTGGCGCGGTTTTGTCCGTTGTAATCAGCCTGATCCTCATCAAGGTGCTGACCAAGGTGGTCAACCGGGCCCTGGGCCGCTCCAGGCTGGACGCGTCCCTCCAGACCCTGCTGCGCAATCTGGTAAAGGGCGCGCTGTGGGCGGTGGCCGCCATCATCGTGCTGGGCTGCCTGGGCATTGAGGTCACCTCCCTGGTGGCGGTGCTGTCGGTGGTGGGGCTGGCCTTCTCCCTGGCGCTGCAAAACTTCCTGTCCAACGTGGCGGGTGGGATGCAGCTGCTGGCCTCCCACCCCTTCGCGGTGGGGGACTTTGTGGACGTGGGGGTGTGCTCGGGCACCGTGGAGGAGATCGGCATGTTCTATACCAAGGTCACCACCCCGGACAACAAGCTGGTCCAGTTGCCCAACAGCGCCATCGTCACCGCCAACATCACCAACTTCTCCGCCCAGCCCACCCGCCGGGTGGAGCTGAAGGTGTCCGCCTCCTACGACGCGCCCACCGGGCAGGTGACCGCCCTTCTGTCCAAGCTGGCGGGGGAACACCCCCTGGTGCTGGCCGACCCGGAGCCCGCCGTCCACGTGGAGGAGTACGGCGACAGCGCCATCCGCTATGTCATGCGGGTGTGGTGCGCCAACGCCGACTACTGGACGGTGTATTACGACCTGCTGGACGGCTTCAAGCCCGCCTTTGACGAAGCGGGCGTCGAGATGACCTATCCCCATGTAAACGTGCACATGGTGGAGCGCTGAAACGGGGAGGGACACCCCGGTTTTAAAAAATGAAAGGAAACGAGGCGCAGCGCCGTGGAAAAGGGAAAATTCATCGCCCTGGAGGGCATTGACGGCTCGGGCAAGAGCAGCCAGATCGGGCCGCTGGTAAAGCGGCTGGAGGGGCTGGGCGTCCCCTGCCGGGAGACCCGGGAGCCCACCGGGGGCCCCGTGGGCTCGCTGATCCGGCAGATTTTCACCGGCCGGGTCACCGCCGACAACCGGGTCATTGCGGCGCTGTACGCCGCAGACCGCGTCGACCACCTGGTCAACGAGGTAGACGGCCTGTGCGCCGCCATCGACAGCGGAATTACCGTGGTGTCCGACCGCTATTACTTCTCCTCCTACGCCTACCACAGCGTGGATGTGGACATGGACTGGGTGATCCAGGCCAACGCCCTCAGCGCCCAGCTGCTGCGGCCCACCCTCACCGTCTTTCTGGACGTGCCGGTGGAGACCGCCCTGGAGCGCATCCACAAAAACCGCTTTGTGGAGGAGATCTTCGACGGCGCGGACCGGCTGCGCAAAACCAGGGAGCTGTATTTCCGGGCCTTCCGCCGGCTGTCCGGCGTGGAGAACGTAGCCGTGGTGGACGGCGCAGGGACCGAGGCTGAGGTGGCGGCGCGTATCTGGGCGGCGGTGGAGCCCTGCTTCCGATAAACCCCGGCGGACTTTGGCGGTTATGCACAAATTTCCATAGGAAAGATTGGTAAAAATCGAAATCTTTTTTGCTCTTCCCTGAAAACTCTTTTCATTCCCCTCCAAATGTGTTAACATACTGTTAACAAGGGCTTGATCCCCGGACCAGCGGGGATCGAATCCTGATTAGAAACCCAATTTTCTGAGAGGGAGGAATTGAGTTATGTATAAGTTCCTGCAAAGACTGGGCAAGTCCTTTATGCTGCCCGTGGCGGCCCTTCCCATCTGCGGCATCCTGATGGGCCTGGGCTACGCCCTGGCTCCCGGCGTCATGGGCGTGCCCGGCGCGCCCACCTCCGGTGCTGCCTACATCGTGGGCTTCCTGCTGGTCAAAGCCGGCGGCGCGCTCATCGACAACATGCACTGGCTGTTCGTCATTGGCATTGCCGTGGGCATGGCCGACGATAAGGACGGCACCCCCGCCCTGGCCGGCCTGGTCAGCTTCCTGATGATGAAGTCCCTGCTGGCTCCCGCCGTGGTCACCACCATTATGCCCTCCATCGCTGACGACCGCGTCCGCCTGCTGGCCTTTGAGAAGTTCGAGAACGTGTTCCCCGCCATCATCGCCGGCCTCATCGGCGCCACCTGCTACAACAAGTTCAAAAACACCAAGCTGCCCGACTGGCTGGCCTTCTTCAGCGGCAAGCGTTTTGTGGCCATCATCACCGGCGCGGTGTCCATCGTGGCCTCCGTCATTCTGCTGTTCCTGTGGCCCATCATCTTCGGCGCCCTGTACGCCGTGGGTGAGGCCATCCTGAGTCTGGACGTGGTGGGTGTCGGCATCTACACCTTCCTGAACCGCCTGCTCATCCCCTTCGGCCTGCACCACGCCCTGAACAACGTGTTCTGGTTTGACACCGTGGGCATCGGCGACCTGACCCACTTCTGGGCGGGCCACACCATGGGCAATCCCGCCGATGTCACCTGGAGCGTGGGCATGTATATGTCCGGCTTCTTCCCCGCCATGATGTTCGGCATCGCGGGCGCCGCCGTGGCCATGGTCCGCGCCGCTAAGAACAAGAAGATTGCCCTTGGCATCGTGCTGTCCGCCGCCATCTCCGCGTTCGTCTGCGGCGTCACCGAGCCCTTCGAGTTCTCCTTCATGTTCCTGGCCTTCCCGCTGTACGTGGTCTATGCCCTGCTGTACGCCATCTTCGCCATGATCACCGTGGCCGTGGGCTTCCGGGGCGGCTTCTGCTTCTCCGCCGGCCTTACCGACCTGGTGTTCTCCGCCTCCCTGCCCGCAGCCAACAACACCCTGCTGATTATTCCGCTGGGCATCGCGGCTTTCGTGGTGTTCTTCCTGGTGTTCTACTTTGCCATCAAGAAGTTCAACCTGAAGACCCCGGGCAACGAGGACGAGGACGCCGAGGCAGAGGAGGCCAAGATCACCCTGGCCAACAACGACTTCACCGCCATCGCCTCCGGCGTGCTCAAGGCCATCGGCGGCAAGGAGAACGTCTCCGACGTGGACTACTGCGCCACCCGTCTGCGCTTTGAGATCAAGGATTACACCGCCATCAACGAGAAGGCCGTCAAGGCCGCAGGCGCGGCCGGCGTGATCCGTCCCAGCAAGAACGCCTGCCAGGTCATCATCGGCCCGAAGGTCCAGTTCGTGTACGACGAGCTGAAGAAGATGCTGTAATTCCAAGGCCCCAAACGCGGGAGCTGGTTCCTCCTGCACATCAACTCTGCCGCGGGCGGGCTGCAAGCCCGCCTGCGGCTCTTTTTAGAAAGGAAGGATCATCATGGGATTTCTGGACAAGCTGAAAAAGGGCCTGCTGGGTGAGGAGGCTTCCCCCGCCGCTAAGGACCTGCCCGTGGGCGCGGTGGCCAAGGGCAATGCCATCCCCATGGCGGATATCCCCGACCCGGCGTTCAGCCAGGGCTTCGTGGGCTTCTGCTGCGGCATTGAGCCGGAGGACGGCAAGGTGTTCTCCCCGGTGGACGGCGTGGTCAGCCAGGTGCCCGACACCCTCCACGCCGTGGGCATTGAGAGCCAGGGGATGGAGCTGCTGGTCCACTGCGGCGTGGACACCGTGGACATGAAGGGCCAGGGCTTCACCATGCTGGTGAAGGAGGGCCAGGAGGTCAGGACCGGCGACCCCCTGCTCACCATGGACCTGGAAGTGGTCAAGGCGGCGGGCCACCCCACCACCATCATCACCGCCGTCACCAACTCCGATGACTTCGCCGGGGTGGAGCAGGTGAAAACCGGCCCTGTCCAGCCGGGGGACGGTGTGCTGAACGTTAAAAAGTGAGCTCAGGCGCGCTTCCAAACGGGGGCGCGCCTCTCAGCCATATTAACAGAAAGGGACGATATGAAATGGGACGTTTAGAGGGTAAGGTCGTCATTGTCACCGGGGGCAATTCCGGCGTAGGGGCCGCCACCGCGGTGCTCTTCGCCAAGGAGGGCGCCAAGGTGGTCATCAGCGCCCGCCGCCAGGCCCAGCTGGAGGAGGTCGCCGCCAAGATCCGCGAGGCGGGCGGCGAGGTCCTCCCTGTGGTCACCGACATCTCCAAGCCGGAGGACGCCAAAAACCTGGTGGCCAGGACGGTGGAGGCCTACGGCAAGGTGGACGTGCTGGTGAACAACGCCGGCGTGCTGGAGGAGGGCTTAAAGCCCATCGACAAGGTGACCGACGAGGACATGGATCGCATCCTGGGCATCAACGCCAAGGGCACCATGTACTGCATGCGGGAGGCCCTGGCCGAGATGAAGAAGGCCAATTACGGTTCCATCGTCAACGTGGCCTCGGTGGCCGGCGTGATGGGCTGCGGCGGCGCGGCCTACGTGTCCTCCAAGGCGGCCATCGTGGGCGTCACCCGCCACACCGCCCTGCGCTTCGCGGGCACCGGCATCCGCTGCAACGCGGTGTGCCCCGGCTCCATCGCCACCCCCATGGTGGCCAATATGCGCCCCGACAACCAGGACCCGGACATGTTCGGCCAGATGGCCAAGCACTCCGACATGCGGGTGGGGGTATGCATGCCCGACGACGTGGCCAACATCATCCTGTTCTTTGCCAGCGACGAGTCCCGGGCCATCACCGGCCAGGCTTCCCTCACAAAGTCCCCGTCGCCGGTCCTCTGCCAGTCCAGCCAGACCGCCACTCGTCATATTTCCCGCTCGAAAATCAGGTCTATTTTGGTCATGGCGCCGCTGGTGACGTCCAGGGGCATCCAGCTCACGAACCGCCAGCCGTCGGCGGCCTCCCGGTCGATGACCTCCCGGTAGCCCTGGAACCCGGCGAAAATCCAGCCCTCCCGCTCCACGGGGACGTATTTGTACTCGTACACGGCGCGCCCCCTCACTCCACGTTGAACAGGGTCATCCGTTTGCAGCTCCGGCAGTACCACGACTCTGTGCTCCGAAGGCTGCCGGGGTCATGGCCGCCCAGGCGGGCCCGCCCAGCTTTTTCAGCCTGCCCGCCGTGGGCAGCTCAAGCGGCTTTGTCCCCGCCGGATACCAGTAGCCCAGGCAGGTCGCCCCACCGAAGGAAGCGTAGAGCTTCCCCGGCTCCAGCTGGCCGCGGCAGTACGGGCACTCCATGGCCGTTTACTTGCTCCCCTTGGGCGGGTTGGGCTCCACGGTGTCGAACACGCTCTTGGCGCTGGCGCACAGCCCCGCCAGCCCCTGGAGCTCACTGGGGATGATGATCTTGGTGGCCCGGCCGTCGGCGGCCTTCTGGAACGCCTCCAGCGCCTTGATCTTCAGCACGCCCTCGCCGGGGGCGGCCTCGTTGATGAGCTTGATGGCGTCGGCGGTGGCCTGCTGCACCTTCAGGATAGCCTCGGACTCGGCTTCGGCGGCCAGGATCTTGGCGGTCTTTTCCGCCTCGGCCTCCATGATCTTGGCCTGCTTGGCGGCGTCGGCCCGGAGGATGGCGGACTGCTTCTCGCCCTCGGCCACCAGGATCTGGGACTGCTTCTGGCCCTCGGCCTGGAGGATGGCCTCGCGGCGCTCGCGCTCGGCCCGCATCTGCTTCTCCATGGAGTCCTGGATGTCCCGGGGGGGAATGATGTTCTTCAGCTCCACCCGGTTGACCTTGATGCCCCAGGGGTCCGTGGCCTCGTCCAGGATGGCGCGCATCTGGGTGTTGATGTGGTCGCGGCTGGTGAGGGACTGGTCCAGCTCCAGATCGCCGATGATGTTGCGCAGGGTGGTGGCGGTGAGGTTCTCAATGGCGCTCATGGGGTGCTCCACGCCATAGGTATACAGCTTGGGGTCGGTGATCTGGAAGTAGAGCACGGTGTCGATCTGCATGGTCACGTTGTCCTTGGTGATGACGGGCTGGGGGGCGAAATCCACCACCTGCTCCTTCAGGGACACGGTCTTGGCCACCCGCTCGATGAAGGGGACCTTCAGGTGCAGGCCCACGCCCCACACGGCGCGGAAGGCGCCCAGCCGCTCCACCACCACGGCCTTGGACTGCTGGACCACCTTGATGTTCGAGGCGAGTATGCCCAGGACGATGACGACGATGAGCAGGACGATGACGGGCCCCACGATGCTGCCGATGTCGATGGCCCCGGCCAGTGCGAGAGTTTTCATTTGACTACCTCCTTGAAAATATGGATTATTTTTTTGTCTCGTTAAAGTAGATGATAAAGCCGCCCATGACGGCGATGGCTACCAGCAGGCCCAGATATCCGCCGCCCGTCATATTCCAGAGCAGAGACAGCGCCAGATACCCAACGGCCAGTGTGACGGCGGCGGCCAGCAGCGCTTTTTTCATACCCGCGCCCCTACCAGGTTTTGGGTTCCCCGGCGGGCACCGGGGCGGCGGTGGGCTCCACGAACACCTTGACCCCCTCGATGCGCAGCACCCGCACCATGGTCCCGGCGGCGATGGGCCCGCCGTCCTGGCTGCGGGCGGACCAGGTCATACCCCGGATGACCACCGCGCCCTTGCCGTGGATGTTGTCGATGTCCTCGGTGACCTGGGCCTGGGCCCCGATCACCCGGTCGGCGTTGGTGTGCTCCACCTTGCTGTTCAGGTGCTTTTTGGCCAGGGGACGCACGGCGGCCAGGCAAAGCAGGCTCACCGCCAGGAACAGGGTGATCTGCACCCACATGGGCCCGCCCAGCAGCGCGGCAACCAGGGCCACCAGCGCCCCGGCGGCGAACCAGATGGAGGTGAGCCCCACGGTGGCGGCCTCGCTGGCGGCAAAGACGACCAGCAGCACCAGCCATATAATCTGCATCATGGAACCTGTGTCTAATGAAAATGGCATATGCTACACTCCTTTCGTGTCTTGCTTCCAATAAATTGTATCACAGATTGCCGTCAAGGAAAAGAAGTTTTTCGCGCCGGGGGCTATATTATTGTTGCCAGCGCTTCCATTTTACATTATACTAGGTTTTGTAAAGCACTTCCCCTCCCTGCGACATCATACTACACCTTCCACCAAATGTAAAGTCAAGGGGTTTTTCAAAAAATTTTTACGGAGCGATTTATGGATCAGACATTACAGTTTGTCATACCCGCCCTCATGGGGGTGGAGTCCACCGTGGCCCATGAGCTGAAGAAGCTGGGGCTGTCCGGGGTTGGGGCGGAGAACGGCCGGGTGGTGTGCCAAGGGGGGCCCGCCGACATCCCCCGGCTCAACCTGAACCTGCGCTGCGGGGCCAGGGTGCTGCTGGCCCTGGGGAGCTTCCGGGCCCGCTCCTTCGAGGAGCTGTTTGAGGGCTGCGCCGCCCTGCCCTGGGAGGACTTCATCCCCCGGGAGGGCCGCTTCCCGGTAAAGGGCTACGCCGTCAGTTCCCAGCTCCGCTCGGTGCCCGCCTGCCAGTCTATCCTGAAAAAGGCGCTGTGCAAAAGGCTGGGGCAGGTATACGGTTTGGAGATCCTGCCCGAGACGGGAAGCTTATACCAGGTGCAGTTCTCCATTTTGAAGGACCAGGTGACGTTAATGCTGGACACCTCGGGGGACAGCCTGTACAAGCGGGGCTACCGGGCGCAGAACATGGGCGCGCCCCTGCGGGAGACGCTGGCGGCGGCGCTGGTGTCCCTGTCCCGCTACCGGGGGCGGGACCCCTTCTGCGACCCTTTCTGCGGCTCGGGCACCATCCCCATCGAGGCGGCCCTCATCGCAAAAAACCGGGCCCCGGGCTTAAACCGCTCCTTTGCCGCACAGCGATGGGGCTGGCTTGCGTCAAAGCTGTGGATGGACGCCGCGGACGAGGCCATGGACCATGAGTTCCACGGCGCCTATGACATCTGGGGCGGGGATATCGACCCCGCGGCGGTGGAGCTGTCCCGGCACAACGCCCGGCTTGCCGGGGTGGAGGACACGGTGCGCTTTGAGGCGGCGGACGCGGCCCGGTTCCGCCGGGAGGAGCCCAGGGGCCGGGTGGTGACCAACCCGCCCTATGGAGAGCGGCTGCTGGAGAAGAAGGAGGCGGAGGAGCTGTACCGGGCCTTTGGCCGGGCGGCCCGGGGACTGCCCCCCGGCTGGGAGGTGGACGTGCTCTCCTCCCATACCGAATTTGAGCGCGCCTTCGGGCGGCCCGCCGATAAGAAGCGAAAGCTCTATAATGGCATGATAAAATGCGACCTGTTTGTATATAGCGCGGAGAAACGGTCAGCGAGGGAACTTGGAGCGCAGTGAGCTTTGCAAACCAAGAATCGCACAGCGGTTCTGTTTGCAAAGCGAATCGCAGTGAAAGTGACCAGGCGCCCTGACCGCTTCGCAGCGTGAATGAGATAGCGCGTAGCGTCTGAAAGAGAGAGGGACGGGAGCTATGAAACATATCTTCATCATCAACCCCTCGGCGGGCAAGAAGCGGAGCACAAGGGCGCTGGTGGACAGCATCCAGGCCCTGGACGTGCCCTATGAGATCGCGTTCACCGAGAAAACGGGGGACGCCCGGCGGATTGCCCGTGCGGCGGCGGAGGGCGGCGGTGCGGTGCGCATCTACGCCTGCGGCGGGGACGGCACCCTCAACGAGGCGGTGAACGGCGCGGCGGGGTATGAAAACGCCGCCGTCACCAACGTGCCCACCGGCACGGGCAACGACTTCCTGAAGATATTCGGAACGGAGAACAAGGGCCGGTTTACCGACCTGAAGGCCCTGTCGGAGGGGCCCCAGGCCGCCATGGACCTGATCGACTGCAATGGGACGCTGGGCATCGACATCGTGTGCGTGGGGCTGGACTCCCGCATCGCGGTGGACAAGGACAAGTATAATGCCCTCCCCCTGGTCTCCGGCATTGGGGCGTATATCCTGGCCCTGCTGGAGAATGTGATCTTCAAGAGCATCGCCCAGCCCACGGCGGTGGACTGCGGCGACCTCCACTTCGACGGGGAGACCACCATTGTGTGCGTGTGCAGCGGGCGGTATTACGGCGGCGGGTTCATGCCGGTGGGGGACAACATGCCCGACGACGGCCTGCTGGAGACCCTGGTGGTGCGCAAGGTGAGCCGGGCCACCTTCTTTCGACTGGTGGGCAGGTATGCCCAGGGGAAATACCGGGACTACCCGGATCTCATCTGGTACAGGCAGGGGGAGGCCGTGACCATCAAGGGCCGGAAGGAACTGGTGGCGGTGGTGGACGGCGAGGCCCTCCGGGCCCGGGAGATGACCATCGGCCTGTCGGAAAAAAAGGTGAATTTTTTCTACCCGGCGGGGCTGAGCTACGAGGCAAGGCCGTAGGGGTTTGCCGCGTCCCCAAAGCACGGTGCGAACGGAAGTTTTTCCGGCGCCCGCTGCGCAACCCCTTTGATGGGACATATTTTTCTGGAGGGTTGACTTTTCCTTTTTTGTGTGGTATATTTACATCATGAAGAGCGAAATACACCACATAAAAAGGAGCTTGCATGATGAAAAACTGGTATGGCTGTATCGGGTTTGTCTCCCTGCTGGGCTTATTGGGGCTGCAGAGCGGAGAGCCGTTGTTTTTGTCGTTTTTTGCGTTTGCCCTTTTCTTCGAGTATTTCTGGGTCACGCCCGATGAGATGTTTGTTGACACAATGAAAAAATGCGCCTGTCTCGCTTTCTTCGTCAACCTTTCCGCCACAGCCCTGATTACGCTTGCCCTGGCTTATTTTAAGGCGAGCGGCAACCCGCTGGCAGCCGGGGCGGCGGCGGGATTCGGCATTTCCATGGCGGCGTTTGCGTTTTCCACGTTTGTTTTGGAACTGAGAGAGAGGGTTCACGCGCAGAATGATTAGAAACAGGATAAAAGAGTATCGGGCGCGTTTTGACATGAAGCAGGAGGATTTGGCAAAAAAGGTGGGCGTCCGCAGGGAGACGATTGGAAACCTCGAAAAGGGCAGATACAATCCGTCCCTGGTGCTGGCATGGAATATCGCAGAAGCGTTCGGTGTTTCCATTGAAGAAGTTTTTACGGTTGAAGAATAAAGAGGAGCGCCGGACCCCGGCGCTCCCCTTATATTTATGACGGCTCCGCGCCCATACGCTCCCGCTCCGCCTGGCTCAGCCGATGGTAGCTGGGGGCCATAGCGGCGGCAGACACCAGCTCCCCCGCCCGGGCCATGCGCAGGGCGCACCGGGCCACCCCCCAGGCGGTCTGGTAGAGCAGGTGGGGGGGCATGAGGGAGCAGGGCAGGCCCGCCTCCTCCAGCGCCCCCCGCACCAGGTGGGCCCCGTCCCCCACCAGGGTCTGGGGCCTGCCGGACGCCCGCACTTCCTCCGCCAGCCCGTCCAGCCCCATGGCCCGGTCGGGGGTGAGGCGGGTGAGCGTTCCGCCCTCCGCCCGGAACCGGGCGCAGTACACCTGGTTTCTTCTCGCGTCCATGGCGGCGCAGATCTCGCCCCCCATATGGGCGCATTGCCAGGCCATGGATTCCAGGGTGGAGCAGGGGGCGCAGGGTTTGTCCCCCGGCCAGGCCAGCCCCTTGGCGGCGGCCACGCCGATGCGCACCCCGGTGAACGACCCCGGTCCCGCCGCCACCGCCACCACGTCCATCTCGTCCAGCGTCAGGCCGGTGTTTTTCAGCAGGCCGGACACCATGGGCATCAGGGTGGCGGAGTGGGTCAGCCCGCTGTTCTGGAAGGATTGGGCCAGCAGCCTCTCGTCGTCGGTTACCGCCACGCTGGCCGTGACGGCGGAGGTCTCCAGCGCGATAATTTTCACAGCTTTACCCCCTCAATGGCGATGACCCGGTCGTTGTCCCCGTCCCCCCGGAGGATGGACACACGAACCGCGTCCGGCTCGATGGCCCCGGTCACGTTCTCGCTCCACTCCACGGCGCACACGCCTCCCCGATCCAGGTAGTCCTCCCAGCCGATATCAAAGAGCTCGTCGGAGGAGCCCAGGCGGTACATGTCGAAGTGGAACAGGGGCAGCCGTCCCCCCTCGTACTCGTTGACAATGGTGAAGGTGGGGCTGGTCACCCGCTCCTCCACCCCCAGGGCGCGGGCCATGCCGGACACAAAGGCGGTTTTGCCCGCCCCCAGGTCGCCGGTGAAGGCCACCACCCGGCCCTCCGCCAGCGCGTCCGCCAGGCGGGCGCCCAGGGCCTCGGTCTCCTCCCGGCTGTGGGTGACAAATTCCATGCGTATCGCTTCCCAACCATTAAGAATTCAAAAACTCTCGCAAATGAGTATAGCATATTTCCCGCCGGTGTGCTATACTAACTTGCGGTTTTTATGGAGAGGGGGTCGTGCCTTGCGGCCAACGCGCACACTCAGGGATTTTTTCAAAAAGGGCGACGTGCTCCTGCTGTGCCTGTGCATCCTGGCCAGCCTGATGGGGCTGGTGCTCATCTACTCCGCCACCCAATACCGGAAGGTGCTCCAGGACTTTGCTGTGAAGCAGGCCATGTTCCTGTGCATGGGCATTGTGGCCTACATCTGGGGCACCTTTATCGACATTGAGTTTTTGATGGAAAAGTGGTGGTGGGTGTTCCTGCTGCTGGGGCTGTTTGTCATCGCCCTGATCTACCCCTTCGGCGAGGGGGGGGACAGCGGGAACAAGAGCTGGGTCTACCTGCCCATACCCGGCTTTCCCGGCTTCCAGCCCGGGGAGATCGCAAAGCTGGCTTATATCGTGGTGCTGGCCTGGATGATTAACAAGGAGCGGCCCCGGGGGCTGGGCCGTTTTTCTGCCCTGATGAAATACCTGGTGCTTACCGGGGTGTTTGCCGGGTCGCTGGCGGTGCTGTCAGGCGACTGGGGCATGGTCATCGTCTATTTGTTCATCTTTGTGGTCATGACCTGGGTGGCCGGGGTGAGCAGGTGGTGGTTCATCGGGGTGGGGGCGCCCCTGGTGGGCGGGCTGGTGTTTTTGTGGCATTTCATCCTCCCCCGCACCAAATACTGGACAGACTACCGCATCATGCGTTTCCGGGTGGTGGTGGAGCACTGGAAAGGGAATAATTTTGATCCACGGGGCCAGGGCTGGCAGCAGAACCACTCCCTGCTGGCCATCGGCTCGGGACAGCTCACCGGCATGGGGTTTATGAAGGGCATCCAGACCCAATCCTCCGATCCCACCAGCCTGCCCGCCCGGCACACCGACAACATCTTCGCCGTGTGCGGGGAGGAATTTGGGTTTATCGGCTGCTGCGCGGTGCTGCTGGTGCTGCTGCTCATCATCCTGCGCTGTGTGTGGGTGTCCCGCCGGGCCCGCAGCCACATGTCCGCCTATATCGCCATGGGAATTGCCGGGATGCTGATGATCCAGACCATCATCAACGTGGCCATGACCTTGTATATCGGCCCCGTCATCGGCCTGACCCTGCCTTTCATCAGCTACGGGGGGTCGTCCACGCTGACGCTGTTCATTGCCATGGGGCTGGTGTCCGGCATCAAGATGCGGCCCCTGCCCAGCTGGCTCAAGGACCGAAGCCAATTATAGTCAAAGCGCATCGTAAAAAGTGACGCGCCGCCATGCGGCCGCCCCTGGAAAAAGGGACGGCCGCATAATTTTTTCTCAATTGGAGTAAGCTAGTCCCACAACCATACAAAGGAGGCTTTCCCTTTGAAAAAGCGAATCATGATACTCTCCCTGTGTCTGGCCGGGGTGCTCACCGTTCCCGCTTTGGCGCTGACCACCCCCACCGCGGAGGTGGAGAACGCCGCCCCCATTGCCGAGGACCTGACCCTCAAGACCTACAAGGGGGTGGCCATTTCCAGCCGCTTCGCCGCCGTGGACCCGGAGGGCGACCTGGTTACCTTCCAGGTGGTGGACAGCCCCGCCCGGGGCCAGGTGGCCATGGACAAAAACGACCCCGCCGCCTTCACCTACACCCCCTATGAGGGCAAGAAGGGCCGGGACACCTTCACCTATGTGGCCATCGACGCCAAGGGGAACATGTCCAAGCCCGCCACCGTGAAGGTGGCCATCCAGAAGCAGGCCACCACGGTCAGCTATTCCGACCTGGAGGGCAACCCCGCCCACTACGCCGCCCTGCGCCTGGCGGAGGCGGGGGTATACACCGGGCGGAAGGTGGGGGAGCTGTACTGCTTCGACCCGGACAGCACCTTCACCCGCCAGGAATTTTTGGCTATGGCCATGACGGCGGCGGGGAAGGAGCCGCTCAGCGGCGTCACCCTCACCGGGTTCTATGACGACGGCGACATCTCCGCCTGGGCCAAGGGCTATGTGTCCGCCGCCCTGATCCAGGGCACCGTGGAGGGCAGCCCCAACCAGGCGGGCCAGGTGGTGTTTAACGGCGATGGTGCCGTCACCTGCGGCCAGGCGGCGGTGATCATCGACCGCCTGCTGGAGACGGGGGATGTGGCCACCTCCGCT
>OFGL01000715.1_pt1 | contig 25254 bp, 27 predicted proteins | sample 1521801 | NCBI WGS metagenome assembly OFGL01 (sample SAMEA3504085, study PRJEB24116) | mouse gut metagenome | biome: mouse gut; feature: mouse-associated habitat; material: faeces | place: Denmark | collected 2011 | reverse complement strand
ATGCTAATGCCTGATCTTCTGAAAATCCTACACCAATATATGCATCAAACATATTTTTCTTTGTTTTTGCTATGATTGTTGGATATTCAGTATTGTTTGAATAATCTTTATATACATTTACAATTTCCTTTGCCAAATCATATACAACAGGTTTGTATTTATTTATATATTCTTTAATTGTTGGAACTAGTATCTCTGTCTGCTCATTATTATTTCTAAAATCTTATCCATATTCTATTCTCCAGTATTATTTTTTATAAGTTTTGTTTGAACAGGTATAACTTTTAAATGATTCTTTACATAATCATATTTTGTGTCCCTATTATGGTTGCCATTATTCTTTTTATAAGCGATATAAATATCGTCAAATTCATCCACCTGCGATTCAGGTATTCCATCTAAAGCAATATATTGCCTGTATCTCTTATCTATTTCTGCTCCAAGCAATTCCTTATTTCCACACATTAATGCTTCGATCTGTTTATCTCTACTTTTTTCGCCCTCTGTAATCGTTCTGATCGCATCTGTTAATTCTTTTTGTATCTTAATTGACTGCTCACGGTCATGAATTCTATTTTCATAAAACTGTTTTATCTCATTTTGAGTCTGAGTAATTGAAAGTCTCATTTCATCCATAAATTTAAATAAGTCATTTTTAATTTCTTTATCATGTTTATCGGATTGTTTCGTATCATTCTCATGCGTATTATGTAATTCAATCAAACTTTTAGATGTCTTTAAAAGCAGTTCATGATCTTCGCGTCTTGTACGCATCCATTTGGTTTCTAATCCTAATTTACTGATAAACCATTCAAATAGAGTAGTAATAGTTTTTATGCCGATCAGAACAGTTACAATCGATATAAAAAGAGAAGTGTAATCAATATTTATTAATCCTAATGTATCTTGCATATCATATTACACCATCCAATCTAAAGTGCATTCTGGATTCCTTTAGCAACCAGTTTTGCAATTTTGTTTCTATTTATATGTCCTTTTGCTTTTTTATAATCAGATGTATTAGTGCAGAAAAAAGTCTCCAAGAGAATTGCTGGAGGTTTTGTGCCATTCAGAATGTATAAATCGGTACGATGGGTAACACCCCTGTCCCTAAAAACAGTTGCAAGCTGTTTCTGCACCTGTTCAGCATATTTCTTTCCTGTGCTAGATTTATATAAAACGGTTGTGCCTTCGGCAGATGGCGCAGCTCCATTTAAATGCAGCTCAATAACTAAATCATAACTGCCTTTGTTGATTAGATTCAGTTTATAATCTTTTTCTTGTTTATGTGAAGTAAACTGTTTTTCTGGACAAATAATTCGTGTTACATCATGACCATTTTCCTGTAATTTCTTCAAGAGTTGTTTAGAAAAAGCTTTGCACCATTTATATTCATTACATCCGCCATATTTCTTTCCATCGGCACTTGTATAATAACCATTTTTAAGCAATGAATGTCCAACTGTTAATGCAATTTTCATATTATCCCTGCTTTCTTATTTTTAATAATAATTTTTGTACATCATCTTCGAGGAGTTCCCCGTTTTTTAAACAGTCTGTTATAGACTGGGCTAACTGGCTTGCAGTAGAAAAGTTCCTATTTTTCCATGTGTTCCATAGAGAAGCTGCTATAAGAAAAATACCAGATACAATAGCTGTTACGTCTTCGTTTGCAATGGGAAGAGCATTAACACCAAACATCTGAAAAACTGAATTGATCAGCGCCACCAGCAAAAGCAGTACACCGGCTACTGATTCAGAGGTAATTCCGTTAAAGTTGATTTTTTTCATTCTTATTCCTTCCTTTTTTATTATGAATTATTCGATATAGTTTTTGCAGTTCTTCTTAGGATGATCAGATTCCACATATTTTCCTTTTTCCTGGCAAAACCTTTGGTTTACGCAAATCTGTGACAGTGATCCATCACTTCCAAGCAGACTGCAAAAAATCATTTCTTTGTTTGTGCGTTCTGAGATTTGCTTATATGCATTTTTACACATAGTATCACCTACAACTTGTATTCAAAATCGGGTTTTCCAATTTCACCTTTGTATTTTATAATCACCGTGCCTCCACTAAAATTTTCTACGTTAAAAAGTCTGATTCCATAACGATCAAATAAGACATCTAATGTTTTATCGCATTTATTATATTTAATTACATGGCATTCCTTATCTTTAAAACTTTTATATAAATTTTTTGATTTCTTTGAAGATAAAGATTCTGGATCTTCGCTGTTATTTTCATTAGATTTTGAAACAATTTCTTTATCGTCCATTTTTCCTCCAAATAAGCAGACAGCATATTACAGCTGTCCGCTATACTTTACATTAAACAACAGTTACATCTATTTCATCTGAAATACCGCCATAAGAAATTGTAATTTTAGCAGCACCAGCAGAAACAGCGGTTACAACACCGTCTTCATCAACAGCGGCAACCGTAGGTGTGTCACTTACAAATGTGCAGTCAGAATTTTCTAATTCGATATTACTATACATGACGCCTTTCTGGCCGATTACTGAGATAACAGCGGTCGTAGTGTTATCAGCAGAATCTAGTTCTATAGTACCTGGAGTAGCAACAATTTCTGATACTACAATATTATATTCTTCATCGCTTCGTTCTCTGATATATGCATATACGGCGCTGCCAGAATCACAGGTGTCGCCTTCTACAGCAAGAGCCTTTCCTTCTATCGTAGTTGAAGATACTCCGTCAGGAGTAAACTCAATATTAAAGTTTCCGCTTGGCTGAAAAGATGGAATCTCAATTTCTACGGTACCAATTTTTCCACGTTTATTATTATGCTTATCAGCAGTCATTACAAGCTTATAAACTTTCGGTGAGGTTTCTGCATCAATTACGATAGTCTGGCTCATTTCCCTAAACTTGTATGTAACATTCACAGTACCTGATTCTATGCCGTAAGGCGTCATATCAATTGTGTTCCCATCTGGAGTGACATTCACAGCATTATCAGCAGAAATTTCAACATCAACGTTTCCAACAGGGGTGTGAGGAAGTACTCCGATACCATTATTGATCGTAACGCATTTATAAATATCGTATGCGTCGTCCAATTTGACATCAATATCTCTTCCGAGGTTCACTGATAAGTATCTCAGATCCCAGTTGGCTGCTTCAAGCGTAGGTTTTAGCTCTCGTCCGTAGGTGTATGAATAGATTAATTTGTTGCCCTTACCTGCATTAACGTTCTGCTCCTGCATGCTTACTTCTATTGAAGTATTTAAATTTACTGTACCTGTACAAGCCAACATATCATTAAAAAATAATGAAAAATCAGCAGTCGATACTAAAAAATTCTTTGCTTTGCTGTTAAATTTATTGCTAATATTTTCTGGCATCTTAAATTCCTTTCTTTTTGTAATAAAAAAGAACAGATTTATTCTGTTCTAACCATTTGCTTCATTTATTTTATTTTTTATTATTTGCTCTTCTGATTTATATGAGCTGTATTTATCGCCGCTTTCGATTCCCGACATCCAGTACTCAATAGGTTCTTTAAATGAGACCATTCCACTGCATTCACCTGTCTTTAAAATATTGTAACTTTCATATAATTGATAGCGTTTGATATATCTCCAAAATTTACGGATAGTCATATTCAATATTTCTTTCTCAGTCATTTTCATAACAATGGCTAAAGAATCAATATAATCTTCAATATTTGGAGTATTGTCCTTTGTGTTTTTTGAACTGTCTTTTTGGGCTTTTAATAACCGCTGTTCTGTATCATAGTTTAAAAATTCATCAATATCAAAGTCGATATCATTTTGTATGATTATGATCCGCCTTAAATCATCAAACATCTGAGGTGTAACCGTTTTATCATTTATTACAAAATATCCATTCTGTTCATTAACTTTAATTTCAGATTCTGGACAGCATAGTTTCAGCAGCTGCAGTGCAAAAATGTAATAATGTGAAAGCCCTGGAATTTTATATTGTTCTTCTAAGTCTTCTTTTCCTAAACAAAAAATCAGAAAATCCATATAGGACATTTTAATGATCTGTTTTTCATGAAATGTACTGTTTTTTCTTACAATTATACACTGGGATAATGGTTGAAATGTTAGAACATCTTTCATGGTTACAGGATGAAGCGTGATATTTTCATCATATTTAAACGGTTCATTATAAATAACAAAAGGAAATAATAATTCTTTATTAATTTTCACAGGCTTCATCCTCACTGTAATTCATAATTTTATATTTTAAACATTTTCCGTAAAATTTATGGCTTGGAAGATAGATGGTGCAATATCCTCTGTCTGCTGGACGGACATTGCCAATACCATTAATTTTATCTGTTCCATTTAATATTCCGTCGATTATATCACATAGTACATCAATGCGATTTGCATATACGCCTGTAATATATCCCATATCCCGTATTTGTTTTACCGTAGGGGAGCTATGATCAGTAATTCTGACCTGACCTTTAGTGGTAAATACGCATACATATAGGTTGAAATTTGTAAAGATATTTTGAGTAACATTATCTATGTCTGTTTCAACAAATACAAAAGTTTTTTCTTTGGTGACAGTATCTTCTACAAAATTGTAATCATAAATCTGGCCTGCCTCTTCATATTTTCTTCCGTTATAAATCCATTCACCGCCTAATAGAATATCTATATCATCCAGATATTCACATTTAGAATCTGAAATAGGATTCATGACAGTAACAAAATTTCTATTTTTTAGCAAAAGACTGATAATTTTGTTTTTATAGCTTGATATGTAATATAGGCTCGATATAAAATAACACCTCCTAAATTTGATTAATGTCAATTATGTAAATTTTAACTTCTGATATACATTTATTATCTATTAAAATTTGCAATAAAAAGGATTTGCCTATAAGAGAATCGTCATCTGCCAGTATTTTTATCCAATTATTTTCCTGCTCTGATCGAATATAAAAGTCAGATACTATATTCCATGTAAAATTTATATCGCTCAAATTTATCTTATTGCCAAAAACATCAGTGAAATCAGCAAAGTAGGTACGAGGGATGTTGACTTTTAACTGGCTGTCCCCTAAAATCTGTGCTGAAAAATCTGGCAGTTTATCTGGAACTTCTGACGGCGGGGAAGAAGAGGGGCTGTTCATTTCTGTATAATCACATACCCCGATCCGAAGCTCTTTTTCTGTTGGCTCATATTGACATTCTGTCACAATAATAGAAATAAAACCTTTTCCCATATAAGTATAGAGTGCTGTATCAGCACGTGTTATTCTGTAAACAGTGGGATGCTCTGTATTTTCGTCAATCAAAAATTTTACATTTCTATCTAGTTTGATTGTATCATCATTTAACTGAATGAAAATCATTAATTGATCTGAACCTATATAAACAACGTCCGTTCCATTTTCACCATTATTATATTTCGAGGCGCTGGTTATAATAGCAGGAATTTCTTTTATGGTACCATTCTTATCCTGCCATTTTAAAAAACGATGGCATTTACCTATTTTTCCCTCATTATGTATTCCAGAAATATCAAAAGATTCTACACACATCCAGTATTCTTTTTTAGCTGTATCGTATAAAATCTGACCCAGTTCTACTGGATTATTATGCATAGTCAAATATTTTGCAGTTGTACCATAGGATGCACTATATTTCTGATCATATATTTTAATAGGTATTTTATTATTAGATTTGTAGGATACTATATTTGGATTATATGATACATCATCACAGAAACCATATTTCAGAATATCCTGTGCATCTTTTATCTGTTCATGATGAAGAGTAGAGCCGCTTTGTCTGATACGTTTTTTCATCAATTGAAAACTCATTTTCGGATCTTCTTTCTACCTGTAACCAAATCAAAAAGTTTAGAATTTTTATAGGATTTGTTGATCGCTAACTGGTCATTTTCAGATTTATACATAGAACGAAGTTCTATTAATTTAGATAATTGATTATGCAGATTTAAAGATTTGAAATCAGATGATGAAAGTCTTGCTTTCAAATTATTAGTTGAAAGAATCTGAGAATCTAGCCATTTAATGATCATATATTCAACTAAAATTTCATAAGTGTCATCATCTAATTGAAAGTTAAATTGTTCTAATACATCATCTCTATCAGATAAATCTTGATTGTTACATGATTGAAATGCTATGCATGCGGGTTTTATATAACCTTTTACAATCTGATATGCTATATCTTCAGGAAGTTGTGCCAGATCTAGGTCTTTAATTTTCAAAAAAACAGTATCTGCTAATTCTTTATAAGAAGTACACATCATAATTATCACCACTTGCATGCAATTACTCGTTCATAATATCAAACTGTAGTTTATCTTGTAACAATCTCAAAATATTTATATCAACTAATTTCTTATTTTTATACATCTGTCGAACCTTTGAAATTAAAATATCTCTCATGTTTACATTGACAGCATCTTCAATGACTCTTTCGATAGTTTTTATGTCAGAATGAAATAGAGCTGTAAGATTATTAATTTTTGCGACATTTTCATATACCGAAGTAAGCCTGAATTTTTTAACAGCCCTTTCATCCAATAGAATAACCATTGGCTTACGTAAAAACTCTGAACTATAATTATTCATTTCATTAAGCTGGGCGATAGTCATTGTCTGCACAGCACCAATCTGGTTCCATCTAAATAATGCATTAGTAATCCTAGATTTGTAAGTTAACCCGCCATATGTGATAGATTTTACAGCAACAGGAGTACTATCTGAAATTTCAATAATCTCATCCATATTTCCATCGCTAGAATCTTCCAGATCATCGATAGCAGAAGAAATTGAATTAATCATTGAAGTATTTGACGATTCGGGTGATGGATCAAAAATAACTGTTTCTTCTTTAACAGGCTCGTTAATATCTGTATCATTTAAGACAGAAGAAACATGAGATGCTGACTCTTTATCTCTAATTTTCTCTATCAGTTTTTCTTTACCAATATTACCGACAGTAATACCAATAGATTTTGCATATTCTTTTAATTCTTCTAATTCCATAAAATTATAATCCATAAAAATCCTCCATCTTAAAAATATAAACCTGTTGTACAGAACAGCTGTACAACAGGTTTATATTTTAATAATTATTATTAATCGCCGACAATAGTATATTTGCCGATGAGATTTGAAACAACAATACCAACACCCAGTTTTGTCTGCACCTGCGTATCAATTGTCTGATCTTCATTATCTTTTTCGTTCATTTCTCTTGCTCTTGTATCACCTTCAAAAAATAATTTAATAAATTTTTCATTGTTTGGTAAAACAAATATGGAATTATTATCGACTTTAAAATCATAAGTTCCACGGATAAAAGCCTGAGGAATCTCAACTCCTGTAACTCCAAGGCCAGTCAGATCAAGCAGCAGACCCTTTGTTGCTAATTCTTCTTTCTGCTGTTCAGACATACGGTGTCCATCAATTCCATCAACAATATGTGCCATTGCAAAACGAGAGCCAGCAAGAATTACATCTTTCTGAGATGCTGTCTGTACTCTCTGGATTAATTTAGACATTGTATTCTTATCATAATTTCCAGACTCCTGGAACTGTGCTGGAATAAAAGTTGCGATACTATTAAAAGAAGAAAATACTCTTGCATCTATATCTGAATTAAATGACTTCTGTAACTTTGCAATCATATCGGTAAGTGTTATTATACCTTTTAAGAATCTTTCAAGTTCGTCATACACCCTGATATACACCCATTCGGTTGATAGGCTAAATCCTTTTTTACCTTGTAATTTCTGTCGATTTGTATTCCAATGATTACCAGAGAAACGAGAAGTAGTTAAGATCGAATTGTCGTCCACATAAAATTCGTTAGTGTCTCCCAGTTTACCGTTTTTAACTTCAACAAACTGGTCGTAAAATAAAGAATCTTCCCATGCAGAGGGAAGATTTGTATTTAAAACATTTTCAATTATTTCAAAACATTCAACTTTATGCCGTCTCCAATTCTGCCAAGTTAATTTATCAGATTCCAGAATTTCAAAAAAACCTTCGCGGATGGCCTGATCAGAATATTTTGCAGCTCCTTCATTAAATAGAGCAACTCTTTTAGTCAGACTGTCATTTATTAAGTATGTCAGTTCATTAATAATACTCATATTATATATGTACCTCCCTAATTATTTAAATTTTTCAATTGTATATTTAATTGTTTTGTTGCCAGTTGCGTATCCATATTTATTATCATCATCACCAATTACACGAACTCCAATGCTGCCGATGCAATACGGGAAACCCACATTTTCGATATCAACTACTTTTAAATCAGAGTTTGTATCAATTACATATTTTTCTGATGCTGCATCGTACTTTACACAGTCGCCAATTTCAAATTCTTCCCCAATGTTATAAATTTTAAATTTATTATCTTTTTCAAGGCTATAGGCTCTGAATGCAATACCCGCTTTATTTACAAAATTTTCTTCATTCTGATTTGAAATTCTGCTGTTGCTATAACTCCAAGCCGGATTAAGTACTAAATATTTTCCATCTGTGTAATCGTCAAGAGCAGCATAAATACTGTCTTCACCAGTCATTAACTCTCCCTTGCCGACAATTGCACCATTCTGAATATCTTTTGTTGCCTGTAAACTAAAGTTGTGGCCTGTAAGAAGCGTGCTTTCAGCCACCATATATTTATTGTTCATTAAAAGTCCTCCTAAATTTAACTTTTTTATACATAAAAATAAGCCATGAAATACGCATTGTACTCATGACTGCCATATGTGTTTACTTATTAATTATGAAATATACTTATCAAGCAGATGACCATATCTGTTCTGCATCGGAGAATTAGTCCTGTTCGGAACGACTCCTGATTCTACAGGATTATAAGCAAAATTTTTCTTTTTCATAGATTCACCCCTTGTGAGATATTTACCTGCCATAAGAATTAAATCCTGTTCAACTTCTTCGCGAGACTTAGAATAATTCTTATCCATACTGGCCTTGTAAATAAGATAAGCAGAACATTTTTCTAGTTTTGCTGAGTAACTGTCTACAAGAGCATCGATTTCATCTTTGTGTCTCTGAATTTCAGCCTCTTTTTCTTGCTTTTCATAAGATTCAATCTTTGCAGTTGCAATAGTGTGAGCTTGCATAAGGGTATCATAAGATTCTTTTAATTCGTCATATTCTTTTTGAAATTTTTCTGAAATTTCATCAGTTACCTGTTTAATTTTAGTATCATTTTTTGCTTCATTTTCTTTAGAAAATTTAGCTATTGATTCAGCAATCGTCTCTTGTATACTAAATTCTTTAAAATTTTCATCCTCAATTTTGTCAGTAGCTGATAAAGACATTTCAATTTTAGAATCAAAATCAATTACGACAAATTCATTGTTTGATTCCTTGTCCTTTGCAACTGTATAACTAAAACTGCAAGGTTTAAAACTTTCTTCCATATCTAAAGCAAATACTTTGGTGTCAGTTACATTTAATAGATGATATTTGCAGATATCTTTATTCTCGCTGTTTTTATATGTTTCAGTTGAAAGGACTTCTGTGATTTTTGCAAAATCCATTTTGTTTTCTCCTTCCATATGTGGATTGTTATTTGTTGCATTATTTTGAACAGTGGTAGGAGCAGTAGTGCTTGTACCATCTAATTCATATTGTTTTAATTTTTCTAACATCAGTTCAAAGTTCTGTTTGAATTTGGATTCATTAATAGAAAATTTCTTGACTTGTGAAGATTCAAAACATGGCTCTTGATTTTTGTTATTTCCATCAGTACCTGAACTGTCACGTTTATTTAAGAGACATAACGCAGACATATGAAAATCATGAACAATAACATAACCGTCAGAATCCGTTTCACATGAGTCAAACACTATTTCCATTGATTGATTGAAATAAATTTCATCGTTGTATGATGCTTCCATAATTGGATACCGATGTGACCATAAAATAACATCAACGGAAAAATATTTTCTCTGCATTCCTGACTTTTCTGTAATTAAATCTTTTGATGGATTACAATCTTCTGGAATTACACCGTAAGGAATTGTTTCATCAATAAAATCAATTCCTTCATTGCTAAGAATTATTTTTCTATCATGCGATCCCACGTAGAAATTTCCGTCATCATCTTTCATGAGATGCGCCACCACAGGAATGTTTGCATATCCTTTGCGAGAGATAAATTTATCCAATGCAGCTTCAGTAATATCAGAATAGTTTCTGTTACGACCTGTATAAAAAATACTACATCTACAACGTGTAAAATCTTCATTTAAGACTTCAAAATTAGAAAATTTTGCAGTCATTTCAATATTTTTTAAGTTTTGTTTACTCAATTAATGTCTTGTCCTCCTTCCTGAAAAAAGCATAATAAAAAGAGTACATTTAAGCACTCTCTTTTATATCTTTATTAAATTTCCAAATGTGATTATATGCTTTTTTAAGTTTTCCTTTACAACATCTCAATATGAATGAAGGATTATAATTATCTGAAATATGTATCATATCATCATAAGAATCAATATATTTTCCATTCAAATCAAACATATCTACTGGTTGCATATAACCCATTTTTTCATAATATAAATATGGATTATCATCATTTTCTCCAACGTATCTCCATATATATCCAAAAGAATGATGTGTAATCCCTTGGCAACAATGGCTTATTGATTGATAAAAATTAGAACCAACACTTAATGATGCTTCAATTACACTATCAAAAGTAGTAATATAATTAAAATCTAAATCATATTGATTAACTTTCTTACCAAACTTTTCTATTCGTGTTTTATATTTTTCAGGTGGATTCTCTGAATAACTCCACAAATAACCATGTGATTGAGATGTTGTTCCAGACAAAACAGATGCTAACCTTCCTGTGCTTTTACCATTACTAATAAATAAACTTGCTTCTGAGATAGAATCCCACCTCTTAACAAAATTTCCTTCAAGGGTAAATTGATATACAGGTTTAGTAAATGGATTGTCATTAAACCCAGCTTTAGCTGGTTTTCTTTTTGCAATATTTATTTGTAAATCTTTTAAATATATATTTGCATCATCTATTTCTTCTTGTGTGATAGTATCTTTATATAACCAAATATAGCCTTTTGCATAATGTGGCTTTTTACTACATGCTCTCTGGACAGTACAAGGAGAGATAGTATTTATATCTACTGATTTTGAAGAAATATATTTATTTAATAAATTTCCTTTCATATCATATTGATAAATTGATTTTGTACTATATACAAATTTATATTTAGAAATATCAATATCTTTGCTAAAAGACCAATAATATCCTTTATATGATGTCAATTCTTTTATATGTTTTCTTAATGCTACTTCACCTTTTAACCCAATCGCATGTACACATTCAGCAATTGATTTATATGCAAATATTAAATTACCATTAATATCAAGTTGATAAACTGGAATTGCAGTAATATATGTAGGATTTACATTACCACCGTTAAGGACATTATATCCATTAGGAACTTTAGAATTATATTTATCAATAAAAAATATTTCTTTTTCGTTCAATAATTCTGCAAGTTGTTCTTTTGTTTTACATTCTAATTTGTAAACCTCTGTTACAGAAAAAGAATCTATTCCATATTTCTTAAATGCACTATATATTGGTTGTGTATATTTTGCTTTTGTACTTCTATATTGATGTTGTTGAAATCTAAAATCTATAGTTGTATTTGTTTGACCAACATATTTTTTACCATTAACTTTGTTTGTAATACAATATATGAATCCCTCATACATACCTGTTTCTTTATTAAATGCCATAAATAATTACCTCCATAACATATTTCTCCAAAATAAAAGAGTGAAGATTATTTTTTTCTTAATCTCCACTCATCAAGTAATTTGTTTATTTTTTCTGTTCCTTCAAATAACCAATATTTCTTCTTTGTTTTTTAATGAATTGATTTATTAATATATCTTTCTCCATTTGATAATAAAAATTCTTTTAACGGTCTACTGTAACAATAAAAATACCTTTTCAAAATATATCTCCTTTATATTCTATTATCTGGATCGTTGCCGTCATTATCGTGTGTGTTTTGAGTTATATCACTAATTTCTGTTTCCGATTTATTAGGTCTTCCTCCTTCATTACTAGAATTATTAGATTCCGTATAACTACTATGAAGTGGACTCCATGAGTCAAAGATATCTTTAAATATAATATTTTCTGCCATAGTATTTCCTAACATAGCAGCTGGAGATATTCCAGATACAGAACATAATTTCATTTTATTCGGTAATGATGCCTGTGCTAATTTTAACTGTCTGTCAACATAATCATCTACATCGAATGTTGTAACGGGAATAATTTTATAGACAAATTGATAATCATTATAGATATGTCCGCGTAATTTCATCTGTAAATCTACCCATGATTCAATTTTACGATATATGCGATAAATGTCAGAAGAATCAACTTTCATAGAAAGTTTTAATTCGGAGCCGCTAGATGCGGAAGATATAAGTGCTTTTGAAACTCCAGCTTCTCCATAGTAATTATCCACTGCTTGTTCAACTTTATTTTTGTCATCAGATATTGTTGACTTTGATTCTATAAGTTGTAAATCCATAGGAGATGGTATTACCCCGAATCTCTCAGGAAGAATCGCACAAGCCATTTCTACAAATTTACTTATCAATTCATCGCCCATAGATATTTGATCTTCGTCATTCGTTGGAATCTTAAAATATATCAGTTTGTAAGCATCTGCTTCTGATTTTGCTTTTACCAAATCCTTGATATCATCTATATTTAACAGTTCGGAAATTAACGAAAAGAAGCAAGGATACAAATATGTAAAATCATCATTGTATTTAATACAGAAAGAATTTTCATATGGTATCATTACTCGATTATCAAGAGATACTTCTTTTGACCGTTCTATAAGCATCTGTAATTCTTCTGGAAGAGTCTTAAAAACATTTGCATCTATCAATGAGCGATTTACAGAAAATTGATAAATTGATCCGTTGGTCAACTTTTCAATTTTACAAAAATCTGGATCCAATAGAAAAATGGAAGTATCTATATCATTTTCAGTGACAAAACCAAAACAAGCATCATCAATAAATAACCTTTTAAATATATCTGTAACACGATTATCAAGTTTGAATTTATTCACCTGCGCCGTGTAATTGATATAGTTTTTCCTAAACGTTTTTGGATTTGTAGTAAACATTTTGTCGTGCTTAATTTCTGTGTCTATTGTCCAGTTCAGAACAGCACTATTTGCAAAATAATCTATGAGTCTTTTATAATATCCGCTTTTAAGGTACATATATTTTGAAAGTCGGATAATTTGTAAATTATATCTCTCTGGATATTGAACCATATTTAATATCTGATTTCTTGTAAACCCAAAAATTCTGTTATACCTAAATGCACCTTTATAACTAAGTTCACTAAGACATAATCGTTTCAATGAGGAAAAGGAAAATGTTGGAGATCTATTGTTTAAGAAATTATCTATATTTTCTCTGTCTTTTTGGCACTGTAAATCAATTTTATTTTCTTCTATATTGAATCACCGCCTTTCTAATGAGAATATAATTTGGGTTTACGTGCAAGAGCAGTGAGAGAGGAGACATTGGTATTAGGCACTTGTTTCTTGCCAAACATATCTAATTCCAACATATCCAAGAAATGCGATCCGTAAGAACAACTGGTATATCTATCTTTTCTTTTACTACCCTGCTCATATATTTTTATTACGCCAGTTTGTTGCATTTTTTCATATTGTAACTCTGCACATTCGTTTATCATTAATTGTGTTTCCAAGAACGGCAATTCAAAATCGGCAATTCTTTCGGGATTTTCTCTGACACTATCTAAATATTCTTTGTTAGAATTTAGAATTTCCTCTTTGGCAATATTATAATTTACTAAAAAATCTATTTTCCCCTCAAGAAGATTTTTTCTAAAAGATATTGCAATATCACTATTTAAATTTTGAGTTGCATTGATAACATAAATACATTCTTTTGCGTTTCTATCCTGACATACTTTGGCATAATCATCATTATTCATAACTTTTAGAGGAGGATATTCAATCCCTCTTTCTTCATCAAATAGTACCTTCTCAAGTGCATACACGACTTGCAAACCACCATTACGAGCATCCACTACAATATAATCACCACCAAAATCTTCATATAATTGTCTAATCCTTACTGCCTGTAAAGTCGTATCTCCAATCTGATTAGACTCCATATATGGATAAGTCCTTCTGTAACCTTGCTTGACCTCAACAGTATTTGTTTCTGTGTTATATGTAAGAGTTTCAGGGATACCGCGAATACAAGAATAAACAGAATTGTCGTTTTGACTACCTGCAACAAAGGCAATATCGTTAGAAATTACACGTACTTCATTATCCAATTTTGGAATTGCATATTTATTTTTCTTACCAGATTTAAAATCAATAGTAGTGCGTGGATAAAATACATGTTTAGATACCTGACGATTGATTAACATTTTGTACGTAAAGTAAGAAGATAAAGAATCTCGCAGTTTTAAGTTTAGAAACTCAATTTTCCATGTTGCAGGATCTTGTTTTTTCTTTTCCTTTACTAATTGTTCTATAGTTTTCAACTCATGTTTCAATGCAATACTTTCATCAAAGGCAAGCATTAAGCCACCTTTATTTTTCTTCATTGCATCTAACGCTTGTTTAGAAATATCCCACATCCACGAACCATCATCGTACCAACTAGAGCTAATATATATGTCTACAGGCTGTTCTTTTAACGATTTATTATCCTTATATTCTGGTTTGAAAAGATATTTTGGTTTTCTTGGAGTCTGGAATGGTGAAATAACAGAGTCTTCAATTTTCTTTTTTATCTGTCTCGTTTCTTCTCGACAGATTCCATTACTTCTAAGTCCTCTGGCGTTTTCATTTGCAACAAAAACCGTTATCTTTGAACCGTTACGGAACTTTACAAAAATATCATTACTTCGTGTCCCATAATCTTCAATTTCTTTTCTTAAAATTGGAGACCACTCACATAGTTCATCAATAATCTTTTCAGATACAATAAGTTTTGCCTGTTTTTCTGTGGCGGCACCGATCCTAAACTTAGTACCCTTATAAAGAAGACATCTAGCAACAGCATAAACAGCAACAATAAAAGATTTTGCATCATTTCTACTTGCTATAATACATATTAAATTTGCAATTCCCATCATGTATATAGCAATGGCTTGATATTCAAATAATGAAATTTTTAAGTAGTCTATTACAAACCTATGTACGTTACGTTTAAAAAAGGTTCCCCATGCTAAAACATGTAATACATTGTTTTGATTACTTAAATAATGAGTTGATGGAAAATTCCTATATAACTCTAGTTGATTTTTATCAGCATATTGAGATAAATCATTCTTCTTCATACTCATCTACCTCTGGTACAAAAAATTCTTTATCTCTAACATCACTGCCAGTTTCCAAATTGATCATAGGTCTAGTAATATGTCTATCAATATATTCACCTATATTATCCCAATCTGCATACAACTCCTTATTTTGATAAAACTCTTCTGGAGTAAAATCAGATATAAAACCAAGTGTCATGCAAAACGTTTCATCGTTACTAGCATCTTTTTCTTCTACAGTTCTAAGACCTGCTTGCTTAAATGTTTTTGCATATTGGTCTGTTAGTTTTACATATTTATCTGAATCACCATCTTTTAATGCTTTAACCATAAGCATATTCAGATTACACAAAGACTTTATAAATATTTCTTGATTATTATCTGCATTTGGATTGTTCTTTTTTAACATCCTATAATGTTCATCGAGATTTTTATAATCAGCTTCAGTAAATCCAACACCCCATCTATCAACAGCAGAAGCAGTAATAGTAGATTCTTCTGATTTTGCTTGTTCTCTACTTTCAATAACATCATCTAATTTATTTTGATATTCATATTTCATAGAATCGAAATATGTTGTTCCAACGGATGCTGTTTGTCCCAAATTCTTTTTGGCAAGATAATGAGAAATTCTACTTCGATCAGCAGAAATTTGTCTTGATGCTGTCAAAGCATCAATATGATACACCCATCCAAATTCTATACACATATGGCGTATAGCATGTTCTTCATTACCAGAATATAAGTCAATCAATCTTTTGTAATAGCGATCACGACATTCATTACAAATTTCGATATATCCATCATTTGATTGATACTTAGGATGTGCTGATTTTGAAAAATGATTTTTCTGTGTATCCCATGAATTTCCGCACATCATACATTTATATTTTTTCTGATGCATGGCTCTATTCGATAAAGGGAATTTCATATCAATGGCAATATCTATTTTTTGTGGAGCATTCATAGACTCCTCGATTTTTTCATCTCTTGATTGTTTGCCTTTTTGAGCTATAATGTCCACCTTCTTTCAAATAAATTAAGCACTAACTCCTGAAAGAGTAGTGCTTTTGTCGTAATATTTCCATGTTTTATTTGCAACTTGTAGATTTTGACCTTTAAGATATGCAGATAGGTATCCACGTTTTATATTATATTTATTTTCTGCCTCTCTTAACGAATTGAATATTTCTCCAGTATCTACACATAATACTTTAATTTCGTTTCTAACAGTGTGGTCATAATTACATAGTCCAATTTCATTTGCCTTTGTCAAATGTTTTCTAACACTTCCTTTCCCAAGACCAGTAATATTACAAATTTCCATTACTTTATTTCCTTGATTCCAAAGTTCTGTTACTTTGATTACGTCTGATATAAGAGATTTTCTATAACATTCAACCCAGTCAACATTATCAAATGAATATAACTCAGATAGCTGACTGTTGATAATAGATTCCTTTAACTGATTAAATCCACTTTCTTTTGAATCAATTTGTATATAATAATTAATTCCTTGTGATAATGCATATTCTTTCTTTGATCTATCATTCTCAATTTCTTCTTCAAGAGTGCGTCCACCTAATGTATGAAATGATTTTTCGCTATGTTGTTTACCTTGAATTTCACAAATCCAAGTTTTATTATTAATCATTCCATAAAAATCATATCTATACGACATGTTTCCATTTAGATATTTCTCAACTTCAATATTTTCATCAATAGATTTAATTACATGATAAAAATACTTTTCACCAAGACTATTTCCGTCTTGACACTTACATCTAAGACCATACCTATTTGCTTTATCAATACTCTTATTCTTTATCAACTTTCCACAACAAAGACAATTAAAATCTGTCTTTGCACGACTATTAATAGTATACCTGTCACTATCTGATTTATCAGCCAGACATTCATAAAGAACTGGATTAACAGTTTTTATATCATTGATTCCATATTTTACATTTTCTTTCCCATCTTTACAAATCGTACATTTATATGTTTCCTCTAATAACATCTGTACTCTGATTCTTGAATGATAACCGCAATCCTTACAAGTACACGAAATTAATTTTAATCCATTAAAATATGTACCAGTTATAATCAAAGACGGATAAGTTTTACTAACAGTTTCGCAGAATTCTTCGTGTGAAATGTCTGGATATTCAAATGTTTTTTCTACATGAAAACATCTTAAACATTTCCTTGGTTTTAATAAATTTCTTGCAGTAGAGATCCATTCATATCCACAGATTTTACATTTACAATGCATTTTTGAATTACCATTTTTATAAAATCCAGTAATTTCTATATCTGTGTTTATTTTATTTACTTCTGTATAATATTCTTCATTTGTTTTTGCTCTTGGCATTTCTAACCCACTTTCTCTAACCTCAGTAAATCATTAAAAGAGTAGAAGAGTGGTGAGGTTAGTAACCATCTCACAAGGCTCATGACTTCCTTGCGTCTTCTACTCAGATACAACTATTTGCGCAACGAACACAAAATGATCCTCTCATAGTCTTTATTATTTACTTCTACATTTACTATTTGATTTTGCTTGTGCCATAAGCACCATCCTTTCGTTTTCAAAATTTGGTTCAATTAAAAAATACAACCATGATGATTGCCTGAAATCTGAATGCAGAAATAGACTCTACAACCTACACTTTGCAAGAGTGTTTCTTGACTAGTTGAGTCGATTCTGTATCAAAAGTTATTTACAACATTTATCAGAAATAGTATAATTGTTATATCTTAATACAAGGAGTGAGATAAGTCATGTATAATATAAGACCAGAAAAAACAATAACAGGAACCATTAAATGTGAAAATTGTGGTGCAGAGATTAAATGGCATTATATAATACGTGCAAAAGAGTTTGGCATATACATAAACAGTTATCCAACAGATACTGCTTCAGCATCTAAATTAAATAAAGATGATGATAGCGATAATACATATTTTGCAAGATGTAGAAATTGTAATAAGAAAAATTATTTTCAATATACAGAATTATAATTATTTGTACACAAAATTTAAACCAACATTAACTCTATATGTTTTTTGCCCATTGTTAATTTCTTCATATTTTTCGACTTTTGCAATTTTACACCAATCTTGTAATATAGACTTTTTTGTAGCATTGGCAATCATCATTTTAAATTCCTCTGATTCCGTATCTATATCTTTATTATTATATATTGAGATACCCAAAATCATATTGTTATCCATATATTTTTATTCCTTTCTATAGTTTTGTCTGAAAACACATAGAGAGAATCGGATTCTCATTATTCGAGTAGGAGTCGAATGTCTTACCATTTAGACGATATGTATGGGGAAAATATCATATTATATTCCATTTTATCACAAAAAGCGATATAATATAAATTGTATATCATACAGGAGGATTAAACATGAGTATTGCAAGAATTAGACCTAAAACAGTTTATCATTATTGCAGTTTGGAAACTTTTTTTGCCATTTTTTCTAATTCTACAATTAGATTAAGTAATATTTCTAAATCAAATGATTCAGAAGAGATAACATACTTATTACCTAAAATGAGAAAGTTTTGTGCCGATTTATTTAATTATTATAATGAAACATTTCCGTCTGAATATAAATTGCAAGATGATTTTATAAATAATGTATTTGATTCTAAGTTCAATGAAACTTCATTAAGCTTTTATGTAATATGCTTTTCAGAAGAACCAGATTTATTAAGCCAATGGAGAGGATATGCTAATGATGCTTGTGGTGTATCTATTGGATTTTCAACAGAATCCTTTTATCCTTTGGCTCGTAGCATTCGTTCTTGCTACAATTTCTCACAGGTTAGATATTCATTGTCAGATTTATACGATCAAATCCAAAATTATACAACTGAAAGAATCGAACAAAACTTTACTGGCAATCCACAAAATGACTCATTGGTATTATTAAATGTTGTAGATACAACGATATCAATGATTTTATATAATTCTATATTATATAAAAATCCTAATTTCAATGAAGAAAAGGAATGGAGACTTGTGTATAATCCATTTGGAAACATGAGAAGAATTATTGATAAGTTTTCTTATTATGATAGAATGTATGAAATGTTTAACAAATCTATTGAAAAAGGTGGATTCATTCGAACCCCTATGACATTTCATATTGCTAATGATAAAATTATTTCACATGTTGATTTATCATTTGAATCAATTAAAAAAAACTTTATCAAAGAATTAATTATTGGATCGAAAGCAAATATTAATGATTTAGACTTAGAATTATTTTTGCTATCAAATGGATATAATCCAATGAAAATTGATATACATAAATCAGATATACCCTATAGATAAATTCCAATGAAACAATTCATTCAATGGAAGAGTAGGGCAGTGGTTAAGCTGCCCAAAACTCTTTTACTTTCTTTGTAATGTATAGTTGCCCTTTTCCTGTAACGAAAGTTTGTCGATTGGTCTTAGTCTGTCCAAATGAATTGGTATATGTATATTCATTAACCTTAAAATATCCAGCATCAACGTATTGCTGATAAGGCTGATTATCCTTCATAAGAATTTTCTTGATTCTTAGAAATTCAAACAAACGGTTCCTGCCAATATTAATATTATTATCTTTCAGTAACTTTGCCATAGTTTTCATATCAATCAAATCTGTTGTATCTGAAACCTGGTTCGCAAATCAACAAGAGGCTTTTGTTCCTCAATTTTTTCTTCAGCTAATTTTCGTGCCTGTCGTTCTTCCTTCAAAGCAGTAGCCAACTGGATGAGATAATCAGGATCGGTTAGTGTTCGCTCAATAACTTCATTGGTCATGTAAGCACCATGTTTACGAATTGAAGGTAAAACTTCAATTGCTAACCATTGCTGATATTTTACAGCACGTTCATTTTCGGCTTTAAACCCAAGCATATAAAATAGGCTTTCGGGAATATAATCATCTTTCCCCCACTTGTGGGGGAAACCACATTCTGCACTAAATCCATTCATTCTTTCCCAACGGACAGACGTATATTCTTTTCCGCGTTTTACTTGGGTTTGTATCCATCCAAACCCAATAGCAGTATCTTCAGCGTTTATTGATATACTGCCATCAGAATTCAAAAATGCTCTTGCTCGTAAATTAAGTTCTTCATTGTTAAAAATTTCAACTTTTTCTTTATTCATATTGTACCTCTTTCTCCACATTAAGTAGTGAGACACTATAAAATTTTACGTTATTTGCCGATAACGGAATTGTTATCTTATGTGGAGGATTGCGGCAACAATCACTCCAATGGAGAAAGAAGTTAATTTAATAACTTTGGGCAATAGCCCACATAAAATAACAATGTCTAAATATTTATTCTCTTTTTATTTCTTTAAACCAACACAAAAAGAGCCATGAGATTTCACATGACTCTTAAAAAACTTATAAAAATTATCAAATAAAATATTTCTTCCTAGGAGAGAGTAGGAGCAGTGGTTAAGCTGCACCAAACTCTTTTCTCAATTTCTCAGTTATGTATATCTGTCCTTTCCCCGTAACATATGTTGTCTGTTGGGTCTTAGATCCATACGGAGTCTCATATACAGATTCTTTAACTTGAAAATAACCGCCTTCAATATATCTTTGGTAGGGCATATTGTTTTTCATTAAAATTTCTTTTTTCCGTAACCATTCAAATAATCTGTTTCGTCCGATATTAATGTGTTCATCTTTCAGTAATTTTGCCATTTTACCCATATCAATAAGATTGCTGCTATCAGAAACTTTATTTGCAAAATCCACAAGAGGACGCTGCTCTTCAATTTTTCTATTTGCTAATTCTTTTTCTTGTTCAGCTAATTTCCGTGCTTGGCGTTCCTTTTTAAGTTCAGTAGCCATCGCAATAAGTAAATCTGGATTATTAAGAAGCTCTTCAGTTGCATACATCCCATGTTTTCTTATGGAAGGTAGTACTTCGTTCGTAACCCAAATCCTAAAAGGTTTTGCAATCGGTTTTCTACTCCGTAACACAAGAGTATAAAAAGCAGATTCATTAATAATATTTGCTTCACCTTGACGGCCTAGATTAAATCTAGCCCGTTCAAAATCTTCCAAGCCTTTATTAAGCGCATCCGTTGGATTAGAGATGCCTAATATATTACACACATCTTTTGCTACAAACCAAGGTTCTCCATCAATAGTTACAGTTCTGATTTCTCCAAATTCCTCATTCTCAAAAATTTTAATCTCGTTCATACATTTTTCCTTTCTCAACACTATTGCAGTTGTCGCATCTCTAGAAATTTATTTAGTTTATCAGTTCTCTCGAAAAAATAAGTATTGTTTCCATTGTTATATTTGTCAGCTCTGAAATTTGTATAATCAAACCCCGCAGCAATTAACAACACCATTTCTTCTCTTGTGATACATCTGTACCAATTTCTTTCATCTTTCACTTTTCTGTCCTCCATAGCGAATAAAAAACTACTCCATATTAGTAATAGTGGAAGAGTAGGTTGGAGTTCCTTGCTCCATATGGTTTGCAGATCCATATGTTTTCCACTGATCAGTTATCAACTAACGAATCTGATGATTCTCTCATAACTTATAATTATTACTTCTATTTTTTCTTTAAATCAATACAAAAAGAGTCATGATATTTCACATGACTCTTTCAAGAACTTATTAACTTTATCCATTGAAATGTGGTATAGATCTGTAAAGATATACCTCTATTAATGTGTCTGTTGGGATTTGAACCCAAGACTCCTCGATTAAAAGTCGAGTGCTCTGCCGAACTGAGCTACAGACACCGAGTGGGAGAGTAGTGGATATTTTTACTCTCCAATATTTTTATGGATTATCAGAATTCCAAAGTAAATCAACACCATATTCCTCTAAAAATACAGGAACAATTTCTGATCGATTATATGTGTCCAAAAGACTAATACATTTTTTTCAAATTTATCTTTATCCTTTTCTTTGTATACGCGATTTACATATTTTCCAGTTCCCTTATATTCAGTTTCTGTTCTTACTTCGTGGGTATCTGGATCTTCGATTTCTTTAGAAATTCTTCCATAATTTCTTCTTTTATTTTAAGAAATCTGTAAATTGACTTATCACGCTTATCATTAATTAGTACACTGTACATTTTAAATTATGCCTTTCTACAAAATTATTTCTGATTCTTTCTCAAAATCATTATCCTCGTTTCTTGCTGCAGCTAATAGGTCTTTAATTTTCTCTTTGATTTTTGATTGGAAAACTGCAATTTTTGCTTGAGAAACAAGTGGTTTTGAATTAAGAACATTATTTATTTCTGCATCTGTTATACGTCTTGAATCTATTGCAAAAATAATATTTAAATTTTCATCCAAAATATATTCTTTTTCTGAAACTTTGCCAAGAGATACTTCGACAACCGATTCACTGATATCTTCTTCTGTAACAGATGGGGTTCCATTATGTATAGTAACATTTGCGGTGAAATCTATGTCTGAAAATCTTATTTTCCTAGTATAATCGTGAAGTGTTTCGATTTCTAATTCTTCATCACCAGTTAATTCTTCATTATACTGAGCTTTTATTTCATACTTCACAATATCATTTTCAATTGTAATTTTTTCTTTTAAGTTCATCTGCATATCCTTTCTAAGTATCTATATTTTCTAATTGATTATATAAGTTTTTCAAATAGATTATGAGATTTCTTACAGTTTTTTTATCCAATAAACAATCAAATCCTTTTACACCTAGATCACAGTCTTTAACACAAAATTGAATTATGTTTTCTTTTTCGTTATAATAAAATTGAGCTTTTACATTTGAACTAAATAAAAGTTCTACAAAATTTAATATATTTTCAGTGGTAATTGTTTTTACCATCCCTAATTCTAATTGTCTCTCAACAATATCTAAATCTTTTGCCATTTCATCACCTGATTTCTGTTTATATTTTATAACAGTCGGTGGAGCAGGATTCGAACCTGCGAATCATAAGAAACAAATTTACAGTTTGCCCGCTTTAACCACTTGCATATCCACCGATATAGAAAAAGATGAGAGAAAGTAGGAGAGTACAGAAGACTCTCCTGATATGTACATAAATTAAAGAAGTTTGAGATGTTCATGTCTGTTGCCTCGCATAAACCCTACGATTGGAGAAGTAAGATACTGCATTTAACCGATCAACATTTTCCAGGGAAGTTGTCAGCCTGTGATAGTTTTGGTTGTTACTATTTTATTTGACAATGTATGGGATATTTTGTAGAATATACTTGGGTGCTACCAAAGTACGGTAGGACGGTTTGTCTTCCACCAGAGAGTATAAGCTCTGTAAATATAGAAACCTTTCGAGGAATCTACGAAAGGAGGACTTTGCGTTTGAGTTTTACATTAGAAAATCTATATTATTTGTTCTTTATCGCAAGTGTTTTATGCGGTTGTTCATATAAAATAGGTTACGAGCATGGCAAACACGCAAAAAAATAACTGTCCACCGCCTGAGAAACGGAACAGTTACTTTTTGTATATTGTAACCTATTAAATTTCAAGGCAACCGTTCTGTAATACGGGTAGTGCCTTTTAAAATATTGTGTTGTCTTTTCTATACTCATTATCTTATATCAATTCGTAAGTGTTGTCAATAACTTAATTCGCATATAAGTCTTTATAATGCCATATATCTCTTTATATTCTCATACATTGCATGTAGATTATCTACTTAAAATTGAAGTTCTATTGAGTTATTCATTATTCTCAGATTGCTTTGCCTTTAACGCATTTATCTTATCCATAACTTCTGATTTAGACTTGGGCTTGCAATAGTATGCTCTAGTTGTTTCAGTAGATTTATGATTTGCAAGTTCCGCAGCTAACGCTAAATCACCAGTTTCCTCATAAACAAGATTTAATCGCGATTTCCTTTGGCAGTGCGCCCTATAGTCAGGAATTCCTACTATCTGTCCATACTTTCGCATTCTGTCACTGATAGAATCTCTGCTCATTGTTTTCCATTTACCCTTATATTTTACAATTAACAACGAATCTACTTCTAACTTATCATAATCATCTTTTCTCATTTCAAGCCATTCAGAAATCAATTCTTTAGCAGAATTTTCGAATACAACCTCTGTAATATATCCCTCTTTCTCTCTGATTCCAGTGAACATATTATTATCTAAATCTAATTTTGAAAGTGCAAGCTTCTCCAATGCCCCGATTCTGTTTGCAGAATCAAAACTTACCTCAAAAAGTATTTGGTCTTGAATTGTAAATTTATCATTTAAAGACAATTCGCGTCTAATGGTTTGGATTTGATCTTCGGTTAGAAAATAGGAGTTAATGATTTTTTCTTCATTTGCTTTTTTCATCCTGTCAAGTTTTCCGTCAAAAGGATGATATTTTACATACCCTCGTTTCATTGACCATATATAAAAAGAACTAACTGCTGATAATTTTGTGTTGATAATTTTCTTATGGTTTAATAATGTTTCTTGACAAAACATAATATAGCCTTCCATAATATCAATAGCATTTTCCATAAATTCATCAGAGTATAAATCTATATTATCCCAATTTTCAGCAAGATAAACACAAAAGTGCATAAAATAATTTTTATAATTACGATATGTGGTATCTTTCACATCTTTATTCTTTATAATATTAGACTGCAAATATTTTTCGTATTTCTTCCAGTTATTAGGATTTATTAACTTTTTACGATCTTCTGTAAAATATTTTACTCTTGGTACATGTGCCATATTCTCACTTCCTTCCGTTAAATAAGTGACCAGTCTCATCACTGGTAGGCGAATTACTGTGAACTACCCATTGTCTAAAGCC
>OFGL01000699.1_pt1 | contig 25779 bp, 29 predicted proteins | sample 1521801 | NCBI WGS metagenome assembly OFGL01 (sample SAMEA3504085, study PRJEB24116) | mouse gut metagenome | biome: mouse gut; feature: mouse-associated habitat; material: faeces | place: Denmark | collected 2011 | reverse complement strand
CTCTTAAATATAATTTTTATAAGTGCTATTTAATGAATAAAGAGAAAGTAAGTATAATGATTACAATATTAGCATGTACATTTACTATGACAGTTACATCTATTTGTTTATTAAGAAAGTTAGAATTAAAATATATAGATAAGATAAGTATTTTAGATAATCATGAAACTATTATACAAAATTACTTAATTATGAAATTACATACAAATACACTTTGTTTTATAACAATTATTTGTTTAGTGAGTATTTCTCTTAACTGGTATTCGTTTTTTAACACATCTATATGGTGGCTGATAATTTACATATGTTTAATATTACTGGTTTGTAAGGTATATCAACATTTTTTAAAAAGAAAATCATTGAATAAAATAAAAGAAATAGAAACAAAAAAGGACTTATAAAAAATGGAGGATAAATATGTGTAACTTAAGTGGATATATAAAGTGTTATGATACTTTAAAAGGAAAGTATGTTAAAGTTCCAGTAAGCGCAGAAGTTGAGATTTATATAAAGAGAAGCAGATGGAGAGAAGATATACAAAATAGGAGGTATATTCAAAGAATAACAGATTATGGGGAATTAGTTATAAAAGAAGATTTAGAACAAGAAGATACCTTGGAACAAGAAATCATTAAAAAACTGCAGATAGAGTATTTAAAACAGCAAATAGAGAAGTTAGAGATAAGAGATAAAAGTATTATTATGATGATTTATTATAAAGAATTAACATTGACAGGAGTAGCAAAGAAATTAGGAATAAGTACTTCCTATACAAGTCGGTTAGTGAAGAAAATAAATAGAATATTAAAAGCATCTCTTGAAAATATAAATATGGAAGATAATTAATTATGACTAATAAAGAAAAAATTTTGTTAGAACTTCAAATCCTAACAGAAACGATAACAGATGATATAGATTATATGGTGTTTTTACTTCTAAAAGATGGGCTTTATTTTAAACAAGATACAATTGAGAATAATCAAAAAGTGGACGAATTAGAAAGTATTAATATTGTACAAGGTTATGAAGAATGGTTTAAAACATTATAGAGAGGAGTGGGAATATGTCAGAGATGGATGCATTAATTAATAGATATAAAAAGGCAAAAGCAGAAAATATAAAATTAATTGATTTAGATGCTACCGCTTTAGCAGGCTATTATCTTGAAACTTATAGAGCAGACCCTATTGGAGCACTATTATCTGACATTCGTGATTTGAGTGTATCTAATGTATGTGGTCAATCGGCTAAAGTTATATTAACATCTGTATTGACAAGAAGTAAATACATAACAAGGAGATAATTTATATGTTTTATGTAAAAGATAAAATTATTGAATATCCACATAAGTCTATTTTAGAAGATGTAATGTCAAGGGATGGTGAACCAACAGAAGAATGTTTTACGCCATATTATGGTTGTGCACACATTGTTAGAGAGCAAATGTTGCTAAACAGAAATGAATTTGAATTATCTGACATTATACGAAGTGCAGTTAGTGATTATAATCCTCATAAGCAAAGACCTACAGAAGATGGGGTACATAGACTAGTATCTGCAAACGAAGTAAAGGACTATTATACAAATTTAGAAGATATTTCTCAAGAATGGATTGAAAAGTATGTAGCGTGGGTTGTAATTGGATTTAAAGTTAATAAAGATGGAATGAAAGAAAAATTAAACGATAGAAAGCCAACTATGTATTTCTATGATGAAGAAGAAGGAGTAAGTATTGCAGAAAGTGATATTATTGAGAAAGATATTCCATTTACAACACAAGAGGTTTTAGAGGCGAAAACAAAATTACCATATCTCCTTAAACAATTACACATAGGGTCGATTGAATATAGAGCTTCTTTATTATCCTTTATTATAGCAGCAGAAAAATGTTTTCGAGAAAATGACTATTCAACTAATTATTATTTAGTTCCTAGAGATTTGATTGCAAAAGGTGTTTATAAGATGAATGGGAATGGAGATATAGATGGTAAATTTGTAATATCTGATAATTCTGGAGAAAGACTTAGAAGCAGTATTGCTTGGGTGTGCGGAAAACATTCTAATAGTTTATATTATAAAGCATATAGAGAACTATTGAAGGTATTGTCTATTCTTGAAATAGATATTACAAAAGAAAATGCTTTAGAGTACGATAGGAGATATATTGATAAAATAGTATGCACCTATTTAGCATCAAATGAGGAATATATTGAAACATATGGATTTGCAGATAAAAAAATACTTGATATGCTTGAACCAAATCAATTATTTAGTGTTGCAAAAATTATATCAGAAAATAATGTTGAACCAGTAAGGCTTACTGTTAATACGGTAGCAGATAATATTGCAACAAATACAGAATGTCTTAAATATAAATATCCACAAATATGGAAAGATGATATTGAAGGTGTTAATAAATTTTTAGCATATTATCAACAATATATACTAGGAAAAAAAACATTTAAACAAGTTGAAAATTATGAGGTAGAGAAAGGTATTTTGAAACGATATGATGGCTTTTATGAAGTATTTAATGTGACTAAAATTGTAAGTAATAAATGTGAAACGGAAGCAGTACTTTCCATATCTGGAAAACTTATTATTATAGAAAATTTTAGTATGCAGATTAAATACTTGGATGTAAGAAAAGCAATATCTATGTTTAAAGGTGAAATAAATGATAACAGGTGGGATTACATTAGTATTTAATATAGAAGAAACCTCTTTATTAGATATTAACGATTTAATAGATAAAGGAAAAAGATTTAAACTTGAAGCAGATTTAGCAGAGGAAGATTATGATAATTTAAAGGAGTATTTAAAAAATGAAGTATAAATTATATTATTTAAATGCCTATGTACAAGATTATCAGACGCCATATGGATTTATTGAAACAAAAGGAATAGAACAGTATATGGGAGCGACTTTAAGAGAAAAAGCAGTATTTAGAATAGATTTATTATATGCATTAAAAGATTATTTTTTAGAGGATACTCTTTCTAAATACAGAAAATTACTATATAACATGATTGTTGGAAATTGTCAGGAAGAAGTAATGATTTCCAATATTTTCAAAGCATTATATAGAGAGGATAAACACTTTAGAAAGAAACTAGGTGAAATAGTATATTTTAGTGATGTATTAGTCTATACATCGCTTTATAGTGTAGTGATTAAAAGTATACAAGAAAAAATATATTGTACAGAAAAGATGATAATAAAGGAGTTTAAGAATCATTATATTAGATATCTCTTAACATCACATTGTTATATTTACGCAGCAATAGAAGACAGTAATATTGTTATTTCTATTCCAGAAGGTTTTAATGAGGAGGTTGTAAGCCATGCAAAAGCTTGGCAGGGTACATTTTCGAGATACTAAGGAAGATTATGATATTGTTTGGGTGGAAAATGGACTAGATTTAGAGCGGATAGATGTATTATCTAACCTCAGCGATTATAATTTAATTGATACCTCTAATTGTGTAGCTGCTTATTACAGAAAAAATAAAGAGAGGTATTATGGAGATAGTGAATTGATAAAGCGTATTCGTAAAATTAAAAATACAGTTCTTATTTTAAATGTATATCAAGAACAAAAAGTTGAAGTAAAGGAAGGAAATGTGTATATTACTCAGATAAAGATAGATAGTAATCTTGGTATGAAGTATATATTAAAGACAGAAAATGGACTTATTTATTATGAATATTATGAAACACCAGAAGGTATTTTAGAAATAGATGATATTTCAAAAGATAGAGGAATGGATATTCCACCTATTAATCTTAGTATGTACTCAACTTATAATGTAATTGACGATATAGTACAAAATAATATACAAGAAGCAGAATATTATTCACTAGATTATTTGAAGTCTATTTATCCACTTGATCATATAGAAAATAACGATTTTGAAGTTATTACTTCATTAGAACAGGCAGAAGAAAGATTAGAAAGATTTCGAGTAGCAACTACAAAAATAAAAGCTATTGATTTAGAAACAACTGGAACAGAAATCGGAATGTATGGTCAAGATATTATTACTGGTGTTGTTTTATCTTATTCGGAAGTAGAATCTACCTATTATCCATTTAGACAAGAAAAATGTGAATATAATTTACCGTTAAGTTTTTTAGCAGAAATCTTAAAGACAGTGAATGAACAACCAGAAGATGTTCTAATTGTAGCTCATAATGGAAAATTTGAGATACAGGGTATATGGAAAGAAGCATCTTATTATCTTAAATATAGTCCCTACGCAGAAAAATTTGATAAAAATTATATGTCAAATTCTATCCAAAATACATATTTACGTATTGATAGAGATTCCTTTATTTTATCTACACTCGTAGACCCAAGAATGCAGAAAGGTTTACATTCGTTAAAAAGTCTTGTATATCGAGCTACAGGATTATTTTTCTTAGAGCTTGATAAGATATTTAAAAATCCTAAAAATATCCGATTTAATGTGCTACCACCAGAGATTATTCGCTACTATGCCTGTCCTGATACAGCGAATACGATCAAGATATATAAATACCTTATGTCAAAGTTACCGCCAGATGAAGAACCATTATTTGTATTAGAGTCAAAGCTCATTTATGTGAAAGCACAAAATGAGTTTTATGGTATGCGGACAGATAGAAAGTTATTAATTGAGTCTATTGAGAATGAAGAATTTAAAGTAAAAACTTTAGGAGATATGTTTAAACAAATTCATCATATAAATAAAAACATAAATTCACCAGAAGTACGAAGGGATATTTTTTATAATAAATTACGTTGTCCTGTAGAGGTAAGAACAAATACAGGACAACCTTCAACATCAGCAATAGCATTACAAAGAATTGTAGACGTAGGAACTTTAAAAGAATATGATAAATCAAAAATGCCTCCACCTATTATAGATTTAAAAGGAAATATTATTGTTAAGTCAAAAGATTTAGCCTCTAACAAATATCCTAGTCTAGTTATACTAAATAAATATGCAAAAGCGATGAAAGAATTAGGCGCATTTAGACGTATTGAAAGAAAATCGTTAAAAGATCGCGTTATGTTTCAAATTAACCAAACGGGGGCAGGTTCAGGTAGGCAAACTTCAGATGCACACCAATATTCAGATGGTATGAAGAAATTAATTATACCCGATTCAGAGCAACATTTCTTATGGTCAGCGGATTTTAAGCAAATAGAGTTACGAATACTTGCTTATTTATCTCAACAGTTAGATTTAATAGAATTAGAAGCAGATATGGATGTTGATGTTCATCGAGCTATCCTTTCTATTATTACAGGAAAACCTATGTGGGCGATTTCAGCAAAGGAACGTAAAGAAGGGAAATCTGTAAATTTTGGAGTAGTATATATGATGTCTGAATTTGGTTTAGCAAAAAAAGAGGCTGGACCAGCATATACAAAGGATGATTTACTGAAAGCTCTTAATTCTATTAATAGTTTTTATAATGGTCTTCCACAAGTAAAAGCTTTTGTAGAGGAGAATAAGAAATTTGTGAAAGAGCATGGTTATATTATGACTAGAATGAAAAGAAGAAGGTACTTTCCAGAAATTTTAGACCCAGCTATTTCCAGCACAAAAGAATCCTCTATTGTACGTGCAGCAAATAATACACCTGTACAAGGTTTTGGAGCAGATTTTATGAAACTTGTAGAAGTAAATCTTAATGAGTATATTAAAATGAAGGGATGGGACGAGATAGTTGAATGTGATGATATGATGTTACCAAAAGTAAGATTAATGCTTTCTATTCACGATGAAGTGCTTGTGTCTACACATAAATCGATTCCTATTGAAGAAATTATTATTATGTTTAAAGAGTGTATGGAAATAAAGATAAAAGGAGCACCTCCATTCTTTTCAGCACCAGCTATGATTACAAATTGGTATGATGGAAAAAATGATGCTTATGAAATAGATTTACGTTTTAGAGATGAGATTATCAAAGCATGGGAGAAAAATAAAACAAGTCTATTACATCCAGAAACTTATTTAGAAGATTTAAACAATTTCAGAGCTAGACGTCTTAATAATTATATGGATGACTTAATTAGAGAATATAAAACAGTAGAAGAAGTAGCATGTCATGTACAGCACCCAGAATTAACACATACTTTGATTTCTGTTTATCTCAATAAAGAAGCAGAAGAGTACTCACATATAGAAGCAATTTACGAAGCAACTAAGAGATATATGGATAAAAGAGCGATAGATATAAATGTATTTCATGAATTATTAGAGGATAAAACAAAAGAGGAATATCAAGATAGTATACAAACTTATGATGAGTTAACAAAGTATATGTCGTTTGATGAGAATGGAGAACTTATCGTTGAGGAAGAAGATGAGTTTGATAACGGGGAGGATGATGATATTAGTTTTATTCAAGATTATAAGCAAAAGGACTTTAGACAGATACAGAAATCTTATGTAGTATACTCTTTAAACGATGTAATTATAGATTTAAGTGATTTTGGGATTGATGGTATAGCTGAGGAAATTAATAAAGAGATTGCTAAAAGATCAGATGTAAATGAATTTTATAATGTGGTTTATTTAGTAAAAGGGAAGCTACTAAGAACAAAACTAAAGATTGGATATATTCCGGATAATTTAAATGAAATAATCAAAAGATATGTGTCCTAAATAAATATAGGAACAAAATTTTAAAGGTATATAAAGAATGTTGTTAAGATCATAGTCTAAAGTGAGGAACGAAGAATGGAAAAAGAAGAAAATAGTGAAATAATGAAACAAGGAAACACTTATGAAGAAGAAAGTACAAACAAAGAAGAACAAAGAGTTTCTAAAAATTTAGGGAATACCTTAAATAAACAGATACTTATTTTAGGAGGCTTAATTCTTATTGTGTTACTTATCATTATTTTTGTAGTAAGTATTTGTATTTCTTTTGGAAAAGAAAAGAAAGAAGAGGAAACTATTCCAGAATGGATGACAGAGGAATATACAGAAAGCGTATTTAGCTATACAGAAGAAGAAAAGGCAGAGCTTAGATTAGCTGGATATACGGGAAAAGATATTGAAGAGTTTGAATTTTTAGAAAAAGATGTAAGTGATTTAGTAAAGGAGGCAGAAAAAGAAAGACAAGAATTGTATAAGAAAGAGATACTGCCTTACTTTAATGCTGCTTCAGATGAATTTAAAACTTTATGGGAAAATACATGGGTGGGGCAAGCAGATTTAACCTATGATGAAGATACCACTCAGTATGGTTATTATTATGAAGTTATGAATGTAGATTACATAAAACTGCCAGCAAAAGGACATCAGCTATTTATTAAATTCTTTTTAGAAAACGGAGATGCGGTATTTATGACTGTTACACCTGAGAGATATCTTGAGTTAAAGGAGAGTGGAAATATTGTAGTTAGAGTATCTTATACACAAACAGCAGATGGAAAGCGCATTATTACAGACATGATAGAAATAACACCCTAATAGGTATAAAGGAGTGAATAATATGGTTTGGATGAAACAATCAGAAGATGATAAAATGCCCCTTTGGTTAAAGCAGAATTTAGATTCACATTGTAAGTGTGGTACAGAAAAAGAAAATTATTATAATGAAAGAGGGGAGTGTACAGGTAGAAGATGTCCAAATAAACAGTGTCCTTATACATTAGCACAAAGAATAGCAGATATGTGTCAAATTCTTAAAGTAGATGGAATAAAAGAAGGAAAAGGGATGCAAATAGTTCGCGATTATGCATTAAAATCACATTTTGAAGCAGTACCTATTATTTTTAAAGAAAAACCAACTATTTCATTATATCAATTGTTACGTATTTCTTTCATTCGAGGAGTTGATACACAATGGGATAATATTTGTGATTGTAACAGTTCTATTGATGAATTAATACAAAATTATAATGGAAAGCATAAGTATCTTTTAATCGAAAATTATCAGGAATTAAAATATGGAGAAAGCTTTTTTTATATTTTAAAGCCAGAAAAGAAAAAATGCGAAACATTAATTAGTGGAAATGTAATGATTTCAGGAAATATTCGTGGATTTGAAAATAGAGATGATTTTATCCATGCTATTAATTATGTAAGTAAAGGGCTTGTGGATATAAAAGTAAAGGGAAAACGTAAAACAAATATTATGTGTTTAATACAAGAAAAGGATGAACCTAATCGTGGAAAAGCAGAGTGCGCTTTGGAGTATGGAATACCAATAATGACGCCAGAAGAATTTAAGAATTATATAATAAAAGAATTAAAGAAAAGATTAGCAGAGGTGAAAAAATAATGACATTAAAAGAATATATTAAGGAGTATTACCCTATTAAAGAAAAACTGCAAATAATAAAAAGTGACCCAATTAAAATGATAATGGAACAAGATGATTTACCTTACGATAGTATTGTATCTGTAGATGGTAAGTTACAAAAAGTTGTATATATATCAGAAGAAGATTTTATACCAGTATTAGAAATTCTTTCTTATAGTAAGGAGGAAGTTGAAAAATCTAAAGATATAGAATTTAAAGAGGTATGGAAAACATATATGGATAATGTAGAAATAACAGATTTAAATTTAGAAAATCTTATGACTATTTCTAAAGAATACATAGAAAGTAGAAAAAGAAAGGAAGCTTTATTAGAACAATGTATACATTAGTTTCAACAAAGAAGAAAGATGTATTAGGTGACTTTGATTATGTATTTAAAGATTTTGAAAGTTTCTATAAAGTAGCAAATTTTATAACTTATGCTATTGGAAGAAGATATCAGATATTAATAAAAACTGACAATATAGAAAATGTACAAGAGTTTATAAAAAATGAAAAAAAGTATGATTCCCTCGTTATTACTATTTGTATGCCAGAATCGGCAGTAGATTATATTGTGATGAATAATATAAATGTAACAGTAAAAGAAAATATAAATATGTTTGATATTTTTAAAGAGCAGGTATCAAAAAGGAATATTTTATTTGAAAAGGGTGTAATGGTTCTTTTATACAATTCCATTAAACATGAGTTGAAGGAAATGGAAGATATATTAAATAAATTAGTATCAGAATATGGTTCTAATATTCCCATTTCGGAAAAAATGTTATCCTCTATATTTGTACTAAGTAAGTTAGTTTATCCAAGAAGTGTATTAATAGCATATATCAACATGGAGTGTTATAGAGAATATAAGCTTAAAAAGTGTTTCCAAGATTTTGGAAATGATGTAATTTTAGGGTCGATGGTAAAAAATGTAAAGCAATTTATGACAGATAAAGCGAAGTACTATAAAACAGGTATAGCTACAAAATTAGTAAAACAGATAAATACAAAAAATTTATGCTTTATGTATAAAATTTTAGTTACAGAAAGATGTAAATTAAATGATATAACATTATTGTTAGCCTTATATGAAAGGGGATTAAGCGTAAATGATATTATATAAAAAAGAAAATATAAGTTTATTACAGCAAAACATTATTATGTTGGAATATGAAAATAGTAACAGTATGATACCGGATGGCTTTATTTATGTATCACAGAGCACATATGATGAGGCGTTATTACTATTTGATAGATTTGAAGGAGAAAGTGGCATACTGAAAAAAGTGTTAAATGTTACAAATCATATAGATGCAATAAAATTTTTTCACAAGTATGCTCCAAAGCCAATAAGTATTTTAGCACCTTTTTTAGGGTTAATTAGAGAAGATATAGAATTAAAGGAAGACATAGAAATGTTGTGTGGTATGTTACATCAGATGTCACAAATAATTAATTTCAATTCTTTTACAAAAGTTCCATTAGATGTTAGAGCAGACATTGTATTTACTAAATCGATGCTAAATAATTATAAAAAATCTTGGGAAGATTTAGAACTCAGAATTAATATGGCAGAGGTAAATAAAGAGTCTTTAACAGTAGATATGATAAAAACAATTGTTGGAGAAATAGCAGAAACTGTTATAGAAAAATTATCAATGAAGACTAATATGCAGTCAGCTATAGCACAAACAAATAAATTATCTACAGAAGATAAAAATTTGGATAGTAATAATTATTATACAGAAGATATTGATCCTTGGTCAAAACTGAATTCTATGTTTGAGGAAATAGAAGAAGAGGAAAGTAAGGAAGAAAATTCTTCTATAAGTATATCAGAACAGAAAGAGGAAATAAAAGAAGATATAGTCGATGAAAAGACAGCTATGTATGATAGAATAGCTCAAATGTATGGAGGTATGTGATATGATATACAGTTTATTAGCAACAGGTTTTATGTTGGGTATGTTTTTTCTTATATTTTATACACCATATTTATACTGTAAAGGAATTTTTACTATGGAATATGGCACAATATCTTTAAAAGATAAAATAACTTGTATGCTTCCGATTATAAATGTTTGTAAGGCAGAACATCTATATACTGGCAAAGTGAGTAAAGTAGGACTTAGTAGTATAGTGTTCACTTTTACTGTTATATTGCGGTTTGTTGCAATTTATTTTTTTACAGAAAATGCAATATTACAAATTATTACTACAACAATATTTTTAGTAGCATTTTTGATTAGTTATATTATGAATGTTATTGTTATATTTCAAATTCTAAATGATTCCAATTGCTTTTCGTTATCAAAAGTTTTATTCTACTCTTTATTATTTCCACTTGGACAATATTATGTTGGAAAGTTTCTACCAACTATTATTATGAATATAAAAGAAGTTAAGGAGACTTTTAGATGAGTGTTATCACTGAATTAAATGTAGAAGAATTCAGCAGAAAACATACTAATATGAAGTATCCACACTTTGTGTTACATAATATAAATGAAACTACTCCATTAGTGGTATCTCTCCTTGAGGAGGGAGAGATACCTTTAATTGGTATACATAATGGTGTAAAAAAAGTAGTTAAGTACATATCTAGTTCTGCCTTGAATGTTGATAAAATATTAAGAACACATAGTGTAGTTACCTATATGATTTCTGAGAATGAAAGTAAAATTATAAAAAAGATACAGGATTATTTGGAGGTATTTACATGGATTTATTAATAACGATGTTCGTTGTTCTATGTGTTGGTACAGTAAAAGTTATTAAAAATTTGAAATTAGATAGAGCACCTATATTAGAGGCAGATGGTTCGTTAAATAGGATAGGAGATGAAAGACCTATTGGAAATAATCTTATGTTAAAAAGAGATTCAGAAGCATTTACTTATATTTTAAAGGAGTTGAGATTAAGAAAATGAATTTGCTAATTATAATAACATTACTACTATTTATTTTTACATGGATAGTACAGGGAATTAATTTTGCAACAATTATGTCCTTTATTGCAACAATGCTATTTTGTGGTAGAAAAGTAGGTTATTTTTGTAAGAGAGGAAATGTAATTGCATTAGAAATAGCAGGGATGTTTCTTACTTTTGTATTTCAGATATTACTTAAAAGATTTCACATATTAGAATGTTTTATTGTAATTTTATTACGTTGTAGTTTTTTAGCAATTATGGAATACGATATGAGAATGTATGTATATGTTAGTGAAGAAAGGAGAAGGGATACTCTTGAATAGAAAATTAAAAAATTATAATTCAAAAAACATATATAAATGAATAGGAGAAAAAGAAGGAGAGTGTATATGAGGTTAGCAGGAAAAGTAGAATCAGTGAAATTAATAAAACATTTAGCAGCAGAATTAGATTATTGTGAAATTACTATTGATTTTGATACTTTAAAAATTTTTGGAGATTTTAATGAGATTATTTCCTATATAGGAAAATATGTAGAATATGATACAGCACAAGATATATTCCAAAATACTCCTATCATACGAATTATAAACTTTTATGATACCAAAACAATACAAACTATACAGGAAACAGAAAATATAAAACTTATTCCAAAAGATGCGAACACTCGGGAAATCTGTAATTTTTCAATAGAATCAATAAAAGCAGGAGATTATGAATCAAACTGTATCGCATTTCTAAGTGGATTTGAGATAGGAACATCTAAAAAGACAAAATGGATAGACTGTACAATGGTGGATAAAAAAGCGAAACAATTTGTTTTAAGATTATTTACAAGTAATTTAGAAGGTAATGTTAATGCAGAAGAGGTTATTGGAGAACTAGTTGGGCATTATGTTAAATTTGATATTAATAGTACAAGATATGGTTATCAGGCGCAAGCATTAGAATTAGTTAATATCCCTGTTATTTTGCCTCCAGAAGTCGAAGTAGCAACTACACAAATAATACAAACAGTTTCTACAGATAAAGAACTTATGGAATACATGACACAATATAATTTTATTAATATATTAAAGGGTATTATTGATGGTGAATTTGGGTATCATTTAGTAGCTATTGCATCTGAAATTTACTGTATTAAAGCTATCAGTAATATTTCTGATGAGTATAATATACAAACACTTATTCGTGCAGCAATTACTTCTAGAGGATATTTATTACCTTCAAAAACAAAATTTTCAAGACCAATGTTAAATACAAATAAAGTTCTTAAATCCAAATTAAATAATGATAAAGATTTAATTCTTTTATTAGATGCTTTGTCAGAGGAAGAAATAAGTCCTACAAAGAGTGTCTATATAAGAATAAGAAAATTTATAAAACAAATTTTAAATGAAAGGAGAGGTTTAATAGATGAAAATAAAGAAAAATATGAAAATGATATTATTGCTCGGACTAAGTATGAGTTTAGTGGGTTGCTCTAAAAAGGAAAATATAGCATCAGATGGAAACGCTATATATTGTAGCGGAAAAGCTACTAGTATCACAGAACATAAAGGGTATGAAGCAGTAAGAGATTTAGGAGAAGGGGGAAAAATTACATATTATATGTGTGAAGTTCCTAAGATAGATGAATGTACACATAATACCGCAGGGGTATTAGAAGAAAGTATGGGGACAGTAAAAGAAGCAAAATATTATACTTTATATTTGGATTCCTATATTTATATGTATTACCCTTATAATAATTATTATATCGAAGGAAATGCTATTATTGATGACACAAGTGCTTATTCTACACAACAAGTAGTAAATATGATGTATGAAGATATGTCTAAGTTAGTATTAAGCAATGATATAAAAAAGGTATCATTTGCTGATAAAGTTGAGATAAATATCGGAGATTGGGATATTAAGATAAGACCAGATGAGATTGTTATACCAGGATTATTAAGAATAAAATTAGATGATAAATCGGTTATAGCAACTTCCCAAACAACTATTCAAAAGAAAAATGTAGGGAAGGCGTCAAATGAAAAATATGACTACTACCAATATGATGGGATTCTTATTCAGGTGGCGATAGGAACAGATATTGATGAATTATTAATACTAAAATAAGAAGGTAATGATACGTGTATTATGTCAAATATTTAAAAACAGGGAAAGAAGAAATTATGAATTATGAAAACATGGTTTATCGCTTTTCTAATGATATTCATATAGAACTCATACAAACAGGAATGATTACACAAATAGTAATTAATTCAAAAATATATGGAAAAATATTAATAAGGGAGATGAAATAAAATGCAAGAATATAAATGGGATGGAAAAATATATGAGTATGGGTCTGCTATTTTAAAGCAAAAAACGGAATTAGTTATAAATGATAAACAATTACGATTAAATTTAGTTGAAATATTAAAGAGTGCTTTATATTTAAATTCCAAAATGCAGGGTTTAGCGTTACCACAATTAGGTATTCCATTAAAAGGTATTACGTGTATTAGTAATGGGAAACAGATGTTTATGTTTAATCCTATTATTACAAAACAATCGAAAATAATAAGAGTTTCAAATGAAAGTTGTTTAAGTGTAAAAGGGAGGTATTATGTAAAAAGACCTGAGTATATAAATGTTGTTTATGAAGATATAGAAGGAAGGAAACAGATTATAAAGGAAACTTATCCACACAGTAGAATAATATGTCATGAGATAGATCATCTTAATGGTATTTGTCTTCCAGATATAGGAAGTCCAACGGACAAATAGGAGAAGGAAATGAAAATAAAAACTGTCTTATTAGTATTACCAAAATTATCTTCTTATAAATATAAAGATCCAGTAATACAACAGTATATAGATATTAAATTAAAAGAACATCTGGAATTTTGTGATAAATATAAATTACCGATTACTTGCTTTGCTGAAGATATGTTAGCAGTTGCCTTATTAAAAGATAAGAAAAATATTCAATGGTTATCTTTAATAGGGGAAGCCGATAAAAATTTTCTAGCAACTAAAGTAGAAGGTTATCCAGAACAATATTGGGAATTGCAAAAAGAATGTATCAATGAAGAATTAATAAAAAGTGCGGTAAAACAGATAAGTGTAAAACAGATGAAAGATTATTCTGATAAACAGGCATATCGAAGTGATAGACTAAATATTTTGAATAAACGTATCAGGTATGCAGCAAATTATATATTAAATAAAGAAAAGTTTATTATCTATTTAGATGCTAAGAACAATTATTGTACATTTCCAGTGGTTCAGATGGGTGATGGAAGGATAAGTATTTATGTAGATATTGTAAAAGATATTACACAATACTATTTAGGAGGAATACCTTTAAATAAGTATGATTTTAATATCATAATGGAAGGAGTAAATCCATGATAAAAACCTATAATTTTAAAATAGAAGAATATGATTATGAAACGCAATATAAAGGGGAGCAGCTAGATAGAAGAAATGGAATTATTTGTATTAACCCAACGGCGGATTTAGAATGTTATTTAAATTATATCGAGTTTCTTAATTTAAATAGAGATAAATGGAAAACCTATGGATATCTAGATTTAGGAATGATGCCATTAGTCAGTGAACCATCTTTTATGCAAGGTGTATTGGCTAATGTACTTGTAAAAGTAGCTAAAATCTATGGAATACCTTGTTATACGATGCCATCTGTATCACTGTTTTTTGATTCTTGTAAATTGGCAGAAGATGATATTTGGGTGTTTAAATCAGATGTGGCAAAATGTACTAAGATACCAGAGGATAAGCTTACATTAGAACGATTTATAAAGGAGTGTGTAAAGTGAATTTATTAGAGCTAAATAAGATCTTTGAAGGCAAGTATATAGAAAAAAGAGAAAAGGAAGAAAAACAAATTCAGGTTACAGAAGAAAATGTGATAAAGTTTCGGGAACTATTGATGATTAATGATTCTTTTACAGAGGGATTAAATAGAACAGAATCTGCTGTTGAGTATTTTAAAACATATGAATTGCTAGATAAGGTAGTAAGTGATGATTTAAAAGAAGAATTATTCTATATTGCTAAAACAGGATTTTTCTTTGAAGGTATACCAAGTAAAGTAGTGTATTTATTACAACGTGCAATTAAAAAATATAATACACCCAATAATGCAATCAGTAGTATTGATATACGTGTGTTAAATAAATATTTGAAGAAGGGTTATCTTCCAGAGAGTGTAACCCTTAAACAAGTAATGGAAAACTTAATTGGTAGAGAGTTTCAAACATTAAGTGAGGCAAGATTAGCTGTTCCTTACAAAGATTGTATAGAAGTTTATGTTCGAAACACAGACAGAGTTCTTATTATCCCTAATACATTAGAAGGATATTTTAACAGTAGAGAGGATTTAGAGAGTGTAGAATATAAAAAGAATATAGGAGTTTGTATACAAGACATTCCGATAAGAACTTTGAAGAATAGGTTAGGTATAACTTTTAATGAGTATGATTTAAGAGAGTGTCAATAATATGAATATCGGAGAAGAATTAAAAAATAAATATTTAAATAATAAAGTATATGAAGTAAAAGAAACACTTCAAGAGATAGAAGAAGATTTAGAAATGATAGCTAAACCAAAGAAATTAGATGATTATAAACGATATTTAAATACAATAAATGGTTTGGATAAAAATGTAAAAGATTTACAATTAAACCTTAGTATAAAACAGTTAAAACAAGATATAGAAGATTATTATACAGATTTAATAGAACAACATAAGAAAAAAGAATTTATTATTAATAGTAAATACGAAAGTTTACTGAAAGATAGAGTGCAAGAGTTAAAAGAAGAAACGACGCAATATAATCAAAAAGTAAAAGAAACATTTGAGGAAAATAATAACACTTATATAAATCTGGAAAGTAAACGTAAAAAATTAGAAGAGTATATAGAAGATGTTATAGATATGTGTTCCGCTTATGGAGTCACTACTTCTGATATTACGATAGATAATAGTTCTTTTACTGTAGAAGAATTAAATAATTTATATGATATGTACCTCACTTATATGGGAAACCCAAGCAATAGAAAAAATGTGATACATATATTCCGAGAGAAATTTGATAATATAGAATTTCAGGCAGTTATTTTAGGAGGATTTATTTTATTATCATTTACACCCATTTTCAATATTTTAGCATTAATAGTATTTAGTGCAATTGTGATAAATCAAATAAAAGCAAAAGATAAAATGAAAAATTATGCGATACTGTTAGGACTTATTTATAATATTCATCCCTTAGAGTTGGGATTTAAAAATGAGATAGAACCTGATTTATTAAAAGATGAAGATATAAATGAAGAAGATAGCAGATTAGATGATATAGCAGAAAAATGGCAAAAAGAACTTGAAATGTTAGATAATGGAAATCCAGAAGAAAACCTAGAAGCTGATAGATTATGGTTGGTATCTTCTACAAATGAGATTAATAAAGAAATAGAAGAACTAATAGAAAGTTTTAAGTCTAAGAAAAATGAACTAATACAAAAAATAGATAGGCAATACCAGGAAATGAAAAAGAAATTTGAAGAAGAAAAATCTAAAGTGAAATTATTAGGTGAAGAAGTAACGAATTCAAAAGTTTTTAATACAATCTTTAAACTTGGATTGAAAGATGATGTAATTGAGGAAACAAAAGATATAGGTCTGTCCAATATAGTTATAAGACCTAATGAAGATGAACAAAAGATGAAAAAATTTTTACAAGTACTTCTAGCAAATGCCTTTATGAATGTAAAAGGTGATCTCTTATCCGTTATTGTATATGACCCAAATAAATTTGGACAAGACCTTGTTAGCTTTTATCGCACCGAGTTAGAAATGTTACTTATTTTCAAAAATGATAAATTAGATGAAACAATATCACAACTTAAAGATTATGCTATGAAAAATATGAAGGAAATGCGGGGAAAAGATATTAATGAATTTAATACAGAAGCAGACAAAGTAGGAAGGACGACTAAGGAATATAAACTTTTAATAGTATTATCTCAGCCTAAAGCATTAGAAGAAGATGAGGCTCTTACCGAATTTATGTCTTATTCAGCAAAATTAGGAGTATTTGTATGGTTGGTTTCTAATAAAAATTTACCAGATACCATAATATTTCGTGAACCTTTTGAAGGAGTAAAAAATCCATATCAAATAAATTTAGATACATTTGGTTCAAAAGTATCTAATACATTAGTTACAGCAATTAAAAATAATAAAATAGATGGATTAGCCTGGAAGGAATTTATTAATATAGCAGTGCCAGATAATAAGACGTGGACATTTATAGGTGACAGTTTTATTGATTTAGATCCAGGTTTTATAGAAGGTGACCCTACACAATTTAAAGGGTATACAATTGGAAATGAAGGAGATGTTCATGTTATTGGAGTAGGAGGTACAGGCGCTGGTAAATCGGTATTTTTAAATCATATTATAGCAACAGCATGTAAAAAGTATTCTCCTAGAGATTTAGAATTATGGCTTGTAGATTTTAAATGTATAGAATTTACATTTTATTTACCAACAGATGAGTTCCCTTATACACTACCTCATATAAAAGCGTGTTTATGTACAACAGATGGAGATTACGCCGCATCTGTTTATAAAGCTCTTAAGGCAGAATCAGATAGACGATATACAATCTTTGCTAAGAATGGTGTGAAAAATTTAAAAGAATATAATCAGAAAATGCGACGCTCTGGAGCATTAGATAGGGTGTTGCCAAGAACAATTCTTATAAATGATGAGTTTCAGGTTATTTTTGAAAAAGCAGATGGAAAGATACTAGAACAAATCGTAAAGGATATGACACATATTGCAAAAATCGGTCGTGCCGCAGGAGTACATTTATTCTTTACATCACAATCTATGAATAAAACTTTATCAGCAGATATTTTACAGCAATTTACTCTTAGATTTGCATTACGTTGTGATGAAGCGGTTTCTATGGATGTATTAGGAACAAAGTATGCATCAAGTATTAAGGAGAAATTTGGCTATTTATATGCTAGATCGCAAAATGATAAGTCGTTAGAAACACAAAAAAGATATAGAACACCTTATATTGGTAATTCTGAACTAAGAGAACATATACAGAAATTAGCAATAACAGCAGAAGAACAACATATACCTAAACATGAACTTATTACTTATAATGAAACAACTATACATCCAATAGAAGAACTAGAAGAATTTTATAATAATTTATATCGGATGAAAATAGAAGTACCAGACGATGGGCTTATTGTTTTAGGAAATCGAATGGCATATTCTATAGAAAATAAAGCACCGGATAATATCATCCTTACATCAGAGAATAATACACATATCATGTCAACTTTTGCAGAAACTGTTGATTTAGTTAACTTCTACAGACAAATATTGTGTAATATTAGACATTTTAAAAATCATGCACAGATATTATATAATAGTCAAATAAAAGATTTACATTATTTATGTGAAATAGATAAAGATGTTCCAGAAGAACAACTAGAATTATCAAGTCCAAAAACAGATATTTATACATTAGTTGAATTATTTCAAACAATTTATAATAATCGTGTAAAAACAAATAATAAAGTAACTCCTGCGTATTTTATTTTAGTAGGGTGGAATAAGGCAATTGGATTTGGTATTGATAAAGATCCTTCATTAACAGCAGATTTTTCTACTTTATTACAAGTATGCGGAGAATATCATATGCACTTTATATTTATTAATACAGCACAAGCCTATATTGGGTCAAACATTGTGAGTGCTTGTAAATATAAAATATGTGGAAAATGTGATGAAAAATCATCTTTTGATTTGCTTTCTTCGAATCAAGGTTGTAAGTCCTTTGAAAGTATAAAGAATGGTTATATCTATATTCGGGAAGGAGATAGCAGTGTAAGGCGAACAAAGCTTTATTTATCAAAACAAACTAGAGAAATTAAACCCAAAGAACTCATATTGTAAAATAATTGAGAGAGAGGACTTATGGAAAATAAAAATGAAAAATCATATTTGAATACTAGAGGAAAATTAGCGTTAACGGGAGCGATAATATCCTTCCTAGTTTTAATAATTTTAGGGGCATTTAATTATAGTTATACAAAAACAGATAAACAGTTTGGCTTAAAAAGTTTTTATACAGGAACATATGGAAAAGATATAGACCCTAAAGCGCAATACAATACTATTTATAAAAATACAATAGCAACTGTAAATGGATGTTTTACTAAAATGAAACAAGCGAGCAATCCTATGAGAACTGGCGAATATGTATGGATTGTAGATGGACAGGTCATAGAAGATAAAAGTTATTTTGAACAAGTAGCAGTAGATGGTAATTTAACAGAAATTAAACCTTATATGGAGGGACAGAAAATAATATCTCCATCAGATTTAATATTTCTTAATGCAAACACTATTCAAGATAAATTAGACTCTATTAATATAAGAGTACAAATTGGTTCTAGATATATTATAGAATTTGAAAATGTAAAATCTTGGTGGTGTCATATTGGAAAAGAAAATCCTAATAAGCATACACAAGTAGTAGGAGCAGGGGGTATTTATGCTAAATGTACAGCAGGATATATAATTGGAGAAGCAAAAGAAGATACTATAGTGAAACTTTATTTCTTAGATGAGAATAATAAAGCAAGACCATGTGACTTTACAGAAGTATTTTTTACAGAAGAAGAAACAGAATCTATAGAAGAAAATGATTTACAAGAAGAAATATAAGTTTATACGAGTATCAACTTAATATACACAAAGATAAGACCCTTATATGAAAAAATATATAAGTGTATTCCATATATAATTGAAAGATTAATAGAAAGAATTATGACATCAATCATAGATAGAGTGTATAAAAGATTTAATAAGTTTTTCTATATGATAAATATTATATAGGTATTAATAATTTAGGTATATACATATGCTTTAACTCGTTTGTAAGTGTATATGTTTATATAAAGAAAACTGCAATAATAAAAAAAAATTATAGGAGGAATAATATGGGTAAAAGAGTAGAAGGTCTTATTGTTACAAACAATGAAGAAGCTCGCAATTATGCAAGAAAAGTTTTAACAGAGGTTGTTGAGTATTTGACTTATGTAAGAGAATTTGTATCAAATACAAAGGAATTAGAGAATTTAGGAAAAAATCTTAGTAATTTAAAAACTACTATGGAAACACTGGATATGGAAACGACTAAGATTACTCAAATTACTAAGACCACACTAGGTAATTTTTTAAGACTGCTAGATTCCTATGCAGAGGAGCAAGAAAAGAATATTTATTTTGAATAATTTTATTAGATGGAGGTAAGAAGGTATGAGCGTTAAAGGAAATACAGCTATTGCGATTGATAGAGAAGCAATTAATAATTATTATTTTTTTGCACGTAAATTAAGAGATGAATTAGAAAGAATTAGAAATGATATTGCTGGACCAATTATGTATTTAACAGATGAGGGTAATATATCTGGCGGAGATGCAGAGAGCTTCTTTGAGAGTTTAAATATTTTAAAATCATCATTAGAAGTTATACAAAAGAAAATGGATACAGTGACAAATTTTACAAGTCAACTGAATAGTGCTTATGGTATGACTGCATATGACAAAAAGAAAACTTTAAAGGAAGCAAAGGAAGATATGGCTAAGTCTTTAATAAAGGCAAGGCAACTTGGTAAATAATTATTATATAAGTATAAAAGGAGAGTTTTCAACTCTCCTTTAATATAAATAAAAAGTTTATATTAAAAAGGAGATACATAGATGGAAATTATTGGAAGGTTTCGGATCAATGAAATGAATGGATATACGTTGAATGACGATGGTTCAGAATATTCTGTCGTAGAGAGAGGGCTGTATAGTTCAGGTATTCTAGAAGGTTTAATCGAAGCAGGTTATAAAATTCTTAACTATCATGGGGATATTCTTACATCAGAGGGGATTAATATTAAAGATATGATTGAAACACCCTGTACTGCTACAGAAGACGAAATACAAATGATGCTTGACGAAGCGGCAGAAGGAGTATTATCTGAAGCAGAGGCTACAGAGTTTTTCGCTAGAGATATAGAAATAAATGAAATTAAATTTAAAGAACCCAAAGTGACAATTAAAACAAGAGAAGAATTAATTGATTATTTATATAGATGTAAACGGCTAAAAAGATATTCCTTTAATATAGAAGATATAAAACCTCTTAATTCTTTTGTTGCGAAAGAGGCATTATTTAGTTGTGAAGAATTAGCAAAAATTGAAAACAAAGAAATTAGAAGTTTATTTACAGTAATTGAAAATAGAAGAAAATTATCTAGCTATGGTGCATACAAAGAACTCATTAAATTTTTACAAAAAGAGGGAGTATTAGAAGAAAATTATACCGCAGACGATGTAAGAGCAGCTTATATGGCTTGGGGGATTTGTGGCATTAAAACCCCTGTAATAAATAAATATACTAAAATAGGCGATATATCTGATATTTTTCACAAACCTAATGACAATATAATAACAAATTTTACTAATAGGCATAGAGAAGTATGTCTTATAGATAAAAATGGCATAGTACATTATTCAGATGGAATACTTGATTTAAGCGATGTGGATGAATTTGAAAAAGAAACAGTAATGCCAGAATCAGAATCTACATATTACAATATCATGCGTTCAACTAATAAATGGGAAACGAATTATTATGCAATTAATTGTTTGGTTAGAAAGGCTAGGACATGTACTTATTATGAAATGATGGATGAAAGTGGAACATCATATACAGTGAGGATGGATGATGCTCATGTGGTATTTTGTGATGTACGGAATATTTTTTATTCGGGTAATTCTTTATTTGTTAGAATGTTGAGTGGGATTTATGCCTCCATTGATAAAGTGCATACAGAAGAAGATTATGCTTGCTATAATATGTTACTAACAAAAGCAAAAGATATTGTTAAAGCAAAGACGTTTCAAGTACCAGTAAAAAGTTCTTACGAACTTATTGTAAATGAGGGAGTATCTCCAGAAGCAGCAGTAAGATATATTGCACGTAAAGTATACGAAGAGAAAGAGGAAGGATTTGCAGCAGAAATTAACTATATCGATGCTTTTCAATATTATAGAAAAGGACCAGATAAACAAATTATAAAAAAGTATAATCCAGAGGATTACGAATATGGAAGCTTAGACGAGCTTATTGATATTATGTGTGCAACGAGAGATGAAATGGAAAATGAAGGAAAGTACTTAGTTGTTAATAAAAACGATAACAGTATAGAAGCAAGTATGGTACGAGATGAAATAAGGGAACGACCAATAGAACAATTAGAATTTGTAAAAGAAGTGAAGTGCGGAAATATTACGATTGGTAATATGGAGATAGGAAGAAAAATAGATGGTTCAGCAGAGATACAACAGATAGCTAGTTTAATTGAACTGATAATAAAAATTGAAACGAAGGGGAGAGTTATAAATCTTACAGAAGTAACACAATATATTAAAAACATTGAAGATAATAAAATTCTCAACATAAATAGTGTTATTAAAGAGAGAAGTGCTAAATTTTGGGGTTATTTAAAAGATAGAGCGATATTAAATTCTGCACGGGCGAAACAAGCTACAGAACTAGTCTATATTACAAAGGTATTTAGAGAGATTTCTAATCGTCCAAGTGAAGAACAAAGACACTATGCTTTTGAGTGCATACATTTTTCTATCGGTAAGAATGATAAAAGGGAATTAGCTATGCAAAAAGAGATTAGTGATGCTGTAAGAGAAGCAATTTTAGAAATGAAAGAATATTAGTAAAATTATAAAGCTTATCTCATTCTAGATATAAACTCAAAGAAATTCTTATTCTTGAAGCAGATAGTATAGGGGCGAAATTACTATTTAAAATCATGTTTGAACAAGTTGATACGATGATAGGCGATAATCACTCAGAAATTATATTAAAAGAGAAATTTACAGTAAGTAATTTTATTAATGCAGATATGCTTATAAAAATCTCTAATATTACTTTTAATATTCTGCGAAGTGATAGTTATAAACAAGTTAGATATTGTACTTTATATGATTGGTGTGATAATGAAATTAGTAGTAACACAGCATTTAATTTATATTGTGTAAATGCAAATATTAATCCTTGGAAGGTCACTCCTAAAGAAGGTTTTACTATACCATCTTATAATTTTATGGTTAACTATTATGCACCTGCTACACTTGAAAAGGCTTTTCCACAACAACTCATTGATAAAATTAAAAATGAAAAAGCGAAAGTTACTAGTATTAGTAAGAAATATACGGACTATTCATTATTGGAAAGTGCTTTTAGTGATGATTTAATTTCTTATGATTTCTCTAGTATAGGTTCAGTTCTTGATTATATGAATGAAGAAACTATTGGAAATTATTATACAAGATGGACACTTTGGAATAAATATGTTAGAGAAGAAAAACCTAATCAAACACTTATTGAAATACCATTAAAGTCTGATATTGTATTTGAAAACTATGCGACAGAAGAACAGAGAATTGTTATGCAAGAAGTTATAGAACAGGTAGAAGATAGAAGAGTCGGTTCTTATAATCTTACACAAGTGACGCCAATAATGTTAAGCAATAAAGTTATTAATGTAGAACAAATTCAGGTAGGGAATACAGTAAAAGAATTTAACTTTATGGAAAAAACATTTCATGATATTGTGAGATGGACAGACCTAATTATGGGTAATTTTAGATGTAGTGCATTTTGCATTTGCACAGCTAATCAGTTAAGTATAGTAACGAGTAATAGGCAAATGATGTATGATTTAAAATCAATATCAAAAAAGGAAATAGAAAATTTAATAAATGAAAATATTTTCTATCAATTAGATGCAACACATTTTCTAATAAAAGCTATAAATGGAGATTATGAATTGGAGGTAGTATAAATGTTACAACTAACAAGAGATACTATTATTCCTACAGTTGAAAAATGCTGTGAGATTCTTAAAGAACATAATAGTAAAATGGGAATTCCACTAGATTACGATAGAATGGTTGAATATTATGCTTATTGGAGTATTCAAGCCAATGAACGTAGAAAGCATATTGAAAAATATATAGGACATCAATCAATAGAACCATTAAAAGATAGTACATTCTTAACATGGTTAAATAAGGTAGGTGTTAGTACAGGTTTACTATCTACGGAACAAGGCAGAATTTCATTATCTGGAGAATCTTTGCAAGCTGCAATCGACACAGGTTTATATTCAAAAGAAATTAATACATTAATAAAGTTATATGGTGAATACAAAGATATGTCACATTTAGTTTCACCTTTTAAGAAAATTATACTAAATTATAATATTTCAAAAATACCTACTTATGATGGACATCGGATGATTTTTTGTCACCCTGATTGGATACCACAGAATACAGGAAGAATAGGTATGCAAAATCCAGGTTTAATGAATATAGCAAAAGAACTTGCGGATATTGAAACTGTTCCTTTAGGATGGATTTATTTCACAGTAGATTCTGGACAAATTGAACCCCGTATTATTCAATCGGCTTATTTAAATGACCCACAAATTAAAAAATGTATTGTAATGTATAATGACGCTTATTATGGTTATGTTCATTATTGTACAATTCTTACAGAGGAACAACGCCGTTCAGGCACACTAGAAATACAGCCAGTAGAAATATCAGAAACTATGAAAGAGAAAAGGAAAAAATTTAAAACCTATGGAAATGCTGTTATGTATGGTTCTACTGAGAATAGAGTGAATGATCCAGATAAAGAAGCATTTATTACGTATATTGGTGGTCATCCTAATAGAATAAAATGGCAGGCACATGTACAAAATCAAATTGAAAAAGGTATACGAGTATTTAAAACTGCATTTGGAACAGAAATAAATATTACAAAAGGACCAAGCGAGTTTAAATATACAGATAAATCTTCAAACGCTTATTATTCACATTTAGTTCGATGCGCTATTAATAGTCCAATACAAGGTACAGCAGCAGATTTAATGCGTTATTCTATTGTAAAGGCTCATCACCTATTACTTAGAAAAGCACCTAATTCTGTTATTCTTCGGTATACTCACGATAGCGGAACATTTGCAGTACATGAAAGTGATTATGATACCGTAATGCCAGAATTAAAAGAAGTAACTTCTTATCAAGTAGAAGATTGGATACCTATTTATGGTGAACCACAAGAAGGAGTGAAACGCAATAAAAATTTACCAAGATTACTAAAATAAAATTATAACAAAATTGTTTATAAATTTTATGGATTAATTATAGCCTTTTTATAAAATTCTGTAAATACTTTTGCAAAGATTTTTATAAAAGCGGCGCGCAATTTACAATCGCGCTATAAAATAAAAAAATCTGATACACTTAACGTATATTTTTACATAAAAAAATCTTTATATTTTCATTATATATAGTCATTCTAATCAATTTTACAATTTCATAGCCATACTATTTTT
>OFGL01000695.1_pt1 | contig 25861 bp, 32 predicted proteins | sample 1521801 | NCBI WGS metagenome assembly OFGL01 (sample SAMEA3504085, study PRJEB24116) | mouse gut metagenome | biome: mouse gut; feature: mouse-associated habitat; material: faeces | place: Denmark | collected 2011 | reverse complement strand
AAGCCGCCATTTATCGCACGTTTGTACTGTATGAAAAAGCGAAAAAAAGTATTAGGGGACGCAAAAGGGCAAAAAAATAAGTCCTCCGGAGGGTGCAGCTCTGCTGTATCCTCCGGGGGACTTGCGGCGATAGCGCCACCGGCGCTATTGCCTATATGTGTGCAGTGACAATAAAGAAACGCCCCGGACGGGAATATAGCGCGGCTACATCCGTCCGGGGCATAGAACGCCGCAGACACCACCCTGGGCGGCGTTGCGGGTTGAACCTTCATCAGCAACTGTACTCTTTTGTTTCAAAAACCTGCGATTTTGGATAGATTAGGTAACATCTATCATCCAATAGATAGTGACTAAAGTGTAAATATAGGGACCCCAATCTCCAACTCCATGACGGAGATGTATTCCATCCAGCGTTACCTTCAGTATGACCGTTTGCAGGAAATGGGCATGACCCATTTTGACAGCTGGGCCTCCCGCTTCGGGGAGACCACCACCGCTCTGGAGCTGGCCCCGGAGGGGACCGGCTACCGGCCCAGGACCCGCTTTGCAAAATTCTTCAATCTCCCGGAGCTGATGAACCTGTTCAAAGAGGTGGCGGACATCAAAACCGCCGACCAGCTGAACCTCCCCACCCCGGAGGTGGAGTATCACACGGTTGCCTCCAAGCCCACCCTGATTCAGCAGGCCATGGTAAAGGAGTTGTCCGAACGCGCCAGCGAGGTCCACGCCGGGAGCGTTGATCCGCGAACGGACAACATGCTCAAAATTACCAGCGATGGCCGCAAGCTGGGCCTGGACCAGCGCGTCATTGACCCCACGCTCCCGGATGAGCCGGGGACCAAGGTAAACGCCTGTGTGGAGAATATTTTACAGCAATGGCGGGATGGAGACGATAAAAAGCTGACCCAGCTGGTTTTCTGCGATATTTCCACGCCAAAAGCCGCCCCTTCCAAGCAGGCGGCGAAAGGAGCCGGGGACAAGCTGGATAATCCCCTGCTGCATATGGTGGAAAACTCCATTCCCCTGGAACCGGAAAAGCCGTTCACTGTCTATGAGGACATACGGCAGAAGCTCATCGCCGGGGGGATGCCTCCCGAACAAGTGGCCTTCATCCATGAGGCCAAAACGGACGTACAGAAAAAGGAACTGTTTTCCAAGGTGCGCTCCGGTCAGGTGCGCGTCCTCATTGGCAGCACCTTCAAGATGGGCGCTGGCACCAACGTCCAGGATCTGCTCTTTGCCCTCCATGACCTGGATTGTCCGTGGAGGCCCCGTGATTTGATCCAGCGTTTGGGCCGCATTAAGCGCCGGGGTAATCTGAATAAAATCGTCCGGGTGTACCGCTATGTCACCGAGGGCACATTTGACGCCTACCTGTGGCAGACGGTGGAGAACAAGCAGAAGTTCATCTCGCAGATTATGACCTCCAAATCCCCGGTGCGCTCCTGCGAGGATGTGGACGAGGCGGCGCTGTCCTACGCCGAGATCAAGGCCCTGTGCGCCGGGGACCCCCGCATCAAGGAGCGCATGGAGCTGGATGTGGATGTGTCCAAGCTGAAAATCATGAAGGCGGCCCACCAAAACAAGCAATATGAGCTGGAGGATAACCTGATAAAGCATTTTCCGGAGCAAATTAGGCAGTATCAGGGTTACATTGAAGGTCTGGAAACTGACATGAAAACGCTGGCCGAGCATCCCCATCCGACTATCATCAAAGAGATCCCCGCGCCCGCACCTGCGGCGGAGGGACAGGCCGAGGGGACAGAACCTGCTGCACCCGCCGCTGTTGCCAAAGAGGTTTCTCAGGGGTTTGCCGGAATGGTGATAAAAGGGACAGCCTATGAGGATCGGGAGACGGCGGGGGCCGCGCTGCTGGAAGCCTGCAAGGAGGTCAAGGACACGGAGCCGGTCATGATCGGCAGCTATCGCGGGTTCACCATGTCGGTGAGCGTCAGCCTGTTCAAGCACAAGCTGGCGCTGAAGGGCGAGATGACCCATGAGGCCGATTTGGGGCTTGATGTGCGGGGCAACCTGCTCCGCATCGACAACGCCCTGGAAAAGATGCCGGAGCGGTTGGCGATGATCAAGGCCCAGCTTGACAACCTGTTCGCCCAACAGGAAGCGGCAAAGGCGGAGGTGGGCAAGCCCTTCCCCCAGGAGGACGAGCTGCGGCAGAAGTCCGCCCGTCTTGCGGAGCTGGACGCCCTGCTCAACATCGACGGAGGGCACAGGCATGAGGAACAGGCCATTGCCAAGTGTGCCCGCCCTTCGGTGCTGGATGGACTGAAACGGCCTGCCCAGCCGGGATCGGACAAGAAAACGTCCAAGGCTGTGGGGCAGGAACTATAAAAGGGAAAGTCAGGCGGGGGTGTCTCCGCCTGACTTTGCTTTCCGCTTCTGCTTCTGCGCCGCCTTTTTCTGGCGCTTTTCATCCATCTCGTGAAGCCAGTCCTTCACCGGGGCTTTCCACGGTTCGCTTTTGCTGGGGATATTTTTGATCAGGCTGCGCGGATTGAGGCCCAGGCGCTTTGCCAGGGCAATATCCTCGTTATTCAACCGGCACTTCTTTTTTGCTTCCGCCCACATCGCGTCGCTGTACGCCATATTTCCGCCCCCAACTCTATATTTTTCGCATTATATCACAAAAAATCTTCAAATGGAATGGAGGAATACAAAATGGATACGATTCAGATGGATCAAAACCAGCTCAATGACGCGCTTTACGACAAGATGGACAAGGAGCAGCAGGAATACCGGGCATGGCTGACGGCCCAGCCGCCCGACGAGATATTGGATCATGCCGCCGAGTTTACGATCCGGGAGGACATTTTGGTGGAGATGGAAGTGGTGGAGCTTCCGGCGGAGCAGGCGGCGGCGCTGCTGGCTTCGCCCACCCCGCTGGCGGATCTGTACCGGGAGTGGAGTTCGGTGGAGACCCACCACATGGAGGACATCCGGGACGTGATTGAGGACTGCACCGAGAAACTGGCCGCAAAGGGCCGGGAGCGCCCCTCAGTGCTGGATGGGCTGAAACGCCCTGCCCAGCCGGGGCCGGACAAGGGAGCGCCGCCCAAGCACTTTGGCCCAGAGCTGTGACACGGCGGCAGTTTGTCCCTATTTCTATATATCCGCTTATTTTTCTCTTGAGAGATTTCAGATTTTGTCCTTCAACTGCCGTGCCGATGTGATCACAGTAACACCCCCATATACTGCTGTACCAGCTTCTCTACATGGAATGTCTTTGCGTAGTCCATGAGATTTTGCAGGTTTTTCCCTCGGTGCTTGGCGTACAGCTTCAGCGCGTCTTGAAAAACCTGCGTTTCCATTGAGTTCCTGCTGCGGATCACATCACAGACGGTACGCTCCATATCGTATACCCGTACCTGATGATTAAAAATGGTAGCTGCTGTTGAGATACCAATCGCATAGAGTTCTTTCTTCACCGTATAAACTTTTACTCCCTGAGAGGTCAGGTGCTTTGGATTATACCCCGTCTTTACCGTGACAGTGCTTTGAAGCGGTTCCCGGTCAGTCAGTTCATGGAAGAACAGGGCGCTGTCGTGGGAGAATACAATTTGCGGGCAACGTAGCTGTAGCAGATATGCCTCGTCTCTCCAAGCCTCCGGCGAAAGATAGATCCCAAGCGAAACCCGTTCAAAATGATTGCTTGCAACATAATTTGCCAATGCTGTTTTGGAGATACCTGCCGCAACTGCTGCTGCGGTGGTCAGGACACCGCCATCTGCCGCCGCAAGAGACGCCAGCTTTTGAGCATCCGTCATGCTGTTCACCCCCCTACGCTAATATTGTACTTGATATTAGCGTAAAAGTAAATAGCTTTTATAGCTGCAACACCGTAGATCGAACGAACAGCCAGGAGGTTTTCGGCCTCCTGGCTGATTTTATTCAAGGAGGATCGCAACATGGATAAGACCCCAATTTACCCACACCCCGCCGCCTATGCACGGGAAAACGGCGAACTGGAGCAGTACCGGGCGTCGCTGAAAGCTCTCACCGACTGTAAGTGCGCCATCGACAAGGCCATCAACGATAATTGGGATGGAATGAATTTTGCCAGGGATTCCGCCAAAAGCGTTTTGAAGCAGTTTGGCCCGGAAAAGGTGGCGTTCATTCTGGCCTATACCGTCCGTGAGAAAAATCTTGATAACCGCTTCTCCGGCCACAACGCAAGCTGGGCCAATACTGTTCCGATGTACGGAATGGCCGGGGGGCGGGATAGCTGTACCCTGGAAAGCCACCCCGCCAAGGTGGATCTGTTCATTGATGTGGTGCGTGAGGACATTCTGGAGCTGGCCCAGGAAAAGTCCGAGGCACGTTCCACAAAGCATAAAAGGGAGGGAATGAAGATGGACAAGACCCCGGTTTACACAGAATCTTTTCAATATGCCTACCAGCATGAGGAGGAAACACAGCACATCGCGTCCCATACCGCCAACATTGGCTGCAAAGAGGCGATTGAACAGGCCATCGCTGACCACTACAGCGACAACTGTCTCAATACAGCGGCGGCGGTCCAGGATGTGGTGAAGCGGTTCGGCTATGAGCGGATGCTCTATGTGCTGGCAAATACCGTGCAGGACATGGAACAGGATGGGCGCGTGTCCCGTGCCAACAAGGATTGGGCGCGGACGATCCCTGTCGCGTTTGAAAGCGGGCGGCGGGATACCTCCTACCTGATCACCCGCAGTCACCCCGGCCTTCTGAACCTGTTTGTGAGCGAGGCGCGGCATGGATATCTGCTGTCCCTGCCCCTCAAACGGGAGGACATCAAAGCGGAAGCGGCGCGGATTCTGGCGGAGTTCCAAAACGCCCCGGAGCCGAACAGCCCCAACAAAACCCACTACATGGCCCAAATCTCCCCGGACTTCCTGGCGCGGGCCAAGACGAAGGACCACGACCGGCTGATGGCTATGCTGCCCTTCCAGTCCTTGACCTTCTCCGCGCTGAACGGGCGGAAGGGCACCTATGCCCTGATCCGGCAGGACGAAAACCGTTTTCAGCCCCTGGTGCTGCGTCGGCCCTCGGTGCGGAAAAAACTCCAGGAGCAGCAGGACGCACCCAAGCCGCCCACCAAAGATCGGACCAAAGCTCAAGAACGGTAGGGTATTATTTTGAGAAAGCGTTACAGAAAACCGAGGGTACATCTGGAGCAATATTACAATGGATATTTTATGCTTGAAAGGACGAAAAGCTGGGTAGCAAAAGATGATTTTGGTAACTATGTAACAAGTGCAAGGACGAGAAAAGAATGCGAGGACAAATGCAGACGTTTGGGATATTGTCCAGAGCGGGATGTCGTGTCTTTGCCAAAGCCTTCCGTCCTGAAAAAGCTACAAGAGACAACCGTATCGTCCAAGGTGTCCAGCCCTTCCAGGGATAAAGAGCAGGAGGAGCGGTGACAGTGGCAAACTTAGAACGAGAGGTACAATTAAAATTCCGCGTCACCCCGGAGGAACGGGCGCTGATCGAGCAGAAGATGGCCCAGCTCGGCACCACAAACATGGCGGCGTACCTCCGCAAGATGGCGATTGACGGCTTTGTGGTGAATCTGGAACTGCCGGAGCTGGGGGAGCTGGTGTCCCTGTTGCGGCGGTCCAGTAACAACCTCAACCAGCTTACCCGCCGCGTCCATGAGACAGGGCGCGTCTATGATGCCGACATGGATGATCTTCGGCAAAGCCAGGAACGGCTATGGGATGCGGCGCAGAAGATTTTGACCTCGCTGGCGAAAATCCAGTAAACTCTACTGTTCGGGCGGAACAAATTCAAGCAAGTCCCCAATTTCGCAGTTTAGGACTGTGCATAACCGAGCCAACACGTCTACGTCCAATCGCGTCACTGTGTTGTTGCAATAGTGATTGAGCTGTGTCCGCTGCATCTCGGCGCGCTGGCTCAGTTTGTTTTTGCTTATTCCGGCTTTCTCAATGAGTTCGTCCAAATGAATTATGATCTTCCCATACCGCTCCAATAGCTCCACCATCCTGTCTAAATATAGTTGACATAGATAGTGTAACTTTGATATGCTTGCTTTATAAGCTGTAGAAAGTCTTGTGTAATATCTTGCACATACGGGAGCGAGAAATGATAGTTACATTTTGCGGCCACAGCAAGCTCAACAAGCCGGACAGCTTTTCAAAATGGCTGGATGTCATACTCCCCTCACTGATCGAGGGCGGCGCGGACACCTTCTACCTCGGCGGCTATGGAGCCTTTGATGGTTTGGCTGCGGCGGCTGTTCGGCGGCAGAAGGAAACCTATCCCCACATTGAGCTGATCCTGGTGCTGGCCTATCTTGACCGGGAGATCGACGCCTCCCGCTATGACGGCACCACCTACCCGCCGCTGGAAAAGGTGCCCCGGCGGTATGCCATCGTCCGGCGCAACGAGTGGATGGTTTGCGAGAGCGATGTGGTGATCTCCGGCGTCCTCCATAGCTGGGGCGGCGCGGCCAGGACGCTGGAATTTGCACAGCAAAAGAAAAAGGTGGTTCTTCAATATCCCGCCCAAGCTGGGAGAAAATAATTATGGGCATCCGAGCGCCGCCGCATCCTTGCAAAAAAGTATTTTTGGCGCTATGCTGGTAATAGAAATTTTTGGGGGAGTGATCGTCACAATGCTGACTTTTGAAAAAGTGCTGGAGGTTTTCGGGGATTATCTGTCCGAGGACAAAGCCTGTGAGGTGCTGACCACCAGCCGGGGCCATCTGGTGGTGGACTGGGAGAGCTGCAAAAATAACTGGGTGACATCCCGGCTGTGTCTTACCCCGGAAAAGCTGCGGGACGTGCTGCGCTCCAGCTACGAGGAATACCAGGGCTATCAGCTCACCGACGGCTATAAGCGGGACTTGACCGACCAGGAGGAACAGGACATTGAGCGCATGGGCGGGGAGCTTGCCGCCCAGTGCGAGAACAGTTGAAGGAAGGGGACGGCTCGTGGGCCGTCCCCTTTGTGAAGGAGGGCATCGTATAGCTACCACACGCATTAAATCCCTGCACACCGGCAAAGGGCGGACGATGGGCAAGGCCATCCAGGATATCATCGACTATGTGGAGAATCCGCAAAAGACGGACGGCGGCAGGCTGATCAGCAGCTTCCAGTGCGACAGCCGGATCGCGGACGCGGAGTTCCTGTTTGCTAAGCGGCAGTACCTCGCCAAGACCGGCAGACGGCGCGGGGCGGATGATGTGATCGCCTACGCTATCCGGCAGTCCTTTGTCCCCGGCGAGATCACCCCGGAGGAAGCCAACCGCCTGGGCTGTGAGCTGGCCCGTCGCTTCACCAAGGGGAATCACGCCTTTGTGGTCTGCACCCACATTGATCGCCACCACATCCATAATCACATCATCTGGAACTCCACCAGCCTGGATCACACCCGAAAATTCCGGGACTTCCTCGGTTCGGGCCGGGCGGTGCGGAAGCTCAGTGATACCATTTGCATTGAAAACGGATATTCCATCGTGGAGCATCCCAAGGGCAGGGGCAAGAGCTATGACAAGTGGCTGGGAGATAAACCGCCCTGCCACCGGGATCGTCTCCGAGCGGCAATCGACACGGCCCTTGCTCAAAAGCCCGCCGACCTGGATGGGCTGCTGAAGCTGCTGGGCGAGGCGGGCATTGAGGTTTCGCCACGGGGAAAATCCATCCGATTGAGAGCGCCGGGGCAGAAAAGATTCGTTCGGCTGGATGGGGACAGCCTGGGGCCAGAATATGAGATTGCCGCCCTGCTGGATGTTCTCGCCGGAAAGCGTACCCATGTCTCCGGCGCAAAAAATATCCACCGTGCAGATCCCCCGAAGGTGAATCTGCTGGTGGACATCCAAGCCAAGCTCCGGGCAGGGAAGGGCGCAGGCTATGCGCGGTGGGTCAGTGTTTTTAATTTGAAACAGATGGCCCAGACCCTGAATTATCTGACGGAGCATGGGCTGCTGGACTACGCCGACCTCAAAGCAAAGGCGGCAGACGCCTCCGCCCGCTATCACGACCTGTCCGAAAAAATCAAGGGCGCGGAGCAGCGCATGGCGGAAATCGCCGTGATGAAAACGCACATCATCAACTACGCCAAGACCCGCGACGTGTATGTGGCCTACCGCAAGGCCGGGTACTCCAAAAAGTTCAAGGCCGAGCATGAGAGCGACATCCTGTTACATCAGGCGGCAAAGAAATTTTTCGATGAATCCGGGCTGAAAAAGCTGCCCACAGTGAAAAGTTTGCAGGCCGAGTACGCCGCGCTCCTGGCCGAAAAGAAGTCCGCCTATGCCGAGTACCGCAAAGCGAGGGCCGAGATGAAGGAGCTGCTGACGGTCAAGGCCAACGTGGATCGCTTGATGGGTTATGACAAATCGGAAACGGATATTGAGGCGGAACGCCAGGAAGGACGCTGACCGTTTCCACCGTCCGGGAGGGCCGCAGGCCCGATAAAAAGCGTCCCGCAGGGACGCGCAGCCAGCTCCGGCACGGAGCTGTTCAAAGGGGTTTGGGGGCGCTGCCACCAACAAGCAGAAATGGCCGTCCCGCCGGGGCGGGACGGCCATTTTTCGCATGATGGGACCATCATGCCCTGCTTGCCCTGTTTTGTCAGCCCCATCCTACTCGTCCGCCGCTGTGCCGTAAAACTGATCGAACCGCCAGCCATCTGCTGTCCGCACCAGCTTTATTGTAAAGTCAAGGGTGTATTCCCAGCCGTTTTTCAACCGCTGATCCCGTTGTTCGGAAGTCTCTCCCTCGTTGGGCCAGGGGGAGCTGTAGCAGCCGGTGAGCGTGCTTTTTCATCAGAAATTCCTCCACAATGCTACGGTTGATGATGCGATATTTTCAGTGGTGAAGTCATACCACGAGACACTTTCTTTCCCGTTTTGCTTTTCGACCGCCGCCAGATATTCAGCCTCCGACACGGTTTGACCGTTGACAAAATAGGAAACGGTCAACTCATTGTTGGAATCATAGGCGGACTGGCTGTAGGTTGTCTCATTGATCGTGTAAGCCTTGTCTGAAAATGAAATGGAGCCGAAACCGCTGTCCGCCGCGCCGCTGGAAAAAGAAAAGGTTCCGTCCGTCTTGAGGTCCATGAAGGACCGATAGGGCAATGTGTACCCATCAATTTGCCCGTTCTGCTGGCGGCGCAGGACTTCAAACCCATAGGCGTCATTTCCATTGACCTGAAGCCAGAGGATCGCTTCCGGCGCGCCGTCGCCATCCAGATCGGCGCACGTGAATTTTAACACTTTGACGGTAATGCCGCTGTCGCTGCTGACGGCCCGCCCCAGTTCGTTGATGGTCAGGTTTTGGTTGGTATCGGTGCTGTAAAAAGGCTCGCTCCCTGTCAAAACAGCGTAAAACTTGTTTCCAGGAGTGCCCTCGCTGGGCTGGGCCGCCGTGGGCGCTGGGGCTGGTGTGGATTGGGCCGGGGGCGGCGTGACCGCCTCCGATGTCAAAACATCCTGGCTCGGTTCCGGGGCAAGGGTAGGCCCATCAGGAGATGTCGGCGGCGGTTCGGCGGAGGGCTGGCCGGACGGCTCCACGCTGGACAGGGGCGGCGGCGATTCGGTATGGCCCACCGGCGAACAGCCCGTCATGCTCCCCAGGGTCAACGCCAGGAGAAGAAAGGCGCACACCGCGCACAGCGATGTGAAAAAGGCGGCAAAGACAGAAAATCGTTTTCTCATAGTAATACCTCCGTTCTTTTTATGGGGCGTCTGCTTATCTGCTCACCCCAGGCTGTCATAGACCCGCATAATATCTTCCACCTGCTCGGACACAATCAGAGAGACAGTCAGCCCATCCCGTCGAACTATCCCGGCCTGTAGTATTGGCTGGTATTCTGTCAAATAGAGCTGGCCGGATTCCTGTTTATAGTCCAATCGTTTTTCCAGAAGCTCCTGGATGCTTCCAACAGTTTCTTCATCACGGCCCCGAACAATGATGATCTCGTCTGGGGCCGTGCCCTCACATAGCCGGTAGCATACTGCGCTGTCATAGCTGTCCGGCCCGATGCCGGTCAGGGCTTCCAAATCCGTTTCAGTGGTGTCTATCATTTCCGGCAGGTCCACATCTGCCTGGATCGCGGCAAACAGTTCGGCAGGAGCTGGCAATTCCTTTACCCGCGACCCACACCCGGACAACAGCAGAGCCAGGACAAGCAACACCCACAAACGCTTCCGCATACCCGTCACCGCCCCTCGGCAAAGGCTTCCAGCGCCTCCACCACTACCGCCGCGCCCTGGTGATTCAAATGAATGTACCCGTCCCGGCAGTAGTCATCGGGCAGAGCGCCATTTTCATTTTTGAGACATTCGTAGGCGTCCACATAGGGGATATTGTTCTCCCGGCACATTTGGGTGAGCGCGTCCACAAATTCCCTGATCAGTGCGTTTCCAAAGTGCCGGTTGGCGGTGTAGTCCGGCAGCCACTGGGAGGCCACCTTGGGCGGGTTTGTGATAATGATGCACTCTACCCCAGGACAGGCCGTTTGAAGGTTGTCGATTAAGCGGATGTAGCGGTCTACGATATCTGCGATCACTGGGTCTGTATCGGAGGCCAGATCGTTCAGCCCCAGCAGTAGGAACACCCGCCGGGGCGCGATCTCCGCCACAATGTCCTCCAGGGGCCTTTCCTCTCCCTGGTAGCTGTACTGTACGCCGTTGTCCCGGTCCACCACCAAGTCGGCCAGGGACACCCCCATGGTGGTGGAGAGGAACCGGGCCGTGCCCAGCAGCTCACCCTCTTGACGCTGGGCGGCCACATATTGGCGTATGCCCTCCATGATGGAGTCGCCAACGAACAGGGCATTATCAAAATAGTTTCCCTCCTCCAACTCCGGGGATGGTATTGGGGACGGTGTGGGCAGCGCCAGCGAGGGCGGCGAAAAGGTTTCCACCGGCATGGACGACGGGGCGGGTTCCGGCGTGAGGGATGGTTCCTCCGCTTTTGATGTGCATCCGAACAGGGATAGGGCAACGGCCAGCCCTAAGAACAACAGGCGTATTGATTTCATGTGGTCAATCCTCCGATCTGTTTTCTTGTAACGTCAGGTTACATATTAATAGACTGCGTAATGGCAAAACTGCAACATAAAAAGTGCAAAAAAACGGGCCGGACTTGAGCCGCTGCCCGCCGCGTGGTAAAATGATTGAGGCCAAAAAATTTTTTGAAAATTTTATGTTGCGATTTGGTTGAAAGCCAGTCTATTGGTATAGAACGAGAAAGGAGGATGCCAGATGCTTCCTACAGTGATCACAGAAATGGAAAACGTCAGCGACCGGCAGTTTATGGCGGATGTCTATGAAAACTACCACCGGCTGATGTACCGCACCGCCGCCAAATGCGCCGCGGATCGGGACGAGCAGGACGAGGCCGTCCAGGACGCGCTGGTGAGGCTGATTGCCAAAGTGTCGCTGCTGCGGGGGCTGGACCGTCCCCGGCTGGCGGCCTATATTGTCCGCACGGTACGCAACACCGCCCTCACCCGGCTGGACAGCCGGAACCGGGAAAAACAATGGACGGTGGGCACGGATATCGACACCATCATCACCGAGGCCGACGATTCCCGGCCCCCGGAGGATCTTCTGCTGGAGGGAGAGCTGCGGGAGGACTTCCGGCAGGTGTGGGCCAGTCTGCCGGAGCGGGACAAGCTGGTGCTGGAGAGCCGGTACATCTTCCACGAGAGCAGCGGCGAGCTGGCCCAGCGCCTGGGCTGTCAGCCTGACAGCGTGCGTATGGCCCTGACGCGGGCGCGGCGGGCCGTTATCACGGAATTGGAAAGGAGGCAGGGCCATGAACCGGCACGGACAGTCGAGAGAGCAGTACGAGGATGATATCCTGGCTTTTTTGATGGACGGGATGCTGGAAGAAGAAGGCCGGGCGCTGTTAGAGGAAAACGAACGGCTCAACACTGACCCGGCGGCGGCCATCCCTGCGGAGCTGGATGAACGGTGCCGCGCCCTGCTCCGATCCGCTTTTCCCGATGAACCGCTGAAAAAGCCGGAGCGGATGACGTGGAAGATAATGAAGCGGGTGCTGATCGCCGCCGTGATCGCCGCAACGCTTTTCGCCACGGCCTATGCCGCTGTCCCGGAGTTCCGGGCCGGGGTGCTGAACTTCTGGACGGAAGTAAAAGAAATTGGAACCTATTTTTTCTTCTATTCAAGTGGTGAGAAAACACCGGCACCTACCCCGGCCTCGTCCAGTCCACTTGTCATAAAAGACGGGATGCCTTTTGAGTTCTCCTATGTGCCGGAGGGATATGAACCCTTTATGACAGAAGCCCGTGATGAAGGGATTGGCATGGACTATATCTGTGCCTACTGTAAACCAAATGATGATCCAAATAATTTTTCTTTTGAAATAGAACCTCTCTCAGAAGATGCAGGCTTGTTAGTGGATACAGAAGATGCACAAGTCACTGAAATGAAAATTAGGGGATTCGATGGATACCGCATAGAAAAGATTCACTCCAGATCAGGTCGGCAACGAATTATGTATCTTTGGTTTGATTTAGAGAATAAGTTGATATTTTTCTATGATAGTGTTGGTGTTTTGCCAGAGGAATCCCAGCGGATATTTGATGGAATCGTGATTTATGGGTATGAAACAGACGCGCCAGCGCCCACCCCGGCCCCATCCAGCCCGCTGGTCATAAAAGACGGGATGCCTTTCGAGTTCTCCTATGTGCCAGAGGGGTATGAAATAAATACTCGCGAGGCTTTTGATGGAGGTGTGTTTGGAACAGACTATCTTTGTATTTATGTTGACCCCAATAACGATCCCAACAGTTTTATATTTGAAATCAATTGTATCGGCGAAGAAACGGGTGTTTTGCTTGACACGGAGGATGCACAAGTGACCGAAATGAAGATTCGGGGATATGATGGGTATCATATTCAAAAAACACATTCCATATCAGGCAGAAATATTATCTCGTATGCTTGGCTTGACTTGGAAAATGAACTGATGTTCCAGTATACCAGCATCGGCATTCCCTTTGAGGAATCCCAGCGGATATTTGACGGGATCGTAATATACGAGTAAGACAACGGCGGCACACTCCCGGCTGGGAATGTGCCGCCTCAACTTATTTACTCAACATCAATTTTGCCGATCACGTTATCAGGGTCAACAATGTTCTCGCCGGTGTATGTGTATTTGCTGCTATCCAGGTTCTCTTGAACCGCCGGCGGGCTATTGGAAGCTACGTTGGGAATAATTCCTCAACGGGAAGGCTGTAATTTGCGGCGCCCTTAGCACTGTCGTCCATGAGGACGGAAATTGTTTCAAGATCAAGTACCCCATCCTCATTGGCCATGGCTGTGGCCTGGAGTTTAACGTTCACCTGCTGCTCGACCCCTTCATCCGTTCCAACATCCCATCCTTTGCCGAGAAAGTACATTGTCCAAAGAAAGGTTGATGTCGTGCTGTTTCCATCGGTTGTTTCCTCATAGCCGGTCATTTCATAGTGCAGACCGTCATAATACGGGGAATATGCTTCGTTAAACAGTTCCGATAAATAAGAGAATATCTGTTCCTTTGTACTCTTGACCACCGGATTGCTGCTCTCACCTGCTGGCGCAGGCGTTATGCTTTCCATGGCCTCCGTTTCCGTGGGCTGCGTAATCGCTGCCGAGGGCGCTTCCGATGGCGGGAGCGTGTTGGTTGGGTCCGGCCTATGGAATTGCCCTGTTTTCGATGTTGAGCATCCCGCGAGGGCCAGGGCAAGTATAAGCCCCAGAAGGAATAGGTACGTCCGTTTCATGAGTTCAGTTCCTCCATGTTTAGTATTTGAGCTGGACGTGCCGGATGCAGGTGAGCAGCACTTCACAGCTCCACTACATAAAGACTGTGGTTGGGCGGTTTTGCAACATAATAAACGAGCATCACGATAAGATTTTTTCTGGCATTTTTATCAAGGCTATCTTCATCGCTCGCTTCCTTGTTTTGGCATACTTGCCCTCAGCCTTACAGATGGATAAACTAAAGCCGAAAATACACGCAATGAACCCCCAAAAAAATTTTCTCAAAAGAGTTCATCCTTTCTGCGTTCCTGACACGTTATACTAAATAGACGGGTGGTGAGGCAATGGAGTACAGCGACTATGATCTGATCCGGGGGATCAAAAGCGGCGACGGAGACGCGCTGGAGCTTTTGGTTCGGCGATGGTATCCCCGAATTTTTGGCTATGTTCAAAAAACGCTTGGGAATGAGCAGGATGCCTATGACATTACCCAAGAAATCTTCCTGTCTGTCGTACAAAATATCAAGGCCATTTACCCGTGGAGCAGATTCAAGAGCTGGATATTTACCATAGCTCACAACAAATGTCTGGATTTTCTCAGGCTTCGACGGCCTTTAGACGCAACAGATCTTTGCGATGTGGACATACCAGATCCATCCCCTTTGCCCGATGATCTGATTGAAAGCTCCTTGACTGTTGAAAGTGCATTGAATATGCTTTCTACACCCCAGCGGGAAACCGTTGTACTGCATTATATGTATCAGTTCACCGCCAAAGAAATTGCCCACATGACACATACACCATTACCAACCGTGAAATCCAGGATCACGTCCGCCAAACGGCTCTTATCAAAATTCTTTCGGGAGGGCTTCTCATGAATGAACGAATGGAGCAGGAAATGAATCGGACAATTGCTTTGCTCCAAGCGTCTATGCCGCAGAAAAAGCCGGAGGTTTCTTTGCTTCGTCTGATAAGAATAGCAGGGAGTGAAATGAACCATTCGCTGTTATTCGCTCTGCTTTTGGGGTCGCTTCTGTTTGGTGTCTTTTCCACGAAAAATATCACATCTCCAATGGTCACAATATTTTGTCTCAGCCCGTTGCCGGTGTTGATTCTCTTTCATCAATATGCACTCAATTCCAATCAGGCTATGCGCGAACTGGAGGAAACATTTCCTTTTTCCTATACAGAAATGCTGGTTGGCCGCGCTACGCTTATATCTATCTATATGGCATTTGTATTTCTCTCACTTGCCGCACTCTTATCTTATTTAGCGGGAGAAAGCTTCATTCGACTGGCCCTGTGCGGAGCTGTCCCCAGCGTTTATCTGTGTGCTATACTCTTGGTGCTGTCTGTTGCGATTCGGAGCCAGGAAGGGCTGTCACTGGCTGCTATTATCTTATGGGGCGGAATCAGCTATTGCACACTGGCGCTGCCATTTGATCACTTTTTGATTCTGCTACCTACTGCCGTTTATGGGATACTTTTGGTGGTTGGAATCATTTTTTACAGTCTGTGCGCCCACAAAATAAAGCAAAGGAGATTTTCTTATGCCGTTGATATGGAATGAGGCCAGAAAGCAGAGGGCCTTTCGTGAGGTTTGGGTCGGATACCTGTTAGCGGCCTTGCTCTTATTTGTATTTATTTATAACGATTCAGGATCTCTTACGGTAGACCTTAAAAATTCGTGGTATCTGATACAACAAGATATTCACAGGTATGTGGGAGCTTTAACGGCCTTTCTGCTTGTGATTGGATTGTCCAGATTGATGTGTTACGAGACAGAGCGCAATACATCAGGATTGATTGGAACTGCCACGCATGGTCCGAATCTCACATGGGGTGCAAAGGTTGGATTGTCGATTCTTTACTGTGTGGTTATAGTATTGGTGTTGGGTATTGTGAACCTTGGCCTTCACGGTGCGCTGATTGGGTTTCAAGATGCGTTTATGCCTGCTTCAAATTGCGTATATTTTGAGAGTGTTCCACTAACAAATATTACCTTTTGTGCTGTTCAATATGTTTTCCTATTGCTGGGAGCTTTATATTTTGCGGGTTTTATTCTTATCGTTGCAACGATTAGTAAAAACACTGTATTCACCATTTCCTTCTGCGGGGGCTTGTGCCTGGCCTCCCTCGGCTATCAATTTGTGCTATCTTTCCGGCTGAATGGCATGTTGGGACAAATCTGCGGCTTTATTTTTCGGTTTAGCTTCTTCGGTTTTATGCAGTTGGAAAGCTACCGCTGGTCGTCCATAATTGGATGGACAGGACAATGGGAAAATGTTTGGAAGCCTGTCCTGTTTGTTTTATCAGCAATTATCTTTGAATTTGCAGTTTTGTGGCTACTATGGAGGCGCAAAGCAAAGACATGAAAACAGAACTATTCCAATACCTCAAAAATCCGCTTTATTGGGCTGTGATTGGGTTGGGACTATCCTTCCGCACCGTATTGGCTTATTTTGACCGCCTGTACCGAGAACCGCAATTTTGGGAACTGGCTGCTGATTTTTGGAATAAAACTGGTTCCGTTACAGTCGGTTTTCTGACGTTGCTGGTAGTAATTCATCGCTTTTCCTATGATGTGGAGGTTGGAGTGTTTTCCGCAATTAACAGCACAGCTTACGGACGGCTTTCTCTGTTTTGGAATCGATTGACCAGTGGCGGATTGGCGGTGATTCTGTCTGTATTACTTTTATATGCAGGAAACATAGGCGTTTCATTTTTCTGGGGAAGTAAAATAAGTATGCCCTATGGCTGGATACGCTCCTTCACTTATACCACAGCGATTACCCTTGTTGGAGCAGTTGGTTATTTTGGCGTATCCGCAATGATTTGCGATTTGACAAAGAATCATCCTATTGCTATGTGTTTGTGCGGACTTCCTTTTGCCAGCAGCTATTTTGTAAACGCTGGTGCAGTAAAATCGTTCGATGTATTTTGGTTTTTCAGGTATGGATTTTTCACAGAGCTGGTGCGGGGACGGGCAATCGTCTCGTTGCCTGTGTTTTGGCTGATTTGGTACTTTGTGCTGATTAGCCTAATACTCTTTTTAACGATCAAGGAAAGAAGGGGGAACAAGGAATTATGAACCTTACCTTGGAAAATATTTGTAAACTGTTTGGCAAGACAGTTGCGTTGGAGAAAATCAACCTGTCTATGTCCAGCGGGGTATATGGATTGCTGGGGCCGAACGGTGCTGGCAAAACAACGCTGATGAAAATTATGACCGACCTAATACCGCCTTCAACGGGGCGAGTGCTTTTAGACGGTCAGGACATTACTGCAATGAGGGCCGCTTTCCGGGAGAAATTGGGCTATCTGCCACAGGATTTTGGTGTTTATCCCAATTTCACAGCGGAACAGTTTTTGCTCTACATTGCCCAGTTAAAGGGGTTATCGAGATATGAGGCAAAACGGCAAACGGATGACTTGCTTGTTATGGTAGGACTGGAGGAAAAAGCCAAGAAGAAGCTCAAAGGTTTTTCAGGTGGCCAAAAACAGAGGGTTGGAATTGCCCAGGCCCTTTTGGGCGATCCAGAGATATTGATCCTTGACGAGCCGACAGCCGGACTTGACCCCGAAGAAAGAATACGATTTCGTGGAATCATCAGCAACTTGTCGCAACAGAAAACCGTCCTGCTGTCTACGCATATCGTATCTGACCTTGAAGCAGTTGCCAACAAGGTGATTTTGCTCAAAAAGGGAACAGTCCTTGATGTGAAAAGGCCCTTTGAATTGTTGGAACAGATTGAGGGCCAAGTTTGGATCGTCACCGTTCCTACTGCGGAAGAAACAGCTCTTACAAAAAAATACGCTTGTAGCAATGTCATGCATACCGATGGAAAAAGCGTGATCCGCCTGCTCTCCGAGAGCAGACCCCATCCCGACGCTACACCAACAGCACCCAATATGGAAGATATGTATTTGTACTACTTCGGAAAGTGATGTATCTTGCTATTTACCGGCTGATTGTTCCCTCCGCCATTGCATATATTTGCGGCCCCAGTTAGGCTAATTAAGCGCAAAGCAAAAATGAGGTAGATAAATATGAATGTGACAAACTTCGCAAATCTTTTTCACCAAAACAGCATCTTCCAGCAAAATAAACCGCTGGGGCAGAAACTTGTTCAGCCACCGATCAATGACACACTGAATCGACTGTCGGAAAATCTGCTCAACACTCAGGTACAGAACACGGATCTAAAACGACGGTTTGATACTTTGGAACTGTCGGATGCAGCTCTTGAGCAAAAATCCTCACTCAGTGATGTGCCGGAGGGCCTCCTGCATTACTATTTGCATATGTGCAAGTTCGGTGCAAGCATAAGCCAGGGGCAGGAATATGCTTTGATGGAGTACCGGGATCAGCTCTCTGCCTTTGACCAGACCATTCAAGAATACCAAGATATGCTGAGCGGCAAAACTGCGCTGCCCGAACAGATGAAACAGGAAGATGTTGCCCTCCTGCTGGAAGCCACCAAAGTAGCGCGGGAGCAATTTCTACAGCAAGGAGCGGAGAAACTGAACCAATTTTCAAAAGAAGGTCCCACACCGAAGGGCTTCTTAGGGAGTGCGTATTCAATGATTACTGGCGAGACAGCGAACGCCCAGGATAATCCCCGTTGGCAGATTGACCCCTCTGCCCAAGACATCTATGGCGAGATTGACCGCGCACTCGCTTCTGCCCACAAGGTAACGTCCACGTTCCAAGATGGTGCCTCTGGTATCCTGGCCGAACTGAAACGCCGCGGCTGTGTGCAGGCGGGTGAGGAATTTTCTCTTGACGATCAGGAGACTGCGGATAGTGGAGCCGCTACGCGGGCATCGCTGTTCCAGGATATTTATGATGGGATTTGGGAAACCTTTAAGCAAAGTATCAGCAATAAGACAGAGATGCAAAGGTGAAGCCTTTGGACAAAGAAAATTGGGTATTATGTCCTGCCTGTAATAGTAAAACGCGGATAAAGATACGGGATGATACTGTACTTGAAAATTTTCCGCTCTACTGTCCAAAGTGCAGACAGGAAACACTAATCAACGTAACAAAACTACATACCACAGTTATCAAAGAGCCAGACGCATAGACGCAGAGCCGATAACAAGCAGATTCTGAACTGCTGTTATCGGCTCGGTGTTTTCCAAAACTCGTTTTACTCAATATTTGCATCCATTAACTCTTGCGCCATAGCGCGAGTTGATGCCAAGATCAGCCGCCGCCCCTGCTCTGGACAGGCCCGATACAGCCCAATCATTTCTTGAAGGTCAGTGTCCTGCTCGTCAGGGGATGTAAACAAGAAATCAAATGAAATACCCAGCACATCAACCAGCGTGGCCAGCACCTCAAAGGACGGGTTCATCACGCCCCGCTCAATGCGGGAAATCGTCCGTACTGCGAGACCCGACACATCTGATAACTTCTGCTGGCTCCATTTGCGGCCCTTGCGAAGTTGCCTGACCTGATTTCCGAGTTTCTTTAAGTTTTCATCTGGCGTAAATTTCTTTTCCGACATATTTGTCACCTCAGCCTTATTCTATCGGTCCAGAATAAGGAATAACAGCACTCAATCAGTCCAGTGAGCAAGCCCTATCAGTCTATATTTTGAAAACTTCCATTCCGGGAAGCTGTAAAAAAAACGGCAGCTTTGCGGAACGCTTTTCATGCTCAAAAGCCATAACTGCCGTTTTGGAGGCAGCTGTGGCCCTTTTATTTAGTCTGCCTGCCCTAAAGTCAGGCAAACCGTTAAAAAAATCTGTGATGGCAAAGCGCCCTCTTGTCCCCAGAACCATGACCAATCTGTCCAGGGGCAAAAGACAAATTATTCCATGAAGCAGGAGGCCGGATACTCGTCAAGGGTATCCAGCCTCCTGCTTTGTCGAATAATAGCAAATCCTGTCGGCTCCTGTGGGTGCCGAGGCCCGCCCTCCGTTTCGATGCAGCACCTTTCCCAGCCCCACCTACGAACGAAACGGAGGGAAACACAATGTTTGATCCCAAGAGCGACTATGCTCTGAACAAGATGGACCCGGAGGCCATCGTATATATTGATTCCAGGGGAACCTTGATCCGGCTCACTGTAGAGAACTTTGCCAGCCCGGAGGAATTTCAGCGTTGGAAGGAGTGGTCTGACGGTGATTACCACAAAATTGACAATGCGGGTGTCACATTTTCCAAACGCACCTTATCATTGCATGACCTGTCTGAGCAGGTCATGGCTGTGCAATCGCCGGAGGAACTTTTAATCATGCTCCAAGAGCAGCAGGAGCGCGAGGAACTGCGCCGCTTGCTCATGGAGGGGGTGGATAACTGCCTGACCCAATCCCAGCGCCGCCGCCTTTGGTTGTATTGTGTGGGTGGTCTGTCCGAGGAAGCGATTGCTTTAGCTGAAAACGTAAGGCAGCAGAGCATTTCCGAGTGCTTGTCGCGGGCAAAAGAAAATTTGAAAAAATTTCTCACTTCGCCCCTGTGAAATCCAGGATTTAGGGACGTTAGGTGAAGGGCACGTTTTCCCTTCACCCTTCACTCGTACATCGACAACTGAACATACGGTATTGCGGGTACAAAACCCATGCAGCAGCGGGATAGGGTGCGCCGCCAGGACGACAGCTTGTGAAAGGGGGAAAATGGATAAGCTGTACGAGCGATCAACGCAGCCCTTGTAAACTGGAGTCGCGTCCAGAACGCATTGACCTGCATGGGGGACAATGAGACTTGCTCACGCCCGTCCATAGACTTGAGACGGAACCCTGCGGCGTACGTTTTGAACGACGCTGTGGAGTTATGACAGCCGCGCCAGCGGCGGCCCATGAATAAGAGGCAATACCCCCTTTCGCCGGGGATGCGTGGCAAATACGGCGAAACTGCATCGAAACGGAAAACTACAGCCGCGCCGGGATATGGCCGCAGATGTTTGCGGCACCGCCTATACCCCGGCGCGGCTGTTCCTATTCAATGGGAGGCACTTATGAAACACATTTCTGCCCCTGACGCTGGGGCGCGGGAGGCACCCAATTCGCTGGATGTGACCTCCACCTATCGCTTTGATGGCCGAACTTTCGTGGTTCAGCCCGTGTTCCAGGAAGCCGGGGAAACGTCCCTGGCAACGCTGCTGCTGAATCTGATGCGTACCGACGCATCATTCCAATAAATACTGCCGCATCCGTGACATTACCGGCCAGACGTGGTAAAGTAAACCCGTAAATACTGCTGTTTGGCTGCCGGAAAGGAGGCTGTGATGAAACAGTCAAAGAGCAAAAAGGGCCGCGAGGCCACGGCGTTCCTCTATGAGCGCCTTTCCCGCGACGATAATTTGGATGGGGACAGCTACAGCATCCAGAACCAAGAGTTACTATGTAAAGGGTGGAGTCACCACCTAATACATATGACTGCGGTTCATTTGTGGCAAAATGGTACATTGCAGTTTAAGAAAGGCGGTGAGAACGCCAAAATCATGCGTTTTCCACAACTGCAATCAACATTTTGCTACAAATGAAAGGAACGGATTATGGAATTGACTTATACAAAAGCGGGAGATTATTATATCCCAGCCCTCACCTTGGATGATGATGCCAGCTATGAAATCGGCGTGTATGGCAGGATGCGTGAACGATTTTTAGAGGAACACCACCACGGCACCTATACCAGCCTTCTCCTGACCGGAAAACTGTGGAAACACCTTGCTAACATTGATGCCGCTTGCCATGAGCGCATGGATTTTCTGATCCCAGCCATGGCAAAGCGGGAGGGCGTAACCGAAGCCCTAAAAGCGACCAACCAGATGGAGTGGGTGGGCCGTATGAACGATATCCGCAACCGGGCAGAGGAAATCATTTTGCACGACCTGGTGTATACTTTATAAAATTGCAGGCCCAACACATTGTCGATTGACGATGTGCTGGGCCTGTTTTCTATTTTTCTTTTTGAATATAGGAAGAATATGCCTGTTCCAGCAGTCTAAAATCACAACTATTTGCAACCAGCCCAAGGTCCTTTCCCAGCAGAACCCGCTTATATGTACGTTCGGCCAAATGCTGAATCGTCTCCTGATTTTTGATACAGTATCGCAGCTCCTGCGACAGTAATGCTCGATAGGCGCGATCCGGCTCGTCAGCAATGATCCGCACAGAAATTAACTGATCCGGGACAGGAAACATATAGTTGAAGCGTAGGGAGCTGACCACTTGACCATTGGCGGCTTTGATAAGGAAATTGTCCGGCTTTTGCTGCTTGTAGGACGTAACCGGCACATAGTAGTTTATGCTGTTGACTTGGAGGACCACTCCGCAAAGGAATTTCGGCTTGCGTTGTGTCCCGTAATCCATATTCGGAACCCGGCTAAAGCCTCGTTTCTCCTGCTCCGCATTTTTCAGAAAATTCACATACCGCAAATCGACGGTATAAAAATTGAGCTTGTCCATAGCAGCCTTTCTTTATGAACAAGAGGGACGACATCCATCGCCCCTCTTGCCATTACAACCACCGTTAAGGCCGTGGTGCGCCTGTCATAAATGATCTGCGCTCAAAGTGGCAGAGCACTTTGCATAAATGATCTGCGCTTAAAGTGGCAGGGCACTTTTCAAGTGAGCATCGCTGCTCGACACTATTATTATACGCGGAAGATGAAAGTATGTCAACATCCTTTCTGCTCTGGCCCAATAAACGTCAGCACAATTTTATCCGACAGTTCATCACTGTGATGTATTCTGAAATGCTCAATTGCTCGCATAGCAAACCTCTGGCTGACCATCGTATCCCACTCGGCCAGCAGAATGATTTCCGCTGTGCCATCTTTGAAATCATAGAAGATTTCACCCCAATCACCGTCGCAGTCCGCAAGATATTTGTAGACTGCAGCGGTGATTTTCTTGCCTCGTTTTTTGTGCAACTTTAGGCGGAGTTCCACCGCATGAAGCTCGCCCGCCGCGACCAGTGTCTTTGTCAGTTTATCCTCCGCTTTGGCATAGGCCCGCTCTGACATTTCAAAAAGCAGTTCCTGCCTCAACTGCTTCAGTGCGGAACGTTCGACACTTTTCACGCGGCTCTCCGTCAAATGGAAATACTGCGCCGTTTCGGTAAGTGGGTGGTCTTTGTCATCTGCAAAGCCAAAGCGGTACTGAATATAAATATTTTCCCGATCCGGCAGCGCATCCATGGCCTCATGCAACTCCGCCGCCGTTTCCCGCTCAATATAAATCTGTTCTGGTGATTTGACATTGGGCGAAGCAATCAGGCACTCCACCGTATCCTCTCCGGCATTGTCCAAATCTTCATCCAGATATATGATTTCCCAGGCGTTCGCTTTATCGTGCCTCAACTGCCATGCCATGTCCCGGCTGTACTGGCGGATCAGATCGCTCATAGAGCGTCTAATTGCGGGAGCGGCATAAGTCAAAAATTTGACCCCGCTGGAGAAGTCGTAGCTGTCGATTACCCTCCATAGCCCGATGGAACCAGCCTGCACAAGATCGTCAAAGCCCACACCGCAGGCGGATAGATGCTCCTGCCGTACTGGGTTCTCAACGATTTGATTTGCGACTTTCCGAACAAACGGAAGATTGGCCTTAATTAGTAGGGACACAGCCTGTTCGTCCCCGGCTTGTGCCAATACGCAAAGCTGTTCATTCGTCAGGTCTTTCATTTGTCAGACCCTGCTTTTGTGCAATATCCATATAGTCCCTGATAAAATTCTCAATAAGCCCGGAAAACTGTTTGCCCAATTCAGGCGATGAACCTGGTAGCGCAGAGTAGACCCCGGCCAGCTGCTCAAAAGTAATCTGCGGCACCAGCGACTGTTCGCCGCTGCCCTTTACTATATTTTTCATCATAGCTTCAGTGAGCTGTGCTGTTACCAATTCGGTTGTTGGTGTCTGCGTCTGGATACCGGCCTTGATGTCCCGGAGCATTGTCGTTAGAGCGAATTGGATACTTTCAATGTCCTTTTCGTGGGGATCAGACTTCATTATGCCAAGAATCTGTGTAGCGGCCTCCATACCCTCCTGCGGGTTTGCCAGATGGGTGGTATCTGCTGTGCTGGTAAGCTGTTGCAAAGTATCCCACATGGCGTTTTGGACAGCAAAGCCTTCAGCAATCGTGTCCTTGAAATAGCGGGAGATCATCCGTGTAATCTCCGGGAATTGGGGATTCTCCAAAATGCGGTTGACTACATCGGTATCCACTTCTCTGGTATACAGCGCCATTGCCGCCTTATAAGACAGGCCCAGCTCTCCTATGTCATAGTTGCGCCGTTCCGGGAAGTCCGTCTGACCCAGGATAAAGTCGGTGGACACGCCCAGAAAGTCTGCGATTTTAATTATGTACTCGTCGCCGATCTTATCTGTTTTCTCACTCAGAAACCGGCTGAGGGAGCTTTCCGCCATGCCAATCTCTGCGGCAAGCTCTCCCTGGGTAATTTTCCGTTCCTTTAGCTGATCCTGTATCCGCTGCCGGACGGTCCCCGGCAAATATGCCTGCTCCATTTTGACACCTTCTCCCATAATACCTGATTATACTACATTCAGCGCCAAAAATTAAGTCGAAATTTGTATCTTGCATTATTGCAATTTTTCTGGTTCGCCTGCCCCAAAATTGCAATAACGCCATATTTTTTCGGTCTGCACCATTTCCTCCGTATATTGGTATCAGAAGGCTGAAACGCCTCAAATTAATGTGATGGAGGATTTTATGTTATAGCGCACAGGTGGAAACGCCATTCCCGAACTGCCGGGGACGGCGTTTTCTCATAAAAACTGAATACGGACGGCAGGCACAGGCTGGGGAAACCCTACAAACTATGAAAGTGAGGTACAATGACAGAAAACAACAGCAATATCCTGATCCGGCGCATCGGCAGCACTACCTACAAAGTAAGAGCATTTTTCAAGGAGGATGGTACGGACACCATGGAGGACAAAATTATGCGGCTGATCCAGCGCGAGGGGTTGGCATCACCGCCAGATTGTGGTATGATGAATGTGCCACAAATGAACCGTCAGTCTGAAAGGAGCGCGTCATGAGCGCCAGACAGACGGAGAAAATCACAGCTCTATATGAGCGCCTGTCCCGTGACGATGAATCTTTAGGGGACAGTAATTCGATCATCAATCAAAAACGATACCTGGAGGGCTATGCCGCTGACCACGGTTATGGTAACATTATCCATTACACGGATGACGGATGGTCCGGCGGCAATTTTGACCGTCCCGCATGGAAACGACTGATTGCCGACATTGAGGCCGGGAAGGTAGAACATCTTCTGGTCAAGGACCTCAGCCGGGTGGGGAGAGATTATCTCCAGACGGGCTTTTATACAGAGGTCGTTTTCAAACGCTATGGTATCCACTTTGTTGCCATCGGGAACAGCATCGACAGCAACGATCCCAGCTCCGGTGAGTTTGCCCCTTTTGTCAATATCATGTCCGAGTGGTACTTGCGCGATCTGAGCCGGAAGCAGCGCACTGCCATTCGGGTCAAAGGCGAATCTGGCAAACCGACCACCAATCAGGCTATTTATGGCTACAAGAAAGACCCCAACGACAAGTATCATTGGCTGGTTGACGAGGAAGCGGCGGCAGTTGTGCGGCGTATCTACCAGTTGGCTATTGAAGGGCACGGCCTGAGCGATATTGCCAACATTTTGTACCGGGATAAGGTAGAGTCCCCAGCGGCTTATCTGGCAAGGCAGGGACGTGGCCCCTGGAAAAGCAAGGAAAACATCGACCGTCCCTATGCCTGGAGCGACTTCATTGTGGGACGGATACTGTCTAAACCTGAGTACATGGGCCATACGGTCAACTTTCGTTCCCACAAAGAATCCTATAAGGATAAGCAGCCAATTTTTCATGCCCCGGAGGACTGGCTGATTTTCGAGGATACCCATGAGGCTATCGTGGACAAGGGCACCTGGGAACTTGTTCAGAAACTGCGGGGAACTCCACGTCGGATAGACACCCTTGGCGAAGCCAATCCCCTTACTGGGTTGGTGTTCTGCGCGGACTGCGGGGCAAAGATGTACAACCAGCGGACACGGGGCAGCGATACAAAGCCGTATCCATCCGACGCCTATGAGTGTTCCTCATATAAACTCGCAGGGCAAAGAAGGACGGCTACTTGCAGCAAT
>OFGL01000690.1_pt1 | contig 26107 bp, 34 predicted proteins | sample 1521801 | NCBI WGS metagenome assembly OFGL01 (sample SAMEA3504085, study PRJEB24116) | mouse gut metagenome | biome: mouse gut; feature: mouse-associated habitat; material: faeces | place: Denmark | collected 2011 | reverse complement strand
ACCAGAGGGCTGCAAACCTTGTCTTTTTTATTTGCGCAACTTATTGTACCTTATCGTCCCGTCTGCCTGGCTCTCTGCGCCGCGCGGTGGCTGGAATATAGTGGATTCAGAGTACGAATAGCCGCCGTATCACGTTTCTCCGTGATACGGCGGCTTTGAGTCTATAGCGGCAGAATATGGTCCAGGCCGGTACTGCGCCCCTGCTCTTTTTGCCGGGATTCGATTTGCCGGATGAAATAAGTCTATCCAGCGAGCGGGGCATTTTATTTCGATGCTGGCTCCTCTTTTCCTTTCTGAGCCTTGGCGGCCTTTCTCTTGTGTTTGCCGGCAATCAGTACGAGTGCTGCCAAGGCAGCCAAACCGCCCACGACAGCGGGGATCAGCCACAGGGCGCTCCGAGTAGATTGGATACAGAAAGTGCCCTGGGTTCCGGTCATGGTCAGCAATAGATACTGTCCGTTTTGGACGGCTTCCACCTGTTGCCACTGGCCGTTCTGATACTGCCAGACATGGGTACCGCTGTCAGGGCTTAACAGCCGCAAAGGAACGGAATCCTCTGGCTCCGCTCCAGCGAGAACGACGTCCCACACGACGGCCTGCTCCCCCGCCTCCTGGGGCGGAACCTGGACGCTGTCTGTCACATGGAGAACGGCGTCCCCGGTAAACTGTCCCTCCGCCAGGGCCAGGGCCAGCTTTCCGGACAGCTCCCGGCTGGCCACCACAGTAACCCAAGGGGTATAGACCGCGTTCACGGTCAGGTCGGAGCGCAGGCCGGAGACATCAAACTCCGGCCAGACGCCGTAATTGCCCTCCAGCTCTGGCACAGGGGGCAGGTCGAGCCTGGACAGGTCCTCCCCGTAGAGGAAGGGAATCTGCGCCACCGTTTTTTCCTCCGCCACCAGAGTCAGCGTAAAGGCGGTGAACTCTGGCGGAATATCGGGCAGCTGGCTCAGCGCGTTAAAGGGGATGGGCTCGGCCCGCCCCGCGTAGCTGACGCCGTCCACCCCGGCGGTGCCGGTGTCTACAAAGAGATTGCCGGACAGCGCCCCATCCGTCTCTATGCCGCCGGCAATGGCTCCCAGATACTCCGTGCCTTCCTCGATTGTGACGATGGCACGGCAGTCCCGCAGACGGCTGGCCCAGCCGGCAATGCCGCCGACGTAATTCTCTCCGGACAGGGTGCTCTTGACATGGCAGCTGCGGATGGAGGCGTCCGCATAGCCGGCCACACCCCCCACATAGTTCCCGCCGGTGCTGGCTACCGGGCCGTAATTCTGGCACTCCAAGGCAGTACCCAGGTCCATGCGCCCCGCCAGACCGCCCACGCAGTCCTTCTTGCCGGTGACGGCCCCACGATTGACGCAGTTCATCAGCACCGCCTTGGTCTCGTAGCTGCTGCCAAAGGAGAACCGGCCGGTCGTGTCGTCCTCCGGGTCCAGGTCGAATTCAATGGCCACGGCACCGGCAATGCCGCCCACGTTGCGGTCTCCCTCCACGGTTCCCAGGTTGGAGCAGTCCGCCACCTTGCCCTCCCGGGTGGCGGAGATGTCCTCATCGGAGGTGTCCTGAATGATGCCCTCCAGGCCGCCTTCAGCGGTGTCCCTGGCGTCATCCATTGCGTCCAGCAGAAGGGTGAATACCGCGTTAAACTGCCGGTTGATGGCCCGCAGGTCGGCGGTCAGGGTGCCGTTCCCGGTCTGAAGGGCGCTGTTCAGCCCGTCCATCTCCTCCAGCAGGCCGCTCATGGCATCATAAAGGCTGTCGCCGGCCTGCCGGAAGTCCTCCCCCAGGGGGGTGAACTCCGCAGGACCGTCCTCGGTGAGCGTATCCACCGCATCGCCAATGGTATCCAGCGCCCGGCGCAGCAGCCGCCCGATGACGGCGGAGGTGTCAGAGGCCTCCTCCAGTGTATCCAGGGCGTCTCCCAGCTGGCTGGACAGAGCGCCGGAGCGGCTCAGGGCCTGCTGGAGCTGAGACAGGGCATCATCCAGATCATCCCCCACTCCCCGCAGGGCGCGGAATGCCTGACGCAGCTCCTCCCGCGCCGCCAGAAGAGAGCTGACGGAGATGGAGCCGCTTCCCAAATCCAGAAAGCCTTGAAAGGCGTCCAGCGCGCGTTCCAGTCGGCTTACCGCCGTGGTCAGCCCGGAGGCGGACTGCCGCAGCTTCTCCACCGCGAGACGCAGGGCCCGCGCGGCCCGATCGCCGGTGTCCACCGCGCCGCCCAGAGAATCCAAAGCGTCCCCCAGCTGGCGGGACAGGCGCTCCAGCCGCCCGCCCACGTCGGACAGATCGTCCAGGGCGGGAGAAATTTTGTCCAGCGCGCCGGTGATGTCGGCGGTCAGGGTGTTGATGGTGCCGATGTTCTCGTCGGTAAAATCGGAAACCCGGTCCAGCAGCTCCTTGGTGCTGTCCTTGGCGCTGCCGGCGTAGTCTCCCATGGCGCTGAGCTGGGCGGAGACGCTGTCTCCGGTGCGCTCCGCGTCGTCCAGCGCGCGGTTAATCAGGTTTTCCAGGGTGTTCAGCTCCTGGCGCAGCTGCTCCAGCGTGTCCCGGCCAGGGTCCACAAGCACATAGGGCTCCGCCTGGCCCACAATGCCGCCCACGTCCTTCCGTCCGTAGACGGTGCCGCTGTTGGTACAGCCGGACAGATAGCCGTCCTGCCGCCCGGCGATGCCGCCGGTGTTGTACCCCACATGGGGGTAGCCCACCGTGCCGCGATTGACGCAGCTCTGCACCACGCCGCTGGAATAGCCCACGATGCCACCGGTATCAAAGCAGTCGTCCAGCAGGTGGTAGGTTTCGTCGTCCGCCGCGGCCCGCTCCTCCAGGATGGCAGCCGTATCCGCGTCCATCAGGTCCACATTGGTTTCCTTCCGGGTCAGATTCACTCCGGCGCTGCTTTCACATTTGAGCAGCAACCCCAAATTCCGGCCCGCAATGCCGCCGGTGATATTCTTGCCGCTGACAGAACCGGAGACGGAACAACCGGTAATCTCACCGGTGATGCTGTTGTATCCGGCGATGCCGCCCACGGTGGCATCCCCCTGAACCACGCCGTGAAAGGCACAGCTTTGCAGGGTTCCTGCGTTGTTGCCCACGATGCCTCCCACGGTGGAGCGGGTACCCCCGGGGGCCACCGTACCCTTGACGGTCAAGTCCCGTACCAGCCCGCCGGGCTGGATATAGCGGAACAACCCCTGGGTGGAACCGGCGGAGGTGAGACACAGCCCGGAGATGGTGTGTCCCTGGCCTAAAAAGGTGCCGCCGAAGGTGGGAATGGGGGTGAAATCCACCCCGCTCAGGTCCAGGTCGGCGGTGAGGGTAACAGTCTTGCCCTGGGACCAGGTGTCCAGAGCGCAGTTTTTCCCGAAACGCTGGAGGTCCGCTACGTTGGAGATGGTGACAGTGCTTTCCTCCGTGGCCCAGGCGGGCAGGACCAGCGAGGTCAGAATCCAGACCGCCAGAAGGATGGGGAACAGCCGGTCGACACGTTTACGCATGAGAATCCGCCCCCTTTCCCGCAGGGATTGCCGCTGGTTGGGGCGGCTCCTCCGGCCGGACAGCCCCCGTTGCCACCGCCGCATTGATGCTGCCATGGAGGATGCCGCTGAAATCGGCGTCCACCATGCCGGAGATGTATCCCCGGACGTGGCCGTCCACCAGCAGACTGCCGGTGTGGGTCTGGACGGGATGCCGGGTCTTCAGGGTAAAGGCAGTCTTTTCAATGATGGTGTCGCCCAGCAGCAGAATCTGGGGAAGGATACCCATCACCAGGAAGATGGAGATTAACGTGCCCCGGCCCAGACACACGCCGATGGAGGCGATGGAGGCTGTGGTGGACAGCAGGCCGATGGCCACGCCGGCGGAAGCCAAAATAGTGCCTGAGGTAATAATGGTGGGGAAAGCCTCATTCAGCGACTCGATAACCGCATCCTTGAGGGACATGGTCTGTTTCAGCTCCACATAGCGGTTGGCGATGACAATGGCGTAGTCAATATTTGCGCCCATCTGGATGGAGCTGACCACCAGATAGCTGAGGAAGAACAGGGGTTCCTTCTGTAAGTAAGGGAAGGAGAAGTTGATCCAGACACTGCCCTGGATGACCAGGATCAACAGCACCGGAAGCCCGGCGGATTTGAAGGTAAACACCAGCACCAGAATGACGAATACGATGGTCAAAATGCTGATGAGCATGTTGTCGTTGCCGAAGGAGGCGGACAGGTCAAAATCGCTGGTGGAGTTGCCCACCAGGAGGGAATTTTCCGGGTAGTAACGGCCCACAATTTCATGCAGAGTGTCCAGAAAAGTGAAGGTCTCCTCCCCCTCCTCGGGCAGGTTGAGCTGTAAGACCAGACGGCTGTAGTTCTCCCCCTTCAATTGCAGCTGGGCGTCGGTCAGCTGGACGTGGAGGTCCTCAATGGTCTCAGTCATGTCCGCGTCCAGAGAGATGTAGCCCTCGTCCATCATGTCATAGACATACAGGAACATATCAATCAAGGGTACGCCGTAGCTGTCCAGGCCGGAAACTACCTGTCCGTAGTCCTCCTGGTCCACGGCGTAGGCGGAGTAGAGCAGCCGGGCCACCTCAATATCCAGATCGGTCAGCTCGGCAAACTGCCGGGGTGTCAGCCGGTCTGTGAGGACATAGCCGTCCATGGCATCCACATTGGCCAGGCCCAGCACCGTGTCCGTCTCGGGCATACGATCCAGTTCCCGGAGCAGCCGGCCCTCCTGCTCATAGTCCCCCTTGGGCACGATAACCGCCAGGGTGTTCACCCGGCCAAAGGTTTCGTTCACCCGCTGCTGGGCAATCTGGGCGTCGCTCTGGCGGAAGGTGGTCAGCTCGGTCTGCCCGTAGGCGTAGGGGCAGCGGTTGGCGAACACAAAACCGCCAATCAGAAGCACCACAAACAGGGGCGGCATGACAAAACGGGTTTTCACCGCCAGCCGGCCCCAGGCGGTGATTTTGGGCACAAAATTCCGGTGGTGGGTGCGGTCGATCAAACTGCTGAAGCTGAGCAGCAGCCCGGGCATCAGGGTAAACACGGCCAGCAGGCTGAGCACAATGGACTTCATCAGCACCAGGCCCAAATCCTGACCAATCCCGAACTGCATGAAGCACATGGCCCCCAGGCCGGACAGGGTGGTCATGGAGGAGCCGGCAATCTCCGGAATGGCCTTGCTCAGGGCGGCCACCACCGCCTCCCGGGCCTCCAGCTGCTCCCGCTCCTCGGTGTACCGGTGGCAGAGGATGATGGCGTAGTCAATGGCCAGGGCCAGCTGGAGGACCACCGCCACCGAGTTGGAGACAAAGGATATTTCGCCAAAGATAAAGTTGGTGCCCTTGTTCATCAGTGCCGCCATGCCAAAGGTCATAAGTAGCACCGGGATCTCCATATAGGTGTGGGAGGTGAACAGCAGCACCACCAGGATGATGACCACGGCAATCACCATGACCACCTGCATCTCGGCGTTCAGACTTTCAGAGGCGGAGTCGCCGGTGTCGCCGGTGATATAGACGTCATACCCGTCCAGAAGGGCTTTGACACCATCCAATCCCTCCAGACTCACCGGGTCAGTGGCGGTCCCGTCGTAGGTGATGGAAAACAGGGCGGAGCCGTTGGTGTAGTGGTCCCTGGAACCGTTGAACTCCACCGATTTTACACCTTCCATCATCTCTATCTGCTCCGCCAAGCTCTCCGCCTGACGGTAGGAGATATTGTCCACCATAATGCGGCTGGTGCCAAAGGTGACAAACTCCGCCTCCATCACGGTCAACCCTTGCCGGGTCTCGGTGGTGTCAGACAAGTAGCTGGTCAGATCGTCGTTCACCGCCACCCAGCCGCTGGAAAAGACGCAGAAAATAGCTGCTCCGATGTACAACAGGTAAAAGGCTTTGCGTTTGTCCACAATAAAAGCCGCAATCCGTTCCATCGGGCTTTGCTTTTCCGAAACTTCTACTGTGTGCCTGCTCAACCTGAACGCTCCTTTCAAACTCTATGATAGACAATGATACTCTGTTTTTCTTGGAAATGCAAGTGGTCAACAGAAAGATAATGTTGTCACTTCCATCGTCCCCTTTTTACATTGAATTATATGTATTATACATGATTGAATAAGTAAAATCAATACATAGAAATATATGTATGATACGTTCCTTGAAAAAGGTGGGACTGACATTGAAAAGCGTGATGGAATTGTTTCGGGAACTGCGGGAAGATCACGATTACTCTCAAAGTGATATAGCAGCCGTTTTGGGAATTTCTCAGCAGCATTATTCCAAGTATGAGACGGGAGAATATGAATTTCCGCTGCGGCATTTTATCACGCTGGCAAAATACTATAGTGTGTCTGCTGATTATCTAATCGGGCGGTGTTCCTATGATGAAAAGAAGCCTTTGGAGATGGTATATGTCACTCGTGATTGTACTTGTGAGAAGCTGGTGCAGGATATACTTTCTTTAAGCGAACATGGAAGAGAAGCTGTTGTGGAGTATATAGAGTTACAGCGGTTGAAGGAAAGGCAGAAAAAGTGATGCTTTCTTTGGGGGGGTGGTTTGCGGCCCGTGCGGACAACCTTACGCTCAAAGGTGACTGAAAAGGGAGCGGGGGATGATGGTGATCTTCGCCACCGGGGCGGAGTGGGTCTGGAGCGCCGCCACCAAGGCGCGGCCGATTTCGTGGTAAGAGACAATCATCCGCTCGTGGTCGGAGAGGATTTTGTTCTTCTTCTGATACCCGGCAATGACCACCTCGATGCTCTCTTGGAGGTCCTCCCGGGTGGCGAGCCTCCGTCCCTGGCGTACGGCCCGCAGGGCGGCCTCGTTGACCATGTTGGCCAACTTCGCACCGGAGGCCCCGGAGGCGGCACAGGCGATGGTGTTAAAGTCCACATTCTCCGCCAGCTTCACCTTGGCGGCGTGAACCTTTAGGATGGCCTCGCGGCCCTGAAGGTCGGGAAGAAGCTGAGGATGGGGTTCATCTCCTTTGGCCTCACCTTGTCGAACACGCAGCCGCTCTCCCACAGGCGATCCACCAGGCTGGGGTCATGGAAGGTGATCTGGCGTACAGGCCAGGCTCCTCGGAGGTGTCAACGAAGTAGATGACGTCCTGCTCCACCTGGGCCACGGCTACCTTCAGCATGGTGAGGAAGGTGCCGTAGTCCACCTGCGTGATCTCTTGGCGCATCAGGCGGGGAAACAGCAGGGTATTCAGCAGGATCATGACCACTAAGACGATAAAGCAGTAGAGGATCAAAGGCTTTTGGGGCTTTTCGATTTTTTACATTTCTAATTTCTCCTTTCCGGGCCGTCTCATATAAGCATTATTTTACAAAAACAAATTGCAAAGTCAAAACTATTTCTTATTTCCGATAAACTGTGGGATATGATGAAGGAAAACGGCTTTTCCACACACCAATTAAGGGAAAAGTGCGGTGTCGACAGCAAGACCATCCGGCGCTTGCGGGCAAACGACAACATGGAAACCAAGACACTGAACAAATTGTGTACGGTCCTTGATTGCCGTCTGGAAGATATTGCTGAATATATTCCAGACGAGCAGTAACAACTCCACGGCTCTGCGGATGCAGAACCGTGGAGTTGTTAGCATTTTCGGGGCGGGGTATCCAGGCTGCGATCTGGCAGCATGGGTACCCAACGCCCCGAAAACGGAGGGGGAATCCAAGGGGGGAGACCTCCCCTCTTGGCACACGACTTTCGGAGAAAGTCTAGTGTGTTATACCTTTTGCCCCGGCTGGCGCGGGAAAGGGGCGGCGCGGTCTGGCGCAGTCACTTTCCCGCACCAGGAAATCAGGCAGTGGGATGGAGCGGCAGCAATCATCCCACTGCCTGATTTTGGGAGGGACAAAAGGTATATACAGCCCCCGTCCCTCGTCCCCCGTCCCGCCGCAGCGACATCGCCAGCGGGCCGATAATCGGGCCTGCGAAGGAAATGTATCAGGCCCCCTTTGAGGGCGGTCTTGAAAGCCCTGATATTACTGCGTTTTCAGCGGGTACTTTTTCTACACATCAGCCCGGTTTTTCCTGGCCCATGTGCGTTTGCTCCGTTTCACCCGTTCTGCGGCACAGGTGGAGCAATAGAGAGTGTTGTGCCTGGACGGGGCAAACGGCCTCCCGCACTCCCGGCAGTGCCGCCGTCTGACAGAGGAAGGCGGGAACAATGCGGCGCACAGGCCGGCGTCCAGAGGAAGGACGGCGGCGCGGAACCACTTGCAAATCAGGGAGTAGGTGATGCTCTGAGGACAGATACATTCCTCGCCATCGTCCAGAAGCAGACAGTTTCAGCAATCGTAGTTGCAGCACTCCCGCACCAGCCTCCGGGCCGTCCGGTACTGTTGATAGGTCATGTGTGGGATTTCGGATGCGCCCGTTTCACACGCTCCCTCTGCAAAATCCTAAAAGCGTCAGATTTGCGTTTTTAGCGTGAGTGCCAATCTGGCGTTGACGATACCTGACCCGCAGGAAAGGAACAGACGCAAAGCGGGTGTTCCTTTCCTGCGGGTGTGCAAGGGGTTTGGGGAGTGCAGCTCCCCATCGCGTCCGAAGGACGCAACGCCCCACCCCTGGGGTCCCCGCAAAGTCGCAGACTTTGTGGGGAAAGGAGGAGCAAGGGAGCGAGCGCAGTTTTCGCCGCAGGCGGAAACGGAGTTGAGCGGACTTTGCGACGACGCGCGCACGACACCGGAACGGTGTATAAGTGCGCCGTTGGAAACGGACATATTTTTGCTGAAGCTGAATTATCGCTGACATTCTGGCCTCCTTGACATGGGCGGTTGCCCCTCACTTGGTAGCCACCATGCCGGGGTGATCGTCAGGGCGGTCAGCGGAAAAATTTGAAAAACTTTTTCCGAACGCCCTCGATGCTGTCATAGACTGCGGCCTTGGAGCAGCCGCACCGCCGACCAATCTCCGCATAGCTGAAATCGTACAGCGCATAGAGCAGAAAGCGCTCCCGCTGGATAGGCGTGCAGAGGGCCAGCACCGCCAGAATTTCATCCAGCGTTTCCTGCTGGCAGACTAATTCCTCCGGGGTGGCGCAGTAGGGCAGAACGCCATGGGCGGCGATTATGTACTCGTCACACTCGCGTCCGTCCCAGCGCCGCCGCTGTTCCCGGTCAAGGCTCCGCTCGGTACGCTTGGCCAACTCCCAGAACTCGTCAAGGGTGGCGGCGTCCTCATAGGTCATTTTGCGGCTGTATCTCTTGATGGTAATTTCCATCGTGTTATCCTCCTGTTCAGATTTGGGGAAGTGCGAAATCTGAACAGGAAGGGTGGGCCGCGACACCGGGGCCGGATGGGACAGTCCCCTGAAAAAGCAAAAATGCCCGAACAGCACAAGGCTGTTCGGGTGTTGGGGGTGGCGATATGGGTAGACAAGAAACGACTGTTTTCGCAAGCCTGGGTAGAGGTCGCCGTTACGAGGGTTAGGCTTTTTTTGACAAGTGCCTATCTATTCGTAGTCGCATGGCGGCATCATCCTAATTGCCGCCAAAACAAAAAGCAGCGGCTTTGAAAAATCAAAACCGCTGTCAAAAACATCATTTGGACATGGGAAATTACTCTGCCCGGCAGCGGTTTTTTTCTTTTCTGCCGCTGGGCAGATGAAACTTATATCAGCAAAATTACCGGGTACGAATCCTCTTTAGCAGGACTCCGCATAGTATAACCGCTATGAGAAAAATACCGAGCAAGGGGCAGAGCGTTTGCAGAGAAAACGCAGAGTCAGTCATCAATTTATATCCCCATGTTGCAGGAAACAGTTTTCCAACAATGGCAAATGCCTGTGGAAGCATTTCGCTCGGAAACATAATTCCCGACAGCATAGTGGATGGGATAAAAAGCAGGATGGAAAACATGGATGTATTTGCTGTATCTTTTACAGCTAACCCGATGATACTGGCAATGCTAAGCGAAACAGCAATCAGAATAACCAGCCCGCCTAAATATGTTTCCAGGTGCTCTGGAATTTTTGCGCCAAAGAGAATTGGCGCGAGTATATAGAGAATGGCGCTCATGATGAGCAAATGCACAAACGCAGAAATATTTATCAAGATCAACCCCAGCGACAGCGGCACACCGTTTGCCTGATAAGCATTTTTAATATCGCTCCGATATATCTCCGCAAGAGAGGGCGGCAATCCAATCAAAGCCCCCATGGTAACGGCAAAGACGGTCATGGACTGAATCAGTGTCTCTTTGCTCTCCGGCATGACAGAGGTGAAAATCCCGCCCATAACCGCAAAGAACAGGAGTGGAACCGCATAACAGGTAATCAGCATAGTCCGGCTGCGTAAGTCCAGTTTCCACTGTAATGTAAATCCATATAAAAATCCGTTCACTGCCTATTCTCCCTTCGCAATTTTCAGAAAATGCTGTTCCAATGACCCCCGGTCAACCCGAATGTCTTGAATGACGGTGTCCTTTTCCTCATAACTTTTGAGTATTGTTATCAGGCCGGCTCTAATATCATCCGATTCATAAGTCTCTAAGCCTTGGCCCGTCCGAATTTGGATGTTATAGTGCTTTCCGATTTTCTCGGTCAACGCGATAACTGTTCCAGCAAAGGCGATCTCCCCATCCCTCAGAATCGCGATGCTGTCACATAGGCTCTCTACTTCGGCCATGTCATGGCTGGCTAAAATAATTGTTTTTCCCTGCGCTTTCAAATTGCGAATATATTCGTGGAGAGAAATTCGGCCCTCAATATCAAGTCCGGCAGTGGGTTCATCGAGGAATACAATATCCGGGTCGCAAATAAGCGCCAGTGCCAGATGAAGCCGCCGCTTCTGTCCAGTGGACATTGCCTGGTATTGCTTATTCGCAATGCTGTCTACGCCCAGCGCCGCCAGCATAGAGGCGTCTGCGGGTTTTCGGTTCCACTTTGCGAAAAGCCGCACAGCTTCCCCTCCCTTGATATGTGCGGGCAATGCCGCCGACTGCAACTGAATCCCGATTCTGCCGTTTACGGATATTGTTCCGCCGTCATACTTTCGGAGCCCCTCAATACACTCAAGGGTCGTCGTTTTCCCCGCTCCATTTACGCCTAACAGCGCAAAAATATCTCCCCGGCGTACATACAGGTCAATTCCTTTTAACACCACTTTTTCGCCGTAGCTTTTACGCAATCCCTTCACTTCTAACGCTTTTGTCATGGTATCGCCTCCTGAAATGGGTCTATCCCCTCGTTTGAAAAGTAAGCACCTAATGCTGGTTCAATAAAGGCGTTTGCTTTGGCCTGCTTCTGCGTCCACTCCTGACCGAATTCATCATTTTGTCCCATCTGTATGAGTTTAGGGAGCATATCGGTATCCCCGCCGGTGAATTCCATAATCAAGGCCCAGTAATCTTTTGCAAATTGCTGTCCGCGTTGGCCTCCTGCCAGTATACCATCTGCTTGCAGTTGAAACGCCTCGTCTTGCAGACGCAAGAACCGCTGCATAAACACGATGCCGCTCTCTTTATCGAATCGGTTGCGGATATGATCCAACGTTTCGCTGTCAAAATGCTTAATAAGCCAGTAGAAGCTGTTTTTCATTTCCAGATTAACGATGATGTCCGCATACTTTTTGAAATCTACCGATTGCATTTCCAGCACTTCGGTTTTCAGCGCCTCAATTCTTGAGAGTGATTCTGTCAGGCTTGCAATTTTCTCCCGGACAATAGCCGCCTGCTCAGACAGAACCTGCGCCACACCCGCCGGAGTATCCAGCGGAATCAATCTGTCTCTGATGTCATCCAGGGAAAAACCCAGATGCTTCAGGGATAGTATTTGGTGGAGCTTGATAATGTCTTTATCGGTATATAGCCTGCGGCCACCTTCACTCATAGCTGACGGTGAGAGCAGTCCTTCCTTGTCATAATGCTGTAAGGTTCTGACCGTTACTCCCATTTTCTTTGCAACTGCACCTGCGGTCATATATCCCTGTGGAATCGCTCGGTATCTTTCCACGTTCAAAACACCTCCTGCGGGTAGTATACTTCATTACGTTACGTCATGAGCAAGACCTTTTTTGTATTTTCATGTATTATCGGCAAATTATTTGGAAGGGGATAGGTTCTAAGATACCAAAAGCTGGAAGGGGCTTGCCTTCCAGCTTTTGGTTTATTGTCAGCAACTCCGCATGATTTTGTGGTCTTGTCCATATCGGTGAGCTCTATCTGCCGACGAGGGGCGTCCGCTTCATCGCCATCAACGATGGGGTGGACTCCCTGGTGGAGAGCAGCACCGATTTCAATCCCATCAGGAACTGGGCAAACGAGCTGCACGCCAAGGATACCAGCAAAAAAGTCCGGGCGGTGAAAAAGCTCCAGGCGGAGCGAGGCGAACGTCTCGGCGGCAGGCCGCCTTACGGCTACCGCAAAAAGTCTCCGGACAGCAAAGAGATCGTTCCCGATGAGGAAACCGCTCCCGTCGTCCAACGCATCTTCCAGCTGTGCGCCGGTGGAAAAGGCCCGAACCAAATCGCCCGCATTTTGACCGGGGAACAGGTTCTGACGCCGGCCAATCACGCCTATCAGAAAGAAGGAAAGTCCCATAACCATGTGGACATCAGCCGCCCCTATGACTGGAGTGGCAGCTCGGTGACGGGCATCCTGGACAACAGGGCCTACCTTGGGCACACGGTGGGGTTGCGATCCACCTCGCTCTCCTACAAAAACAAGAAGCTGATCCGCAGACCGGAAGGGGAGTACATCACGGTGGAGAACACCCACCCGGCGTTGGTTACTCAGGAGCTGTGGGACATCGTGCAGGATGTGCGGCAGCACAAAAAGCGCATCCCGAAGCAGATGGAGGAGCCGAATCTCTTCTCTGGGTTGGCGTTCTGCGCCGACTGCGGCAAGCCCATGGTACTCCACCGGGCCAGCACGATGAAAAGGAAGCGGTACAATTTCACCTGCTACACTTACGGGAAGCGGGGTAAAACTGAGTGCTCTCCCCACCATATCCGGGAAGATGAACTGTGCAAGATTGTTCTGGACGATCTCCAGCGGGTGACGCACTTCGCCCGGTTGAAGGAACGGCAGTTCGCGGCCTACATCAACCAAAAGAACAGTAAAGAGCTGCGCCAGGAAATGAACGCGCTCCAAAAGGAACTGGACGCCATGCGGAAGCGGGACGGGGAACTGTCCGTACTGTTCAAACGCCTCTATGAGGATCATGTCCTCCAGCGGATCACCGCCGAGCAGTTCCGGACGCTCTCCGCCGATTACAACACCGAGCAGAAGGCGCTGCAAGAGGCCATCCCGGAGAAGGAGGCCCGGCTGGAGAAGCTGAAAGCGTCCGCCGCCAACGTGGAAGCGTTCATTGAGAAGGCCAAGCGGTTCACCACCATTGACCATCTAACGCCGGAGCTGGTTCGGCTGTTCATCCAGCGCGTCGAAATTGGGGAGCGGGCAGTCAAGTATTCCCGCAACTCGGCCCAGAGCGTCAAGATCGTCTATCGGGACATTGGAAACATGGACAGCCCAATGGAGCCGGGTGAACGCCAGCCGCATATCACCTCTCTACCCTCCATAGATGAGATCGTGAAAATGCTGGCATAAGAACAAAAACAAAGGGAGCGGGTGGCTTCCGCCGCCCGCTCCGCAATAACTGGGTAGGTTCAACTTGTGCCCCTGTGAACAGGAACAGACGGGTTCGGCGGGTTTTCCATGTGATTTTCCCTTATGTTTTCCCTTTACAGACCCAGAACGCCCTTGATGAAGTGCTCCATGCGGGCGGCGCTGTCCTGCTTCATACGCTCACTGATATGGCCGTAAATGTCCAGGGTGAAAGCGGCGGAGGCATGGCCTAGATTGCCCTGCAAGGTCTTGATATCCTCCCCAGCCCGAATGGCATTCACGGCGTAGGTGTGCCCTTATGTCATAATAGAGACAAATCGGAAAGCCCTTGTGTCGCAACGGGTTTCGGGTTTGTCCTTATTCTTTTTCCATCTATTTGCCCCGCAAAAATAGGCATAACGAGGAATGCCAAAAAGTGAGGTGTCCCGTAAAAGACAAAAGCAATGTATAACTATCCAGCCGGGTGCACACTGCGTCCAGGCTGGGCGTTTTTTACCAGCAGGGGACAGAACGGTGGGCCTCACAGTTATCCTTGCTCTTGGGAGCCGTTCGGGTGAACCCGCGTGGGTCAGTTTGCGCACCTCATGCGCCTGATTAAGCTGTCCACTTCCGAGCACCTGCGGGGAACGGCGCACTTCTTTGCCTGCGGCAATGTATCCGCGCGCTCTGCGAGGCCGTGACCTGGATCGCTGATTTGTCACCGCTCCAGGTCGCTTGCGCCGCTTTGCGGCTATCCCCTCATGACGCTGCCGGGTCACTCTTTCCCTGCTGGTCATGCGAAGCATGGAGCCGCACCGACAGGTGCGTTCGACCAGGCGTGGAAGCGCCCGGTCCGGGGTTTGGGGCAGCGCCCCAACAAGCGAGTGGCGATATCAAAACGATATCGCCGCTCATTGCTTGCAGATGATATCGGAACTTTTAGAAAATATCATGTTCACTTTTCCGTGCCTATAGTATACTTACAAAGAAATTTTCTAATGGAGACCCCAAAAGGCTGCCCCATCCGTCTAATAGGTGTGACCGGTCAACAGCAGTAAAGAAGGGATGTTATGGAACAACTGATAAAACGGGCCAGGGCTGGAGATGGGGCCGCCTTTGTGGAACTGATTGAAGGTCAGAAAGGCACGCTGTACAAGGTGGCCCGGAGCTATCTTCACAATGACGCGGACGCGGCAGACGCCATCAGCGAGACGGTGCTGGCTTGCTTCGAAAAGCTGCCATCGCTGCGCCAAGCCCAGTACTTCCGCACATGGCTGGTGCGCATTCTGATTCGCAAGTGCCAGGATATGCTGCGGGAGCGGAAACGAAGTGTACCGCTGGACGAAATTACGGAGATGGGTCAAGACGAGCCGGGTCATGCTCGGGTGGAGTTCCTCGCCCTGCTGGATAGTCTGGATGAGAAGTACCGCACAGTGCTTCTGCTCTATTACGGGGAAGGTTTCACAGTGAAGGAGATCGCTCAGGCTATGGAGTTGAAAGAGGAGGCGGTCAAGACCCGTCTCCGGCGTGCCCGGGCCAGCTTGAAACAGATCTACCAGGCGGAATAGGAGGGACACAGCATGGACGAAAAGCAGTTGCACGATATTTTGGGACAAAACGTGGAGGTGCCCGATATGATAAACAAAAAATTGGAACAGACCTATGGTCTGATGTTGCAGAAAAAGCGCCCAGCAAAGCGTCGGGGGTTCCGCCCGGTACGGACGGTGCTGGTGACGGCGGCGCTCATCGCGGCGCTGTGCGCCACGGCGACAGCGGCCTATCAGCTGTTCCGGCAGGACGTGGCGGTGAGCAAGCCCCAGCTTGTCCAGGGCATTCTGGGCAGTGGCGGGACCGCTTGGGACGAGGAGAAGAACTATGACCAGATGGGCCGTTTGAGCTACTGGCCCAAGCGGGAGCTGGCCCCGGTGGATGAGGAGCAGGCCATGAAACTGCTGGGGGACTACCTGCCCGAGAGCGGCTACCAGTGGCAGCTTGAGAACTTCACGTTCACCGTGGAAGGGTATGTGCTGGACGAGCACACCAGCACTGGGCGGATCTACTACACAATGGAGCGTCCCGGCGGTTTCCCGGAAGGCGTGGTGGACTGGGAGCACGGGATGTTGGACTTCACGAAAGTGGATTTCGACCTGCCCATCTTTGAACCGCAAACCGAAATGAATTGGCCTTGGTTCGGAAGCCGCCAGTATGTGGACGTGAACCGAAGCACGCCGGAAAAGCTGGTGATCGTGGAGGCGCTGGCAAATCCCCTGGCCGCGTCTGACACGGGGTGGAAGGCCGCAGACGGCCTGTGCGCCAAGTTCTACGATGGCAAAAAGGCCATAGCGAACCTGGAACTTCCTGGGGTGGAAAGCCTGCCCGCCGTCACGGTGAAAAACCCGGAGACTGGGGAGACGGCGGTGACCTTCTCCGCCATCGGGATGATGTTGGACACACAGTATCTCAGATCGTATCTGCCCAACGGCGACGAAATCCATGACACGATGAAGTATCTGGCCTTAGAGTACGCCGATGGCACGTCCTATGTAATTTGGGATGGCGGCCTGGACAACTCCGACTATGTGTGCAGTGACGAGAAATCCACGTTGCACCACATTTGCTTCAACCGCCTGGTGGACCCTGACCAGGTGACCGCCGTGGTGGTGAACGGGCAAAGGTATGAAGTAGGTTGATGGAAACAGTTTGGGATAAACCTTTGACGGACACACAATGGTGTAGTAAACTATGGGGGTGCTGGGCTGATTGTCCGGCACTCCCGCAATTTTGGAATAAATATTCTTTGTCGTGGACTTGACATATGGGTGCCGGGTATCGTGGAACCGAACACCTTCCAGGCCAGCGGCGGCGGCAATGCGCTTGAACTGATAATCTACGTTGCGCTGATCCAGGGGGCCACCCAGCGCCGTGGTGAACACCAGCCTGTGAGGATTGGCCCACAACGGCCCCGCCCGGAGCTGCGCTTCCGCTTGCCGTGCCCGCTGGTGCCGCAGTGCGGCCAGCGCGGAGGGGGCCGCCATGACCACCCGTGCTTTGCCGCTCTTAGGGGATGTGAACAGCCCCCCGGCCCGGTGCTCTGTCCTGGAAAGCTGCTTGTCTACGGTGACTGTACCACGCTCGAAGTCCACAGCGTTCCAGGTAAGGCCCAGGAGCTCCGATTGACGTAGGCCAGTGAACAGGGCCACGGTGACAAGGTGCTCCAGGGAGCGGCCCCTGGCGGCGTCCAGGAGCGCCGTCAACTGCCCATCGTCCAGGGGGTACATCTCTCTCCTGTCCCGCCTGGGGAGCTCGCACCGGGCCGCCGGGTTGCGGGGGATATAGTCCAGGTCAACGGCTTTCTCCAATGCGGTGTGGAGCACCTGGAACACCAGCCGGACAAAGCCGGGGGCCAGCTCCAGGCCGTTGACGAACTCCTGGACCATGTGGGGGTGCAGCTCCACCAGCCGAACAGCGCCCAGGCCTGGGGCAATGTGGTTCCGCACCGCTCCCCGGTATGTCCTGACCGTGCAGGGCTTCAGAGGGCCCAGGTAGTCCGCCGCCCAGATATACAGCCACTGGCCCACGGTGAGGCGCTGTGGGGCTGTGTAGGTGCCCTGGTTGACCTCCACGGCGGCGGCTTGCATTTTCTCCCGCACTTCCTTTTGCGTTTTGCCCGTGAAGGAGCGTTGGAGCTGCTTCCCGGTTCCGGGGTCGCGGCCCACTGTCAGCCTGGATTCCCAGTAGGTGTACTCTCTCCCCGAGCGGGTGACGGTCTTCTTGCGGATCGTGCCGCCGCCCCTTGCGTTCTTCTTTGCCACTGAAAATCCTCCTGTTCATTGACAGCCCCGGCCCTTCCGTGGTATCATAGGAGGGCATAAGGGTGCCTTGTTTAGCGACCTGGTATTTTTGTGCATATGCCGCTCTCGGTGTTGGTAGCACCGGGGGCGGTTTTTTTGTTCAGCGGAAGCGGTGATCTATCCCGCTTTGCTTCATGATGGCGTTGGCGGTGTGGCGGGATTTGATTTTCCCATCCACGGTGAAGTGCCGCCCGGTGATGGGGCTGTACCAGATGTCATGATCTCCCTTGCCGTGCCGGACAAAGGCGCAACCGTGGGCCGCCAGCTCGGCCCTGACCAATTTTTCGTACTCCGCCATTACATTGCAAGCCTCTCGCAGCGCTCAGACACCATACGGAGCTGGACAGGGGCCGGGGCTGCGCCATTCAGTTCCAACAGCTCGGGAACGGCGACGCGCACCCGCTCAATGAGAGCGTCAAAGGAGCCGGATTCCAGCACCAGGCCGGGTACATCGTCGCTCTCAGCAATCCACACGCGGGCCTCTGTATCCCATGTCAAGGTGATTAACAGTTCTTTCATGGCTTCCTCCTGTTCGGTGAGCCCGGAGGCCTGCGGCCTGGGGCTTTTATTTGTTGGTAACTTGCCTGTAATTTGCGCCGTGGCGGGGATCCCCGTATCGGCCCTATTCGCCCTCTGGGGCCTCTGTGGGCGCGTCTGGGGGTGGGGTGGTATCTGTGGCTGGCGTGCCTCTACCAGCCCCTGATGGGGCTTGCCCGGCCTTGTAGCGGGGGACCTCCGCAATCAGCTCCACCACGTCCGCCGCCTTTTCCATCCCGGCGTCGTTCAGCTTGCCCAGGGCGGCGTCTACGCGCTCCCGGGCGTTGATGCGCCCTGACAGCACCTCTGACGCCTGGTCGAAGCTGTACAGGCTGTAGGGGTCAACGCCCAGGGCGGCGGCAAGACGTTGAATAATGACTTTATCAACACGCTCAGAATCCCGTTTTGTTATTGAATAGAGGGTATTTATTGGAATATCCGCCAATTCTGATAATTGTTTTATTGTCATTTTCTTGTCACGAAGTATCGTTTTTAGGTTTGTTCCAACACCCATATTGTTTCACCTCAATTCATTATAACACACTGTTAGTGCATTTAGCAAGATTTTTTTAAATATCGGTTGACAAACGGTACGTTTAGTGCTGCTATCTGGTTGTAAACACTAAACGCACTAAATTTTGGAGATGAATCAAATGAAAATCGACAATGCAAAACTGGACATGGCCTTGGCGAAGAAGTGCATGAACCTGCGGGGCCTACGGGCGAATATGTCCGCACAGACACTTCCCCGCATCCGTCAGGGCGCAGACGTCCGCCCGGCCACGCTGGGCAAGTTGGCCTGGGCGCTGGGCGTTGACCCGGCAGAACTTTTGAAGGAGGAGTAACCATGATCCAACTAACCAAAGACTTGGCCATGACAGCGGACGAACACTGCTACATCGTGGGAAAGCCCCGTCAAAGGGCGGACAAGGGTACTGTGCTTGATAAGCTGACATATTACCCTACCGCCGCCCAAGCCGTATCTGGCGCGCTTTCCCGCACCATGCGTCAGGGCGTGGCCGACGGCAGTATCACCACCCTGCTGGAGTTCGTCCAGGAGCAGGAGCGTTTGCGGGACGAGCTGGAGAAATTGCTGGCCCCGCTGGAAGACGTGGGAAAGGCTGGGGAGCGCCGTAAACAGCTCGCCAAAATGCGTGATTCCGCCTCAGAAACTGGACGAGCACGCCGGAGACAAGACAGGGTAGCCGCTCCAACGGGTAATTACATACCAAAGCCCTTGGACGGCGAAAAGTGAGGTGTAGACCTGTACATCGTCGAATGGACGGATCATGAGGGCAATCTGCAGCAGCGGGAGTTTGAGGCGTTGGAGGATGCCCAGATGGAGGCGGATTACCTCAGCCGGGGATCTGACCACGTCGCCGTCCTGTTCGAGGCGGAAGTCTGAAAGGAGGCTTGACCATGCCCGCACCGCGAATTCTGACCGTAGCCCAGGCGGCGGAACTGCTGCAGGTGTCCACCAAGACCCTGTACAACTGGGTGCATATCCACGGCTTCCCCTGTCTGAAACTGGGGAATACAATCCGAATCCGCGAAGACCTGCTCTTGGAGTGGGTAGGCCAACAGGCTATGAAAGGAGAAACAGCATGAAAAACGAAATCATCCTCAACCTGCGGGCGTTCCCCGTGACCGCCCATGACCACCGCACGGGCCAGGAGGCCCAGATCATCGTAACCGTGGCGAAGAACCAGCTCCAAGCGGCCCAGGTGGTCGGCCAGAGCTCTAAGGAGCTGATTGAGCGCCTCTGTGATCGGCAGGGGTACAGCGTCTTGGAGATCGGCAAGCCCATCAAGCGGGCGGTTACGGTGGATCTGCTGGCGCTGTTCATGCAGAGCGGGGAGGCGGGGGGAGAATGAGCGACCACACCGAAATGGGGGCACAGACTTCCCCTGTACCCCCGCAGGAAAAGAGACGGATACCCCGCCCCCGTTCTACGCAAACGAGTATATTGACATGGCGGAGGCGTTAGATTGGCTCATGGAACGGTTCGGGCAGCTGATCCTTGCGCTCATGTCATACATAGTGGACGGGACGATACCGGAGGATCTCCCGCCGGAATTAAAACCAACGTTCACCATTTACCGCAAAAAGATAGACTACGCAAGCGGGAAGTATGCGCAAACGTGCGAGAAAAACAGAAAAAATGGGAGCAAAGGCGGTCGTCCACGGAAAAAGACTGCCGCCGCCCCTGTAGATGAACCGCCGGCCACCATTCCAGAAACTGTGAAGAAGCCTAAAGCGCCCCATAAAATCAAAGTACCGATCACCAGGGAGCTGTTTGCCCAGCTCATTGAGGCCGGACAGGCTGAAGGAACCATATCGGGAGAGTGCGATCCCGACGAGTTCTTTAACTGGGCGGAGGCTCTTAAATGGAAGGTCAACGGCGAGCCCGCGAAAAACGTTGGTGACTTCCTGGCCTATGCGGCGGCACGACATCCCGTGAAGGCCGCCATAGGCTCCATACCACCCTCACCTCAACTGTCACACGTCTATGGAATTATCTTCAAGGAGTTCCATGGTCTGCGTGATGATGAAGGCAGCACCGGCGCACTGGCGGCCGCAATCAACTTTTTGAAAGCCTATGACGACGGGTGGAGCTTCCATGGGCAGAAGTTTTCCGATGACCAGTGGAAGGAGGCCCTGGCCGAGTTCATGCAGGGCCTTAAAACCGAATAAACCCAACCGCTTTAATATAAAGCGAATGGGTATTCTAAAACCGACCAAAACCCAAAAAACCACAATATAAGTATAATCATATCTAAGCTTATTAGTAATATCAATGATAATACAAGAAATCATTGATATTACTAATATAAGCTTAAGATATGCAGTAAAAAGAGCCGTCGGGCGACGGCGGGGGCCTTTGAGCGGCCCCGCCGTGCCGCCGTCTTTTTACTGCAAGGGAAGGACGGTGAGGTATTGTGGAACTGCTGGATCTGTTCAAGCCGCTCAGTGAGATACCAGAGGCGGATACCAGCCACTTTCAGCCCTGGGCACTGGGCATGCTCTACCAGGTGGAGCCGGAACTGGAGGTGATCGCCGCCCGTGCCGTGGCACAGCGAGGGAAGCGGTATCCGGCGCGGCGGGCGGTATACGTCGAGGCAAAGGACGCTGCCTGGGAGCTGGTGGGCTGGTATGCCCGAGACCCGCGCCTGCGCAGTCAGGGGGCGTGGGATTGCCTGTTCCGCTACATACTGGACGAGCTGAACATCTGACACCGAAAGGAGAAATAAACGCATGAACGAACAAAAACTTTGCCTGCTGCTGGCGGCGGGCGACCCGGACCACACGCCGGTTAGTGCCCAGTGCCGTGGTGACCGCTGCGCCTGGTGGACTGGTAATACCTGCGCGGTGCTGTCTCAGGCTGTCAGCCTTGACAGCCTGGACCGTTACGGCATCACCACCAATGGGGGTTGACCCATGACCAAGCACAAATCTAACCACGATACGCGGGGAGCTGGGAAAGCCCTCCAGCACGGCGCACAACAGCGGATCGGGCCGACGCGCAACACCCGCCACCCGCGCAAGTTCAAGCTGGACAAAAAGACCGCCCCCGGTGCTGCTGACACCGACGGCGGCAAGGCGGACAAGGTTCTGGAAGGTTCCAATTCCACCTCAAATGATACCACGGACTGAAGGAGGATGCAAGCATGGTTATCCAGGCGACAAAAAAAGAAAGTGCGCTTCTTAAATGCGCACGTATGATTTTACACGACCAATGCCCACCGGAGCGCAAGTATTACCTGTGCATGAAAGAGGAGGATGACAGCACCTGTGATTGCACTCTGTGCTGGAACAACTATTTGTGGGGCGTCGTGTCAGGCGTCATTGAGGTGCCGAAAGAGGAAAAGAGGGCGGTGGTATGAATCCGAACAGTTCCCCGCCTCCTGAGTACGCCGACACGCCCAACCTGTGGCGGGTAGCCTGTGAACTGTCCAAGTTTAAGAACCCGTACAAGACCGCTGACGAACTGCTGGCCCTGGCCAGACCCATGTTGAAGGAGGCCGGCCATGACAAATAACGAAAAATTTAACGCCCTGCTGAACGGCTGCCAGAACCCCAGGGGCTGTGTATGTGGCCTTACTGGTCTGGGCGGGCAAGGCCAGAGAGGAGGCGCAAACATGAAGGATCGTTCCGAAGTCCTGGCCCTGGTGGGCGCATTACTTGACCGGGCCGACGCGCGGGAACTGGATCTGGTGTGGCGGTTCCTGCGGGGTATGCTGGGGGATCCGGCATGAAGCTGAAACTTACATACCAGCCCGAGGAACAGGAGGGGGCCGCCGCCGTTCTGGCGGCTCTCTCCCGGCTCTTACCTGGCGCAAAGGTGCGCCGGGACAAGTCCAAGGCCCCAAAGCTGGCAGTTTATTTGACCGTCAAGAGCCCCAAACCCGTTGCGGCTGTAGGGAAAACCCTTGACAAAACTGCCCCCCTGGGGTATAATAATCCCAAAGAATAGGCGCGGGTTGAGTACCCCCCCATCAAGGGAATGCCTGTAAAACAGGCGCGGGAAAACGGTTTTTGAATCGTTGGCCCGCGCCTGTTTTTTATTCTCTGGGGCGGGGTTCTCTCGCACGGGCTTCGGCTCCCCGCGCGTCTTTTTCTCCCGCCCCAGGGGAGCCATTTAGCCCACTCTGGGCGTAAAATAGGAGGTACATCATGAGCGAGAACACCAACAACCAGAACAACCAGCAGCAGCCCACCACTCCCACCCCGGAGGCCAGCGGGGGACAGGGCGGCGAAAGGACGTTCACCCAATCTGAATTAGACCGCATCGTGCAAGAGCGCCTTGCCCGCGACCGGGCCAGCCGTTCCACCGCCTCCGACCGGGAGCGCGACCTGGTGGAGCGTGAACAGAAGCTGGCGGAACGGGAAAAGGCCTTTGAGACCCAGCAGTTTAATACCGCCCTGGAGCGGGCGCTGGCGGCCGCAAGGGCCAAGGGCATCAAGGCCGTTCTGCCCTACCTTGACATGGACAAGCTGTCCATGAAGGACGGGAAGATCACCGGCCTGGATGAGCAGTTTGAGGAGCTGAAAAAGAGCGCGGAGACGGCTTTCCTCTTTGAGCCGGAGTCCGTTCGGACTACCAGTTTGACCCATCAGTACGGCGGGGAGGGTTCGGACAATGACGCTTTTGCAGCTGCGTTCAAACCGAAAGGACGAAAATAAAATATGTCTATTGAGCTCGTTGAGAAGTTTTTACCCTATGTGGATGAGCAGTTCTCCACGGAAAGCAAGAAAGCCCTGCTGACCAACCAGGACTTTGACTGGGAGGGTGCTCACAGCGTGCGGATTTACAAGATCAGCACGTCCAAGATGAACGACTACGGGCGCAAAGGCCCCGCCGATGGCCAGTGGTCCCGGTATGGCGAGGTTGCCCCGCTGAGCGCCACAACGGAGCAGATGACGCTGAAGAAGGACCGCTCCTTCACCTTCGTGATCGATAAGCTGGACGAGGACGAGACCGCCCGACAGCTTTCGGCGGCGTCCGCCCTGGCCCGGCAGAATCGGGAAGTGACCATTCCTGAGGTCGACGCCTACACCTACGGCGTCATGTGCTCCAAGGCCGGGGGCCGGCCTGAGACCTATAAGGCCCTGACCTCTGCCACCGTCTACGAGGCGATTTTGGCGGCGTCCCAGGCCCTGGATGACGCCCAGGTTCCCGAGACTGAGCGGGTACTTGTGGTGACCCCGGCCACCTACGCCCTGATGAAGAAGTGCAAGGATATCACCATGGAAACCGATGTAGGCAATGAGCTGCGGCTTAACGGCGTGATCGGCATTGTGGACGGTATGCACGTGCAGAAGATCCCCGCCAACCGCCTCCCCACGGGCTTTGAGTTCATGGTAGCCCATCCCTGCGCCACTGTGGCCCCGGTGAAGCTGGAGGATTTCAACATCCACAACAACCCGCCCGGCATTTCCGGCACGCTGGTGGAGGGCCGGGTGGTCTATGACGCCTTTGTGCTGGAGAACAAGGCCAAGGGTATCTACTACTACGGCCAGCCCATCACCGCCCCCACCCCTGAGGAGCCGGGCGGCGAGGGGTAAAGCCCTATGGCAAGGCGTAGGCTGAACTTGTCCACCCCGCGGGATATCCGAAAGTCCGCCAACCGGGTAGCAAATATGCTGCTCAATGGGGAGATCGGGGCCAAGGCGGGACAGGCCGTCATATCCGCTTGCAAGGTCTGTTTGGAATCCATTCGGACGGATAAGCAGGAGCGGCGGCTGGATGAGCTGGAAAAGCTGGTAAAGGAGATGAGGCCAAGTGACGGCCTTTGAGCGGCGGCTGGAACGCCTCGCGGCGGGTATGCTCAGGCCACCCCGGAAAATGACCTTCGTCTATGAGGATGGGGAGCGGGTGAAGGTCGTGGGCTTCCTGGCGGGAGCAGCGCAGAACACGAAGCGGGGCGGGCTGGTGGACGTGCTGGGCGCGCCCGATGGGCTGAAAAACTTCTTCCTCTGTTCCCAGGGCAGTATCGAGGAGCTGTTCAGCGAGGAGGGCGCAGAAAATGAAGCTGTTGGACACAGTGAGGGAATATGCCCGGAAGCACCCGCAGACCGTCCGGCTGTGCTGGGTGAACCACAGGATGGCGGTATGTGAGGCCAGCGAGGCGGTGAAGATCTGCGCTGTCCCCCATGTGGCCGCCTGTATCATCGGAGCTGTGGCCGATGACCAGGCTATGGAGGATCTGCTGAACAGGCTCATTGATGGGGAATAATTTTCCCTTATGTTTTCCCTTTAGCGCCCCGCTATCCCCTGCATCCGCTTTCTACGGAATTCCGTGAACCCGTTGCGGCGCAAGGGTTACAGGGGGTTAGATTCCGTCTGTTTCCGCTGGCGTTTCTATGGCGCTGATAAGTCTTTATTATGACATAAGGGCACACCTACGCCGTCAACGCTATCCGAGCGGGCGACGACATCAAGACCATTCAGGGCAATCTAGGACACACCACCGCCGCCTTTACCCTGGACCGCTACGGCCACTTTACCGAGCGCATGAAACAGGACAGCGCCGCCCGGATGGAGAGTTTTATAAAAGACGTCCTGAATCTGTAAAGGGAAAACTTAAGGGAAAACAGGTGCATAAAGGAAGCCCGGAGGCCCCCATACAGGCCTCCGGGCTTGGTTTTGTGCTGTTTTGCGCTCAGAACTCCAGGTTCTTGCCGTCCTTGTCGAACACGTGGCACACATTGCCGCTGAAGGTGAAGCGGATTTTGGCGCCGTAGGCGAAGGTCTCCATGTGGTTGCCGGACAGGTCCACGGTGGGGACGATGATGACCACGTCCTTGCCGTTGGCATTGGCGTGGAGGTGCACCTCGCTGCCCATCATCTCGGACACGTCCACGGCGGCCTCGATGGAATTGGCGGCGTCGCCGCTGAGCACCACGTGGCTGGGACGCACGCCCAGGGTGATGTCCTGGGAGGACACGTTCTTGGCCGCCAGGGCCTTCTGCTTGGCGTCGGACAACTCGACCTTCATGGCGCCCAGCTCGACAGAATACTTGCTGCCGTCCTTGACCAGCTTGGCGTCGAAGAAGTTCATCTGCGGCGTGCCGATGAACCCGGCGACGAACAGGTTGGCGGGATGGTCGAACACCTCCTGCGGGGTACCGATCTGCTGGATGAAGCCGTCCTTCATGATGACGATGCGGTCGCCCAGGGTCATGGCCTCGGTCTGGTCATGGGTGACGTACATGAAGGTGGTGTCGATCTTCTGGCGCAGCTTGATGATCTCGGCGCGCATCTGGTTGCGGAGCTTGGCGTCCAGGTTGGAGAGGGGCTCGTCAAGGAGCAGCAGCTTGGGTTCCGCCACCAGGGCCCGGCCCAGGGCCACCCGCTGCTGCTGGCCGCCGGAAAGCTGGCTGGGGATGCGCTGGGCGTACTGGCTCAGGTGCACCGCCTCCAGGATCCAGTCCACCTTCTGCTTGATGGTGGCTTTGTCCAGCTTTTTGATCTTCAGGGGATAGGCCACGTTGTCAAAGACGGTCATATGGGGCCAGACGGCGTAGGACTGGAAGACCATGCCGATGTCCCGTTTTTCCGGGGGGATAAACACCTTTTTGGAGCTGACCACCTGCTCCCCAATGGCGATTTCCCCCTGGGTGGGCCTTTCAAACCCGGCAATCATCCGCAGC
>OFGL01000662.1_pt1 | contig 26911 bp, 22 predicted proteins | sample 1521801 | NCBI WGS metagenome assembly OFGL01 (sample SAMEA3504085, study PRJEB24116) | mouse gut metagenome | biome: mouse gut; feature: mouse-associated habitat; material: faeces | place: Denmark | collected 2011 | reverse complement strand
AAAGCAGTATCTGCAGGCCAGATTACAGTCGTGGGCGATATGCAGGCAGAGCGCCTTGACAACGGTTTCTCTGTTCTTAAAAGTGTCTATGTAATTCTCGTAAATATCCTCGGCAAAAAGCTGTCCCTGTTCTTTCAGATACAGGATCTCCTCCACCGTCTCCTCCGCCTCGGACATCTCCACAGCCAACTCCTCTGCCACCGTGCGGGCAATTTTCTCCCGCGCCTCCGTTCCCTGCCGGAGAAGCCGTTCCACAATCGGGACGGAATCGTAGGCTGTCTTGTCCATCACATGGACACTGCCGCTGTTTACGTCCATCACAATATGGTAACCGTTGCTTATATACTGATGTATCACAATTTTTCTCCTGCCTTCTATCCCTGCTTGTCCTGTCGCGCCTGTCATACAGCCATCCGCTTGGGCCAAACAGTTGATTAACGTACAAGCAGACCCGTCATGCGCCGCATGCCGGGCCTGTCTTTTTCTGATCTTTTCTTCTGACTCAAAACGTTTGCGCGAATGCGTCCTGTGATTATCTCGCCTTCTCGCAGCTCTGGTTTCCTACCGTGCAGGAAGTCTTACATGCAGACTGGCAGGAGGTCTGGCACTCGCCGCAGCCGCCCTTCTTCATGGACTCCTTCAGATCTCTGGTAGATAACGTCTTAATATGTTTCATCGGTATGCCCTCCTTATGTATAGACTTGCTCATAACTTTAGACAGTATAGCACAAAACTTTTCGCCCGTCAAATTCATGCCGGCATGATTTACCGGTCAGACGAAGGTCTGGCTGAACTGGTGGGTCAGCTCACCATCCCGCCGAGCATGCCGCTGCCGGCGCAGAGGAAGAATACCGTCATCATATTTCCCGCGATATCCTCCACCCCTTTGTTGACCACCAGGGATACAGCCACCAGAATGCCAAAATACAGCGCGCCCATGACTAGCCCCCACAAAAACTTCCTGTGTTTCTCCTTCTTTCCCGCAAGCAGACCTGCCAGGAAGGTGACAATAATATACACTGCGATGATGCAGACGGAAACCACCTTCTCGGACAGGCCGAAGCGGTACAGCATAAACGCAAGCAAAAGCAGCAGACCCGCCGTCAGAATATAAGCCCCGAGCATGCACTTAATCATAAAGACGGCCTTTTCCATATAAAAATCCTTTTTACCCATGATATCCCCCTTGTCCTTTTACCACTCTCTTTTAAATATGTATTCTCCGGCACATTAAAACTTGACACTTTCTTATTCTTATACTAATATTTTTGATTATAGATATGGTAAAGGAGTGAAAATCATTGGATACCACAGGTGTCATACAACTCGTCTCGCTGGGAGTGCTCGTATTTTTATCAGCCTTTTTCTCCTCAGCCGAGACCGCCTTTTCAACCGTTAACCGGGTGCGGCTGCGCACTTTAGCCGAGGAAGGCCACAAAGGAGCCATCCGCGTGCTCGCCATTTTGGACCAGTACGGCAAAATGCTGAGCGCCATCCTGATCGGCAACAATATTGTCAATCTGTCCGCCTCCTCTGTGGCTACCACTTTCGCCATCAGTCTCTGGGGCAATAAGGCAGTGGGAATTGCCACCGGAGTTTTGACCTTCGTGGTTCTCATGTTCGGCGAAATCATCCCCAAAACCTGGGCCATGCAGCGGGCCGAATTTATTTCCCTCATGTTCAGTCCCCTTATCCGCCTGCTGATGACGGTGCTTACGCCTGTTATCTTTCTGGTGGATATGCTCTCCAACTGGATTCTCAAGCTGCTGCATATCAGCTCCGAGGGAAACAATTTCAGCATCACTGAGAAAGAGCTGAAAACCTATGTGGATGTAAGCCACGAAGGCGGCGTGATCGAGTCGGAGGAGCGGACGCTGATCTACAACGTGTTTGATTTCGGCGATACGGTTGCAAAAGACATTATGATTCCCCGTATCCAGATGACCACGGTTCCCTTAAGCGCTACATACCAGGAGCTGCTCTCCACGTTTCAGTCCTGCATGTTTACGCGCCTGCCCGTCTACGACGGGGATCCCGACCATATTATCGGCATCGTCAATATCAAAGATTTTATTCTGGTAAAAGACAAAGAAAAATTCAGCCTCAAGAAGATTCTCCGGGAGGCCTACTATACTTATGAGTATAAGAACGTATCTGATCTGTTAATGGAAATCCGCGAAAAATCCAGCAGTATCGCCTTCGTCTTAAGCGAGTACGGCGCTACTGTGGGCATGATTACAATGGAAGATATCATTGAGGAGCTGGTCGGTGAAATCCGCGACGAATATGATGCGGATGAAGAAGAGCTGATTCAGGAAACGGAAGAAGGCCAATATCTGGTGGAGGGCGGCATGAAGTTAAACGACTTGAGCGATGCCCTGAATATCGCACTGGATTCTGAGGACTACGATTCCGTAGGCGGACTTATGATCGAAAAACTTGACCGCCTGCCCCAGGATCAGGAAACCATCTCCTTAGAGAACGGCATCACCCTGCAGGCATGCGGCATCAAAAACAATCATATCGTGAAAGTGCTGATTACCCTTCCTCCCGAAGACGAGCAAGAAGGGGAACAAGCTCCCGAGGAGTCCTGATCATCATATGTTCCGGCGCTCCCTCATCCCGAAGCTTTTCTTCGGTGCGAAAGCCCCAGGTAACGCTGATACAGGGCAGCGATGCATTTTTCGCCGTCTGGATATCCACCTCGGAGTCTCCCACATAGACTGCATGGGAGGCGTCACATCCCAGTTCACGAAGCGCCCGGTACACCGTATCGGGCGCAGGCTTTCTCTTCACTTCCGCACTCTCCCCGATGGATACCGAAATAAATTCCCCAAAATACTTTTTGCAGAGTTTTTTCACCGCACCGTCAAATTTATTGGAGACAACGGCCAGATGATATCCCTGCTCCTTTAATCCGGCAAGCATTTCCGGCACGCCCTCATAAGGACCTGTCTTGTCCTCACAGTGCTCGGCATAGTGCGCTTTGAAAGCTGTCAAGGCTGCCTCATAGTCAGGATTTGCCACACCGTCTGGTATGCTGCGCTCCAGGAGCTTGGGCGCGCCGTTTCCCACAAAGGTTCGGATCTCCTCAATCGTATGCACGGGAAATCCAAACTTTTCCATCGCGTGATTGACGCTGTCTGTCAGATCCTCCAGTGTATCGAGGAGAGTTCCGTCCAAATCAAAGATAACTGTATCTGTCATGCCGCTTTCTTTCCTTCCTGTCTCAACTCGGCTCTGCCAGGTTCAGAACCGCCTCAATCTCCGCCCCATTGTCCGGCGCCGGCTCCAGAATCTCATGTTTTCCGTCCTGTGTGACTCTGGCTATAAAATTCCCGTCCTTCGTGTTTTCCAGCGTATAGTACAGCACCTCTTCGGTGTCCCGCTTAAAGACTGCATAAACCCGGTAGCACAGCCCCTTTTTGTTGGTTTCATCCGGCATGTCCAGGCGTGTAAGCTGTATCGTGTCTGTCAGATTCAGCGTCATAAGGGAGAAATCCTCCGCCCTGCTGCCACACTTCTGCCCTTTGGGATAAATCTGCTCGTAAAGTTTCAGAAGAAATGCGCCTTCCTCACGCTGCAGCGTCTTAAGCCCTTCCTCCCCGTTTTCAAACAGATACTTCGGCAGAATGGCATGTGTTACCCGGTTGTGGGCCAGATCCTGAAACTGCTCTTTCGTCAGCTGGACGGTCTTGATCTGTCCGGCCGCCTTTCTGCGTTTTTCCGCAATCTCCAGAACCGACCTATTCAAAACCATCATTTCGGTGAAGGGATTGACCACCACCTCCGCCACCTTATCCTGATTGGCCGCCGCCATAGCAATCACACCCATAAAGGGCATGGCTATCACCATAGGGCTCTTCTTATCCTCTGGAATCTGCTCCGGCGAAGTAAAGATGGGAAGCGCCTGCTCTCCCGTCTCCTTGCGCAGCAGACAGGGGACAATCTTCGTCTCCTTTGGAAACTGCACCGGCTTTCCCGCCTTCAACTGTTCCATAAGCTCCGGGGCAATGTCCGGGGGCGGCATTGTGGGAACCACTACAATGGACTTCTCCAAAAGCTCCATCACTTTCACATAGCTGTCCCTCTCCTTGTCAGAGCGAAAAGCCGCGATCGCCTCCTCCAGCGCCTTGTTATCTATTTTCTGTTCCGCCATATTTCCCTCTTTTCCGCACTACTCTTTGCAAGTTCTTCCGCCGCTTTACTCTTTTTCCGGCGCAGGTGTAATCGCAATCTGCAGCTCCGCGAGCTGCTTCTCATCCACCGTGCCAGGCGCTTCCGTCATCAGACAGGATGCGTCCTTGATCTTCGGGAATGCAATCACCTCACGGATGCTGTCCGCATGGGTTAAAAGCATCACAATACGGTCAAGGCCGTAGGCAAGTCCCGCATGAGGCGGTACACCGTACTTGAAGGCGCTTAAGAGGAAACCGAACTGCTCCCATGCCTGCTCCTTCGAAAAGCCCAGCACCTCAAACATTTTCTCCTGGATATCATCCTGGTGGATTCTGACAGAGCCTCCTCCAAGCTCCACCCCGTTTAACACGATGTCATAAGCTTTCGCACGCACCCTGCCGGGATCGGAGTCAATGTACTGCCAGTCCTCCTCCATAGGCATCGTGAACGGATGGTGCATTGCCATAAAGCGGTTCTCCTCCTCGCTCCACTCAAGAAGCGGAAATTCCACGATCCAGAGGAAGTGAAACTGCGACTCGTCAATCAGCCCAAGCTGCTTCCCAAGCTCCACGCGCAGCGCGCCGAGCACGCTGTAAACGATGTTTTTCTTATCCGCAGCAAACAGAAGCAGATCCCCCTTTTCGCCCTGCATTGCCTGTACCAGCTTCGAAAGAGCCTCCTCCGTCATAAACTTCGCAAAGGAAGACTTGTAAGTGCCGTCCTCCTGCACACTTAAGTAAGCCAGCCCCTTCGCGCCGTAGCCCTTCGCAAAATCTACAAGCGCGTCGATCTTTTTGCGGGGCATCGCTGCCTGTCCTTTCACATTTAAGCCGCGCACGGAACCGCCGCTTTCCAGCGCAGAGGTGAACACACCGAAACCACAGCCTGCCACCACATCTGACACATCTGTCAGTTCCATCGCAAAGCGGGTGTCCGGCTTATCGGAACCGAAGCGGTCCATTGCCTCCTGCCATGTCATGCGCGGCAGGGGGAGCTGCACATCCAGCCCAATGGCCTCCTTACATATATGCTTGATCAGCCGCTCATTCACATCCAGCACATCGTCCACATCCACAAAGGACAGCTCCATGTCCGCCTGTGTAAACTCCGGCTGCCTGTCCGCCCGCAGATCCTCGTCCCGGAAACACTTGGCAATCTGGAAATACCTGTCGTACCCGGAACACATCAGAAGCTGCTTGTAGAGCTGCGGAGACTGGGGCAGCGCATAGAAACTGCCGGGATGCACGCGGCTTGGCACCAGATAGTCCCTTGCCCCCTCAGGCGTGGATTTGCACAAAATCGGCGTCTCGATCTCCAAAAATCCTTCCTTCGCCATAAAGGCGCGCATTTCCGAGACGATCTTACTTCTCAGAATCAGTTTTTCCTGCAGATCCGGCCTTCTCAGATCCAGATAACGGTACTTTAAGCGGATTTCCTCCTTTGTCTTGGACTCCGCCTCCACCGGGAAGGGCGGCGTCTCGGATTCGGACAGGACACGCACCTGCGCCGCACGAATCTCGATCTCTCCCGTCTTCAAGTTCTCGTTGACGGCCCCGGAACGCTTCTCCACCTTGCCTGCCACGGCGATAACGAACTCACTTCTCATCTTCTCCGCCTTGGCAAACGCTTCCGCCCCGCAGTCACACTCCTCAAATATTACCTGCAAAATGCCGGAACGGTCGCGCAGATCCACAAAAATAATTCCGCCCTTGTTCCTCTGCTTCTGCACCCATCCCATTACGGTCACTTCTTCCCCCACATTATTTAAGGAAAGCTCCGCACAGCGATTCGATCTTTTCCAGCCCTTCATTGATTCTGCCATAACTGTGATTCCCTCTTTTCTGTTATGTTGTCTTTGTTATCTTTTCAGTTCCTCTTTGTAAAATTCCTCGAAAGCTTCATATCCCTGTGCGGTGAGCTGTTCCTTCTGGAACTTCTTGTTCTTGTTCATCCTGGCCACCAGAATCTGATTTCCTCTCTCCCGCTCCGCCTGGGCCTTTGTCATCACTTCGCACAGTTTTTCCGAGGGCAGCCCCTTTTCCATCAGATACGCAATTTTCTTTCCCGCCTTCGGCACCTTGAAACCGCTCTCCAAAAGTAACAGGATGATCCGCTCGAAACCGATGGAAAAACCGCAGGCCGGCACATCGTTGCCTGCGAATTTTCCAACCATCTTATCATATCTTCCGCCTCCGCCGCAGCTTCCGCCAAACTGGGGCATGTCGATCTCAAAGATCGTGCCCGTGTAGTAGGACATGCCTCGCACCAGCGTCGGATCAAACACCAGCTTAAAGAAATCACCCTTGGTGGCCTCCACACTGTCTATGATCTCCTGAAAACTCTCTTTTACCCCTGCCGGAAGCACGCCTTCCAGTTTTTCCGTGATATAGGCGATAGCGTCATCTGCCTGTTCCATCCCCTCAAAGAGCGCCAGATACCTGTCCACACTCTCCTTCGGGAATCCGGCCTCCAAAAGTTCCCCTGAAACGCCTTCCCTGCCGATCTTGTCCATTTTGTCTAAAATGATGAAAACCTGGTCGTAAGTCTCCTCGGCAAAGCCGCTGTAAGCCGCCATCGCCTTCAAAATCTGCCTGTCATTGATGCGGATGTTAAAATCTTTGAATCCGATCCTGCCAAGGGTCGTGGTGGTAGCAAGAATCAGCTCGATCTCCGCCAGATTCGTGGCCTCCCCGAGAATGTCGATATCACACTGCATAAACTGACGGTAGCGTCCCCGCTGGGGCCTGTCCGCCCGCCATACGTTGCCCATCTGCAGAGCCTTAAACGGCGCAGGCAGCTCGTTTGCGTGGCCAGCATAATACCGCACAAGAGGCACCGTCAGATCATAGCGCAGACCTCCGTCCGTCAGATCCTCCTCGCTCTTCGCCTCGTCAATGCGCAGCTTCTCTCCGCGCTTCAATATTTTAAAGATCAGCTTCTCGTTCTCGCCCCCCGCCTTGCAGTTTAAGTTGGCAAGGTTTTCCACGCAGGGCGTCTCGATCGAAGTAAAGCCGAAATTGCCGTAGGTTTCTTTGATGATGCCGATCACATAGTCACGAATCTCCATTTCTTCCGGAAGAATGTCCTTCATGCCTGTCATCGGTTTTTTACTTAATGCCATAGTTACCTCCGTGTCAGAGTTGTTTCCCGTTTATTTGCATTGTCATACGCAATACATGCTTGTTAGATTTTACACTGTTTTGGAAGGTTTTTCAAGCCTCCTCCTTACAGAGTATCCAGTCAATCGTGGAAATATCGGCTTTACTGCCACCGCAGGCGGACCGGCCTCATGGTTTCTCCGCGTATCTCCTTCCCACTTGCATATTAAAGAACAGTTTAAAGCAGACTTTGCGATTAAAACCAAAAACTATTCTCTGCAAATAATTTCTGAGATTCTACCATAAGCAGATATGCTGGCCTTAAAGCTAACACATACAGCCCAATTAATTTCCTCTCAAAATATGGCACCAAGGAATCCTGCGAGCGGACATTGTTTCAGTTGAAATAGCCCTATGATTTTAGGTGATCCAAATGCGGCTCCTGTCATTGTACCAATATAAGAGATGGCAGACAAATGTGGCAGGTAGGACAGTGAAAGCAATACAGGAGCCACCCTCCATGTGAACAGTGTCAGCCATTCCCAGTTCCTAAAGATGCAGATCGTTCCTAATGCGAAAGCCAGCACTTTGCTGACTTTACAAAGAACACTATCAGCGTGGGCGCACGATCTACAGCAATGCATTCAGTTTCTACAATGCTCTTCCGAAGGCTACTGCTGCGATATCCATAAATATGATCCTAAAAGCGGACGCAGGCAGTTAAAATGGCTTCGTGTGATGATCTCGAATATTAAGGCAAATATCTAAGGAGTCTGCCATGGCTTAGACAGAATTTCTCTGCAACGCCACCTTGATGAATTCTGCTACCGCTTTAACAGGTGGCATAGCAAGGAGTTATTGTTTTACCATTTTATTTTCTGATAATCTATACCCTAATGAGCTTATATAAAACATGTCCTTCAAATTCCTCCATGCTCTCTTATAATTTCAAGGATCTCCCGATGCAACTCACATCCATTTTGCTGCCTTTTCAGATTATCATGTTGGAGTCCCTTCAACAACACCTTACACATTCCCTTATTGCTCTCTCCCCAATCTTCAATACTCACATTTCCAAGTGGATATCTATTAGTAACTGCAAACCAAAATATAGCTACTAGTTGAAAAACATCAGAAGCCGGAACTATCTGATCCACCTCATTGTATATTTTATTTATCGCTTCTGGCGACATCCAATATTTAGGTCCTATCTTCTCATGCAAAGTAGTAATTTCTTCATGTTCTTCGTCATTGATATAACAACACAATCCCAAATCACTTATCACCCATCTTTCTCCAATGACTAAAATATTTTCTAATTTTAGGTCTCGATGAATGACCTTTTCATGTAAGGCCTTTAATGCTTCGCTTAATCCAATAAACTGGGGAGCATATTCAGAATATTTTATTTTCCCTCTATTTTTTAAATACTCCCTTAAATTACAATCTGCCTTTTCCATGACAACAAATAAAATTTCTTGTTTTCCTTTTTCATTTTTAGGTACCTTCGCCACCGTAGTCCCCTCATCAACATATTGTATCAAATTCGGATGCTGAATACCCCTTAATGTATTAACCTCTTGTCTAAATCTTCTCAAGCTCTTATCATATACATTAAGCAAGAATTTTATCGCCAACTCATCTCCATCACTATTAAGACAACTATAAACGACTGCATTTCCTCCCGCTCCTAGTCTGTCAATAATTTCATATTGCTTGTTATTCGATGAAATCACAACGTCTTTAATCTCAAAATACTGTCTATCGTCTCTTGTAATATACATCTTTTCCCCTACTCATATGCTTTCTGTATAATTGAATGCAAAAAATCATATCTCCATTTTCTACTAGATTGCGAATTCGCATCGGATGTGCATCGGATAGCATATTCTCTGTATTGCTCATTCTCAGACATTGGTTCGATTTTCTTATCTAGTTCTTTCAATTCTTCTCTCAAAGCAGCCAATTTTTCATGAGCAATTACTTGTTTACTTTTTTGCAAATCTACTATCACACAAAACAGACTATATAAATCAGACCGTTGTCTAAATCTGGTTTTTGCAAAATCCATTCCTGATTCTTCGCTAAAAATCATTTCTATGTCTTTCAAAACATCCATAAATTTTTGTCTTACGTTATCAACCCCCTCCTCAAAAACTGCATATTTTTCGCAAAATTCATCTATACATTTTTTCTTATCTTGAATACCATCCAGCAAAACACATAACAGTTCTTCCACATATTCTACATCCAGCATACGTCTGGTCATTTTAGCAGAAAACACTCGTCCGTCATCAAAAAATGGGAGCTCTACAAGTTCTTCTGCTAATTTAATAAAATCACCTGAATAATCAGCTTTTCTTAGCTCCTGTCTATTTAATTGAACTGTATATTTATTGACTCTTGAATATAAATTTCTCACCTCTTCTTCTGTTGGATTCTCTATTGCATTAAAATCAATTTCATAACCTAAAATTTTATCTTGATCTTCTTGTGACAAATCAGAATATTTCTTTCCAATCAAAATTCCTTCATATGGCTTTTTAAGAATTAATTTATCATCTAAAAAATCAAATATAGCGGTCAACCTTTGTTGTCCATCAATAACGATTCTATAAGTTTTTCCATCACGAATTATTGATTCAACATATATTTTGGGCATTGGAATATTGCTAAATATTGTGTCAATTAACATAATCTTTGCTGCCGTAGACCACACTTCTTTCCGTTGAAAATCTGGTCTAATCTCCAATTTCTCGTCGTTCCTCCAATCTCTAATATCTGAAATCGGATAATGTGCTGATTTCCATTTCATAAAGATTTCCTCCCTGAGCTTAACAATTACTACTTTAAGCCAAAAATACATGCCATTAAAATGTTATATGTATAGCCTATATGACTACTTTCTCAAAACACACTACATCAAAAATACAAAACTTTATTAAAGAACCTCCGTTATCTCATTCTATAGCGTTACTTTCTATCGGATTATTCACAAACGCTACAATATTCGCTATTCTAAAATCCGTATAGTCTTCATCTACGTCAGGAACTCTTACGACTAGCTTTTCATATAAATACTCTATACCACCTCTGGCATAAGAATTAAACAATTCCATGTTTTCCTTATATGTAGCCTCATCCTCAGGTATAACAAAAGCACTTTCCAGTTTTTCTTCAAATGTCATGTTCCTACTATCATCCATAATAAGAATCAACCTCATTATAGGTAATAACGTTCGATAGTTTTCATTTAACTGTTTCATTTGAACGGTTCTTTTTATACCAGATTCATCCCTTTCTTCCGCGCTTCGTCTCCTTGCTTTCAAACCAACAATAGCTGCAATCGCATACAAATCAACTAATCGTTTAAAAAAAGACTCTTGAATCTTTCCCTGTCTCCATAACTGATCGACATAATCTCGATGTTTACCTACAAAAAACATCTCATCTATCTTGAAATATTCATATGAGGTTTTCTCCAATCCTTTTCCCACCATTATCCCACCTCCTAATTTTGATCCAATGAAGAGCTATTTGAACTTGGCTCTTTGTTCACTCTATAACAGAACTTCGGTAATGTATATTTATCGAGGCCAGAAGCTTCCCAGTCCTTATCCAGCATAAAAATAATAACTTGTTCAGCAAATTGCGGTAATCGATTAGCCAACAATGATGTATTCTCATTACTGAGTGCTGAAAACGGTCCGTCTAATACTAATGGCAAACCGAGAATAGCATTCTCCATACCATATTCTTCATCGTCTCTCTCAAATTCACGATATCTCCTGGCCAATTCCAAAATGCTTACGATGAACACAAAATTTATAGCAATGGTTTCTCCGTTAGAAAGATTTTCTTCCTCATAATTTGTCATGTCCCCCACCTGATGATAGTAAACATGTATCTTATAGTCACTTCCAAGCTTCGCATATTTTTCATGATCATTAAACATACGCTGAAAATTTTTACCGATAATCTCATTCAAATCTATAAGTATGGTATCCTTTCTTTGATTTGCCAGAGAAGCCGCTCTATCATACATTGCCTCAACATATGCAAGACATCTATAGATTTGCGCATTCTGTTTGTCATGAATTACCACTGCATCTAACTGGCTTTCCTTATCATCCTTATTCTCTTTTGCTTGCTTTAATCGTGATTCATAAGTTGCTTTTTCCGACATTAATGATGTCAATCTCTCTCTTGCTTGCTTATTCCGATGCCTTACTGACGCAAGATTAGTTTTTCTATCTATCGTTTTTTCTAATCTTTCTTTTTCTCTTGTTTTTTCGTCTATAATATCTTGGGCCTCATCAAAACCCTCCGCTTTTTTGGATACCGTATCTCTCAATTCACTCGTTTCACTTAGCCAAGCTTCTAAAGTCGCTTTAAGTTTTCCCATAGCACCTCCAAGCATTTCCGGTGGCACCTGCTTTTTAAGCTTCACAATCGCTTCATACGCCCCTGAGTCCAGCGTTAACGGTGTTCCGCACAAACATTCACCCATTTCAAGTAAATACTCTAATGTATCAACCGTAACGCCAGGAATATCTTTTCCTTCTAAATCTATTCGCTCTAATAATTCTTCAAATTCAGTTAGAAATGATGATGTGAAAAATTTTGCTGAATTAGACAATTCTTTAACGATATCTGCGTAGTAATCTTCTTTGAACCTCTCATACTTTTCAATATCTGACTCTAATCTTCTAAGTTCTTTTTGATCGTCTTCCACTTTCCTGTTATCATTCAAAGTTTTTTGGGTAGATGCAATAGTCCGTTCAGTTGTTTCAATTGCTTCCTGTATTTCTTTAATATGATCCTCATTATCCTCAATCGACACTTCTAAGCCATGAATCTCTTGTTTTAATCTCTCACACTCACCACTTGTACCTTTTAATCTCTCTCTGAATTTCTTAGTCACGCTTATACGATTATCTTTGAGATGATTCATCATCTCAACCAAGCCGCTCACGCCTAAAATAGTATCTACAGAACTCTTTATGTCACCTGTTCTACTCTTTAAATCATTCCACCGTTCACCATCGAAGAAAAAATAATTGGACAAATTCGGCGGAAACATATTATCAATTGCCTCTTGTACACAACCCACCTTATATTTTGAGTTAACATTACTTCCCAAATCATTAATAACGTCTCCCCAAATACCATTTTGATTTATCTGCATCGTCAACTGTGTTAATCCAATTTGTTTGACAGATATATCATTAGGATTTTCGTTTTTTCTATTAAAAGAAGCTTTTCTAACAAACTTCACTTCCTCATCATCACTTTCAATAACAATTTCGACATAAACATCTCTAGCTTGAGTCCCACTCATCTCTGCAGCAATTTCATTATTTAACAATACAACATCTTTTCCCTTTGAATAACTTGTATCATTCAATCGCTCATATAACACCCATCGAAACGCTTGCGCTAATGTAGTCTTACCAAAAGTATTATCACCAAGTACCACTGTAACATTTTTTCTATCATCAGTGGAAAAAACAAGTTCATTAACGCCTTTGTACCTCATAAAATTATGAAGCTTAATGCTTTTAATCTTCATTCTGTTTCATCTCCTCCCCTACTTTTTTATTTACAAATTCTTCAATATCACGAACCATACCTTTATCATCTCTTTTTTGTGTTTTTATGTTTTTGATTTCCGCACTTCTAATTGCGTTGAACATTGATTTTAAAAGCTGTGAATCTAAATCCTTCTTACTCTCCATAGTATTCCTCCATTTTCTCCATCTCTTCTTCCGCATCAAAGAAATAGTCATATGACGTCATTATTTGATTGATAAGATTATCTGCGACTTCGGGATTATCAGCAAGTCTCCCAAATTCAACCATTCTTGCCACTTCACCTACAATGATAGTTTTGTCTTCTTCTATATCTTTAGGGATTACGTTGTCCAACTCCCTTGGAAGTGTAATAAAATCATAAATAACCGCCTTCTTCTTATTATCGCTTTTTCTAAGAAGACGACCTCTTCTTTGAACAAATTCTTTCGGATTTCTTGAACTACTCATTATAAAAGCAGTCTTTATTCCTGGAATATTAACACCTTCATCTAAGCATTTAATTGCAGTTACAACTTGATACATCCCTTGTGCAAAATATTTTTTGATATTTTGTCTTTCTTTCAAATTTTCCTCCGCAGTAAATCGCTTAACCGACATATGATATTCAGTCTGAAGTTTTTTTGTAACTAAATCTATTTGTCTAAGAATTTCACCCGTATCCTCGTCCTCTACATTCGCCGCTCCACAATAAACAAGAATATTATTATCATTTCTATAATTTTCTAAAAGTTCCATTAACAAAGTAACTTTATTTTCAGCGCTAGCTAACAGTCTTGTCCTTTGGTATACTATCGACTTTCCAGCCTCAGACACACGCATTTTACCATTTTTGACAATAATATATTTTTTTAATTTCTTAGAAAATTGTCTATATTTAGAAAGTTCATAATCTGATAATGCTACTGAAATAGGAATATATTCATAATGAACGAGATTACCTTCTTCAATTGCTCTTTCTAGCGAATATTCAATACATTTTTCTCCAAAGAATTTATTAATTGTATTCGTACCACTTTTATCCATGTACCTTTTTATTGTTGCTGATAATGCAATTCGATTAGTAATATTCCATGGCATAACCTTAATCATCTGCGGGGATCCAAAATTGTGTGCTTCATCAACTATTAGTAATACATTCTGTGTCTCATTAAATCGTACTGTATATTTCTGAATATCATCCCCCGCAAAAGTATCATTCGTTGTAATACACACAAACGGACTTCCGTCTTTACGAAATCTTTTGTATGCTTTCATCATATCTTTTTTCCAATCTCCATTAGGAGATTTCGAATGTGCTATGATAATAGGCACAGAACACCATATCGCTACATCTTCCTCCCACTGACTCACAAGATGAATATATGGACAAACAATAAAAACTGCAATATGTTCTTCACAAGCTTTTGCCAATTGGGTCATGCCATACAGTGCTGTATATGTCTTTCCTGCACCAGTACACATATCAAATATACCACTATATCCTTTAATCTGCCATTGCTGTACAGCCTCTTCTTGATATTCATGCAATACAATTCCATCCGGAACCCTAAATTTCCGCTGACGCTTTAAATATGCTCTATATCCAAATTCTTCTTCATCTGTATTCCAATTTATACCAGAAGACTTTTTATATTTCATTAGTTTCTGTGTTACTATATCCGGAAAATCAATAACATGTAACTTCAATGTGTCATCATCCCACATCTGATCAAAATCATTTTCCGCAACATGCACAGCTTCTATCTGACTTGAATCCTTCCAACTACAGAACGTATACAATGATTCAAAATTTCCATCCAAACCATTTCCTGATTCATTTACAGATCCTGCATAACTGATTTTATTACCTTCATGATCAATAAATACAGCTATCTTTTCATGATAAAGTCTAAAGCCATCATCATCTTCTAAAAAAGCAATTTTTATATCCAAATTCCCATTAGCAATCAATGTAGCAATTAAATTCAATCTTTCTTCTTCAAAATATGTAACAGGTTCTTGCACACTCCTTAATAATGCGCTTGTTATAACTTCATCCCTATTTTTATAGCCATAATCAATGGCTTCAATATCTTGCTTATCAAGATTGGGAGAACATACTATCTGAATTTTACCGCCATTTTTAGCCATTTCAAAAAGACCTACTGACAATTGAATTAATGACGTTGAGCTAAAATATCCCGTTCCTCTCTTATATAGCTCTGTTTGTGACAATACCGGAATCAAAAAATCTCTAGGGAAATTATGTATTTCGGAGCGATACCTAATTTGTATATCCAAATTTTGAAAACTCATTACCCATTTCCTCTCTTTGTACTATATGTTCTCTCCTATATAATCAAGTGCATTTTCAAGTTCCTTAAAATCCCTATCATCCGTAAAATAATTCACGCTAAACCTAATAGTTCCTGCCGGATATGTTCTGATAAATTGATGTGCTAATGGTGCACAATGTAAGCCTGTTCTCACAGAAATTCCTTGCCTGGAAAAGATATTACCTGCACTATCGCTACTCATCCCATCTATACGACATGATACTATTCCTACATACCTACGCCCTTCATGGTTTCCAATCACCCGAATAAAATCATATTTATTCAAAATATCTAACAGCCTTTTTCTATTCTCCTTATCCTTTTTTATCATTTCTGCAATCGTTGTCTCTCCTATCCACTTCAATGCAGCATTCAGCCCTGCAATACCTAAAATATTCATTGTTCCCATCTCATATTTTTCCGGAAGACTCTTTGGCATATCCTGATTCGCAGACTCATAGCCAGTTCCTCCAAATATAACAGACGGAAGCTTTATCGACGACTTCATCACAAAACCCGAGATCCCTGTCGGACCATATAATGTCTTATGTCCCGCAAAAACTGCAAAATCAAATATATTTAAACCAATATTGCAATCAACTAATCCTGCCGTCTGAGCCATATCAATCAATGTAATTGCATCATATTTTTTAGATAACGAAAATATTTCTTCTACTGGTGCAACAAGACCAATCGTATTACTTGCATGACTTACAATCACAAAGTCAGGCTTTACTGCATCAAACTGATATCGAATTTTCTCAAGATCATATCGCAAATCATTGTTTACCGCCAATTCTGTAACCATAATTACACCATTTTTTTCAAAATGATGTAACGTTCTGGTTACGGCATTATGTTCAAATGGACTAATATAAATATTCCTTACTCCATCAGCTATAATCCCTTGAATAATAATATTCAGAGCAATTGTCGCCGTAGGTGTAAATACTACTTGTTTCGCTGGACAATGCAAAAGTTCTTGCACTTTTACTCTTGTGTCTGCAATCAATCCACCAGCAGTTACAGACATTAAATGCTTTCCCCGTCCTGCATTACCACCACTTTTTCGATAGAACTCATTCATGAAAGCATATACACATTCTGGCTTAGGATATGTAGTTGCCGCATTATCAAAATATGCCATTCATAGCCCCCCTTAACATAACTCTTTTAAGATTTCCATCAAAATCTGTCGTTTCTCCTGATCAGAAATAGCTCTCCCCATAGATTCCAGGGCTGCAGACACTTGATTATGTAACAATTTTCCTTTACCAGTTCCCTCAACGCTATTAAATCTTTTTGTGACAGCAACCCCATTATCGTCTAAAAAAGTGATCTGATAAGTGCTGGTGTTTTGGGTATCCGTTGTTTCCCCTGTTTCAGAATGATAAGTTTCAGCCGTTTCCCTATACTTCTTAACATTGGTATAATAAAGTTCCACAACTTTTTCATCCCAATCTTCAATTCTCAAATCTGTTGCTAATTTTGCTAGTCTTGTTATTGTAAGGTCATCATCATTCGTTATGTTTTTAAATAACTCAAGGCACTTCTCCGTTCCATCTGTAAACAACTGTTCAAACACTGTCTGATCCAGTGTCTCACACCAGTCCTTTATAACAGATGATAAAGACATTTTTGTCACTCGATTTTTTCCTTTTGAAAGAGCAAAAATATTTTTTGTCTCTTTTATGAGATTCTTTTTTACATTCGAAAGGTAATCATCATAAAATTTCTTAACAGCCTTTATATTATCCGCTAACGACTCCCTAAACTCATTCATTGCATAAAGTTTAGGAATTCTATTAAAAAGCAACTCATTTCCGCTGATATTCTGTTTCAGCAGATTTAATACCCCTTGATATTCTTTAATTATTTTCTTTCCATCAGCAGCCTTTTTGCTTTCCTTAGCGAGCTTCGGAAGTGCCATATACCAACGACGCATTGCAAACACAATGTAGTCATAAGAATTTGCTCCTCTTTCAACCTCTACAATATATTCCGCGAAACACTCTGAAAGTCTTTGTACAAATCCCTCTTTTTCCGGATTCCAATCCAAGTACGATAATGTAAACATATCTGGTCTAGAATTAATTTGTAATAATGTTTCTGCTGATAAGGGGATCTGGCCAAACTTATCTGAGATAATCACTTCTCTTTTATATTCATGAATAACCGTCGCTAGATAAATAGGAATCAAGCCTCTTCTCAAGCCAATATGATATTCCGCAGAAACCAATCTATGAAACAATACCGCAAAGGACACAGCTCCGCTTTGTCTTGTTTCTACTATGAAGTCCTCTATCACAGCCAACAACTCATCCATATGTTCAACTACAGATGGTCTGAGATTCAATTTGGGAAGTCCGTCATTTTCATCCCATATACCAGTACGTATAAGAGTACTCCGCATAATTGAGACTTCCTGACCTGATCCCATAAGACCAAGATTAGGTTCTAACTCATTGCGCAATAAAGCAGCAACAATTTTATTCCTGCTATTATTTGCCGTTGCAGTTATTTCATTTCTGTTCATCGCCTCATTATTAATTACAGGCGTAAGTGAATAAACCTCATCGCAAATTTTGGACATTAACTCTGTCAACGTTGCTTTTCTACTAATTGCAATTTCCCGACCATTATAGATATAACGTGACTTATACTCTTCTGGTCTGGTATATCCGCGCACAAAAGATCCAATTACGTCTCTGAGGTCTTCATATATAACTTCATACTCCTCAAACAGCACCTTGTCATCATTCGCGATATCTCTAAGCATTGACACCGCATTAAATTCTTTAACTATATCTTCTATCTCAGAAAAATGCCTTGGTATTACAAAAATGATGCTCTCTTTCTCTGTGCTTGTATCCAATATAGTTTTTTTCAACTTCGGAATTGCCTCTTCGTTATGTGGAATAATCCCATAAATAACACCATCGGCATCTATGGGTGCACTTTTTAGCGTCCAGTCTACATCCTCTGTCACTTCATATTCATCAATAAACTCAAAAGTAAAGTATCTGATTATATCACGTTCATTGTTATATCGTGACGGATATACATAATTATCAAAATTAGAATTATTCAGTGTCTCTTTAACAGTAGTTCTCTTACTCAGAATCTCTACCATGTCACTAATTTTTTGACGAATGTCAACTCCAGAAGCCTGTTTCAGCCGAAGAAAGTTATTACTTCTCTTAAGATAGACCACATATTCTTTTTCAATCAAGTTATCTATCGCCCTGTTAATTTCTTCCGGTTTATAACTAATCGAGTAAATACTAACCAACTCATCTTTTGACGGCTGCAGCTTTTCAAATTGTTCCAGTATATAAATTAATGCCAAGGTCTTTATAACCTTGCTCTCCAGAGAGGTATCATCAAGCTTCTCTAATATCATCTCTGTCAACACATACATTTGATGTATACTGCCGCCATATACTTCTTTTTTAAGTAATGGTTCAAAATAATCATAAATAAGATCCGGTGTAATGACCTCAAAATGGTCATCTTCATAAGCCTCTAAGAATGCTGGTAATGTCGATACTCCTGGTGCAGAAATAAAAGTAAATAAAGTCCTTTCATTTTGTGCAATACGCTCAGACAGTCTTGGCAAAACAAATGTAGATACTGGATGTAAAGGATAGCAGCCATAGATTATTTTCTGGATGTTATCTTCATCTACGTCACCAAAAATATTATGCTTTTTATATCTTAACAAAATATCTGCAAAACTTTTCGAGTAATCCTTACAAAACTTATCCCACTTAGTCCTTTTCTTCTGTATGGCGAAACTGATAATCTCATATGTCTGGGCAAAATTATTGTTTAAATGTATATGCCTAAATCTTTCTGATACGCCACGCCATCCATCTACTTTTTGTTTAGGCAACTTATCAATATAATTTGCGATTTCCTTGTGAGAAATCAGCATAAGATGCATTTGAGTTTCACCGCTTCTGTTACACTTCTCAGCAAAGTCCTGTAGCATCTTAGTGTCACTTACAGATGCTTCTTTTATATTAGCTTCAAGAAACTTACTAAACTCATCATAAATCACATAGATTCCTGTATACCCCTTTGATTTCAGTCCTTTTGAAGCTTCCTCATAAAGATCTACAACATCAAATCCAAGGAATGGATTGAATACACTTCCTGCTGTTAATATCGGATATATCTTTTCAAACTTTTCATATGCCCCTATACTAAAATTCTGTAACTCTTCAACAAACTGCTTAATAGGCATATCAAGAATGCCTTTTAGTTTCATATATGTATCAGGAAAATCTTTTTCCCAACGATCGATTACCTGCACTGCTGCTTTGTAGTTTGTTTCTGGCATCACATGCAGTAACCCATTAACCGACAATGTTCTTTGCAATGCCAACAAAAAAGCTTGTGACAAACTAGTATTACTACCAGCAACAATTACTGGCAAAAGCTTATTATCAGTCTCATAATAATTATCAACAATCTGAAAAAGTCTGGGATTCTCTTGAATCCTTGGCATAACCTTTTCGAATAATGTATGCTCCCTTTTCATAAGCATGGCAAGAATAGTAAGTACAATATGTGACTTGCCTTTTCCATATGGTCCAATAAGAACTCTTGCTCTTTCTGTCGATGTTGGATTAGTACTAAGAAGAATTTCTTCCATCAATGACAACGCTGATTTAGTCGGTATAAAACTCTTTAGTTTATCATCGTTGTTCAGATCATATCCAATATTCACCGAATATTGGAAACCCGAAGCAACCGAAATCATTTTACTCATCGGCATCCCACCTACACTTCTTCATTTATTGTTTCATAATATTTGTTAACACACTGGTCAAATGTCATCTGCATATTCAACCGAACAACATCCAAGCCTGCAGTTCTTATGACCTTGACCAACCCTGCATTCTCTACCTCATGTAAAATATCTAACATTGTAATGGCATCTAAATTAAATACACGTCCTATATTTTTAGGTTTTGTCAGGAGATCATTCAAACCAATCTCTCCCTTTCCTTTTGCTTGATCCACTATTACGGCATAAACTACCCACGGATTGAATGTCTTTGCTGCTGGTATTGATTTCTTATATGTTTTCTGCCTTTTATTTGCAATATCTACAAGTCCTAATTCTCCAAAAGGACAATCAATATTGTTCTCCGGCGACACTTTGCCTGGATTTGATTTGTACCGTGGCAAGTATGTATTGATGATACAAGCGAAATCATCGTTTAAAGATCTAATAGCTACTGTTGAGGCATCATCAGCCATCAAAACATAATTCTGCAATCCCTGTACAAACTCTTCTCGCGTAAATTCCGACATTGAAAACACATTAAAAAAGTAATACCACGCCGTAGCCTCTTCATCCTGTTTCGCCAACTGATATTGTAGCAAATATAATGTTCCTAATTCTTCAATAAATTTGTCATTATTAAATATTTCATTTCCAAGTGGCGTAAGCTTCTGGACACGTTTTCCCTTCTTAGGCTCCGATGTCAATCCTACCGCCTGCAACCAATAACGTAAAGCCTTGACCATATTGGAACCTATTCCAAGAACATCCATTGGATTTTCATTTTTATCTACAAACAAGTCTTCCTTAGCCACAACACGTTCCATGCCCTTACTAAGCCAGCCTTTCCTTATAAAAAATGTATCATGAGCACGAAACTTCATTGACATTCTAGTAACCTCCATTACTGTTATTTAGTTCTCAGATACTTATCCATTGTGCAACCACCATCAATATATTTCGCAGTCATGCACATCTTACAATGAACACATTTATCTGAATCTATATAATAATTATCACTTGAAATTGAAATCGCTCCTGCCCGACAAATCGACTCACATTTCAAGCATTTTCTGCATGCATTAAATTTACGAATCTGATAACCAACCATTCTCTGCAAGTCATCATGATCCTGCACATTCATCGTTCTGACTTTGACAGCATACTCATATCCATCCTGGCTAAAAGGTTGAATAGATAAAATAGGTACACTTGTTCTTGCGTCAAGTACAAGTACCTCATGTAATAATTTCTTGCCAAGTTCTGGTGCCACCCTACCAAAAGGTGTAAACATGCCTATCAATTGATCATCAAATGGACGAACCAAACGATATATCTTCGCATGGTCTTCTGTTGTACAGTTTGTAAATTTGATTTTCACATCACCAGCTGCTGCAAGGCCATTTCCCCCTTGACGTGCTTTCCACTTACCAGTATCTACATATATCTCCGCATCCTCTTTACCAATTTTTTTTGCAAAACCTATAAGAAAATCTCTCCACTTTTTAGACTGCACAGGCATATAAATTCTAGATAAAAATTGTACTCTCTGGTTGTTGTTTGGGCAACACCAACAGCCCACTCTATCATACCCCAATCTATAAGCTTCATTGAAATCAACATTTTCTGCCAACATATAGAGCCAAATATCTATGTCTTTCCAAAAGAAAATAGGAGATGCTACTGTCTGCTGTTGTATTTTTACTGATTCAGCATCATCTTCAACTCTGTTATATTTACTTCTACTAACAGATTCAAACTTTCTAATACCATAAAAAGTTAATATCTGCTGATTTCTATATAAACTATTTAGAACACGTGTTATTGGCCCTGTCTTAAACATTGAACAACACCAACGCATCATACGTGCTGGTGGCCCAATATCTTTGCAGACATCCATGAATACCTGCTCATCATTCTTTGCAAACAAGAAAATAGCTTGCGGATGATTTTCTCTATATCTCTCAGCATATGCTACAGTAAACGGAAATTCCAAAGTAGTATTTCCAAAGATATGTACAATACTCGGATTACTTAATGCCTTTGTAACCAGGTCAGCAGTAACCGTAGAATCTTTACCTCCAGAAAATGATATTACCAGACTCTCTTCATCAAACCTTGATGCAGTTTTTCTTACAAAGTCAAAAGACTCATCCTTCAAATAATTTACTCTATTACGGTTTGCTTCGATAAAAGTTTTCATATTCTCATTAAAATACTCATATGTATTTGCAGAATCGTATTCTTTTAATTTTCTAGCAATCGTATCGGTATCGGCACTCTGAAATAAACTACTTGGAATAGAAATGCTTTTTCCATCTATGTAATATCTGCTATTAACAGCCCAAACTGAACTCTTTACAAATTCATTCGGCTTTTTGTCTAATAAAATTTCCAGTAATAAACGTTCTTCCGGAAAAACTGGTCTTAAATCCGTTGTTAAATACTTCGTCATTTCACCACAGATTGGACATATACCCTTATCCGCCTGATTAATCATCTGAACAATAGGTATCTTACACTGTTTACACCAATATATTCCAGCTGGAATATCTGTCACTGTTTCTTCACCACAGACTGGACACGCGTTCTCATTTGTTTCAATATTACACTTGCAACACCACACTCTGTTATTTCCCTCCAAACCATCTTACCACAAAAACACCTGTTATACATTCAAATACTAATATTTCGTTATACTTACTAACCACCCTGCATACCCAGCCTTTAATCATAATCTGCTTAACTGTCTCGCCTTTCAATAAATATATCATCATAGTCAGACACAAACCAAATAGTACATACCAAGACAACCGTTTTTAACATTACTAATTATGAGATAAATATTCTTTGCATATATCTGCGAGAAATTACTGCAATAACTCTTCTGTTGAATCTCAAAATACATTGCACCCAAATCTTCCCTCGATTTATCAAGTCTATATTTTGCATAATCTTTTTGTAACGCTGTATATTCAAGCAAACTTAATCCCTTCTTTCTGCACATTCTGATAAAAGCACGACACTGTCATATACTGATTATATAACCGCCAGCTCTGAATCACCGGCACTAAAACCACATCATACTTCAAATCGATCTGATCTGAAACATCTAAAATTTTCTCCTTTGCTATCCCGATCTCATCCTGCCCAACATCCAGCAAAACCATAATGTCGATATCACTATCGTCTGCAAAATCCCCCCGCGCACAGGAACCATACAAAATCACAGCCCGCAAAACTGTCCCATATATTTTCTTCACTTCTTTTGCAAATTGTGTCACGACCGCCCTTATCTTTTCCTCACACATACAGCCTTTCCCATTCCGCCATACAATATATATCCTTTAAAACAGCATACTGTATTGATAAAATCATAAAAATATTATAGACCAAATATCCTATTATTACAACATTCGGGCCAAAAGGCATCTGCCATCCTCTCACCCATACAGCTCCCCTGCCTCAACCAGTTCCGCCCCCTCTTCCTCAGCCCTCCTCTTCACCGCTTCCGTAAACCCACTCTTACTGATAAACAAAAACATCTTCTCCTTCACGTCTGGAAATGCCTCCGCTGCTGTCACAAGATCATCATATTCCTCCATTGCCATCGGCCTGTTTCGGAACTTGCATTCCACAAAGATTCCTCTCTCCCCTTTCCGATCCAGAGCAAGTAAATCTATATCATCCTGCGCCTTAATGACCGGGTTGTTCCCCCACCACTTGCCAAGGGTATACGGAGTAAAAGGAAGCGTTCCGGCCTTGGCTCGTCTGATTAAATATTGTCTGCAAATATCTTCAAACACAGGCTCCATATATTCGTTAATTTCTCTCATAATTTCATCCGCGGCCTTATCAACTCCCAACATACTGTAATAACTTTTGTTTGAAAATACATATCTGTACCAAAACCTGTAAAAGTGATCGGTAATCTCGTAAATGCCCTTTTTGCTGCCATTCGGTTCACCGCAGGGAACATGCTTTTCCAACAGATGCAGCGTCTGTAAAGTCAACATATATTTGCTGCACTTGCTCTTTTCCTCATGGATCCGATCCGCAATTTCTACAACCCTGTTACAGCCGTTTGCGACCGCTTCCAGAATAGAATTATAAACGGCCGGTTCTCTGAGTTCCATGCGAAGCATCGTCTGTGGTTCGTCATTTAAAAAGGCGCCCTCTGCCAAAATTTCTGAAATAAGATTTCCCCTCAAGGATCGTCCCGGATCAAACGCATTCAAATATCTCGGAACACCTCCCAATATTCCATATGCGATTAGCTTCTCCTCCTCCGAATAATTTGGAAAAAAAGCCGCGCTTTCCAGATAATCAAATGGCTGAACTTCCATACTTCCCGTACTGCGCCCATACAAAGGACTTTTATAGCCCATAACATCATCCAGCATAAAGCTGACGCTTGAACCACAAAGAATCAAAAAAAGATTTCGATCTTTCCAGTCGTGATCAATCTTATGTTGCAGAATACTTTTTATACTGGGGTTTGTCTCTGCCAGAAAAGGAAATTCATCAACGATCAGCACAATCCTTTTATCCTGCGATTTTCTGCCCAGATAATTCAATGCGTCTTCCCAATTTGCAAAGTTCGAAATAAAATTTCCGTCAAAATACTCCTGCACAAGCCTCGAAAAATCCTGCAGATTCAAAGCGTCATTTTTTTCCTGCGCAGAAAAAAATATGGTTTTATGCGTTTTGGAAAATTCCTGCAAAATAGTAGTTTTTCCGATTCTCCGCCTCCCGTACATGACCATAAATTCAAACCGCTCACTTGTATACATACGCTCAAGTTGATTCATTTCCTGCATTCTTCCGATCATCTTTACCGTCCTCCTGATCCCAATCCGCCACAGGCAGTCAATTATTTGGAATATACTCTGACATTCATATATTTATATAGGCATAACAATACTACTTATAAGTAGTATACTTTAAAGTAACTTTTTATTCAAGAAATATTTCCTCCCCATTCCCTACGATAAAACCGAATCGTATTTCAATTTAAAAAGCATCTTTATACAATACATGCCAGCAAAACACCTCCACACAAAAAAGCTGAAAAATGCTTTTATCACATTTTTCAGCCTTCCACAACTCTCTTCAAATCACATTTATCTTAATATTATACTCCTCTATCTCGACGACGGCACCATCCTGATAATCCGCCCCGCAAACTCATTAAAGTTCTGCGTCTGGAGGATCACCTTCCCAGGCCCCGTGAGCTTTGTCAAAAACAGGCCCTCGCCTCCCAGAAGGATGTTCTTAATTCCTTTCACCGTCTCTACCTCATAGCTGACGCTCCTCTCAAAGGCAACCACATTGCCCGTGTCAACCTTGAGAACTTCCCCCGGCACCAGATTTTTCTCCACCTTGTTGCCGTCAATTTCCAGAAACACCATTCCCGTTCCACTGATATCCTGCAGGATAAATCCTTCCCCGCCAAACAGTCCGGCAGAAAACTTCTTGGTCAAAGTCACATTCAGGTTCACAGTCTCCTGTGCACAGAGAAATGCGCCTTTCTGGCAGATCATACCGCCGCTTGCCCCCACATCAATGGGAAGTACCTCCCCGGCCACGGTTGAGGCAAAAGCCACCATACTGCCCGCGCGCTCCGCTTTATAAGTCGCCATGAAAAGAGATTCTCCCGAAAACATCCGGCCAATGCTCTTTCCCAGACCGCCCTTCATGTTGGAATCCATGGAAATGCCCTCCGTCATCCAAGCCATACCGCCCGACTGGGTGTACATGGACTCTCCCGGCGCGTCAAACAAAACCTCCACTGCCGGCATCGTATCTCCGATAATTCTGTACTGCATACTGAGTTCCTCCTTCGCACAATCGTCTTTTTCCGTTTTCATTTTCTCACATTCCTACCCGTCAGGCAATCCTTTATTCTGCGAATTTCTCTTTGTCCAATAAAATTTTCCTGCTTTCAGAGTTATAAACTGTAAAAGACCGATTGCAGTCAACGATGGTGTTGACACAGGTTCGGGTTTTGATGATGATTTTCTTCCGTTCCAGGATGTAATCAACAAATACTATGCAAAAGACATCTGTAAAAAATCAAGTCTCCATTTAAAGCAAAAGGCACGTTGCAGGCAGTCCATCATATAACTATCTGAAAGACAGTGAGGGTAAAATAAATGGATAATTGATGAAGTGGCAGCACCTGTTGTCAGACGTATATTCCGAATGACTTTGGAGGATTACAGCCCATATCAGACTGCCGCACATGTTCCTCCTTGTTGGGCAATGCGTGCAAACATGCATAGAAAAAGACGCATGGTTTACAATTTACTGTTCCATGCGCCTTTACGCTGTTTTATTGATATTAAATTGTTTCTCTGATTATGCTAACTGCATAACCTCGGCTTCAATTTCTTTTAATTCATCAAGCGACAATAACGGAACGCAATCCGCAATTTCATCAAGTGACATTTTCCCTTTTTCAATCATTCTTTTTGCTGTTTCCCTTGCGGTTTCCTGCGCCGCCTCATGCCGTTCACTTCTTATAAACGACTTCATGATCTGTTCTTCATCAAACAAACTCATCATAATCGTCACAACCTCCTTTTCCCTGTCAAGCAAATATTCCTTTAGAACATTCCTATCCTTGCATATGCGGATCGTTTCCGTAACCGCCGTCCTCGTCATTCCATACTGCTTTGTCTGCTCGTTAAAAACTTTACAGAAAATGATGTACTGGTTGATGATGTCATCTGTATCGCTTTCATAGATCACCTTAGCTTTGACCTCAATGTCTATATCCGCACCCTTGAAAAATTCCTCTGATAATGCTATCTTGTCGGGTTTTCTTCCTTTATTGCCTGTAAATATCACATACAGTTCGGGTTTAGGCATTCTGACTTTCTTGCTTTTGTAATAGTCTTGGCTGGTACGCTGAAAATATTCGTGAT
>OFGL01000653.1_pt1 | contig 27197 bp, 34 predicted proteins | sample 1521801 | NCBI WGS metagenome assembly OFGL01 (sample SAMEA3504085, study PRJEB24116) | mouse gut metagenome | biome: mouse gut; feature: mouse-associated habitat; material: faeces | place: Denmark | collected 2011 | reverse complement strand
AGAGCGCTGCGTTCGGGACGCAGAGGTCGCAGGTTCAAATCCTGTCGCATCGATTCTTGGCAGGGGCATGAAAATAGCTTAGACACTGGGATTGCAGAGTGTTTAGGCTATTTGCTTTTTATCCTGAAAAATATTCTGTCACGAATCTTATCAGGGATAGGGTAGCTCCATTGGCTTGCATCTGTTTTTGACCTGTCTTTTGCAATCGTAGATTTTACCCTTGATACCGTATGTTCAATATACAGTTTTCCATCTTCATGTAGGGCATTCCCTTTTAAAGCTAAAATTTTTTTGCAACAGGCTATATATGGCGTTTCTGCCGACAGAAAGAATGTTCATGCATTCTGTTGGTGTTAAAACGTCTGGATACTCTGCTAAATATCTGCTGTTTGAATTGTTTGTGCTGTTCCTTCCTGTATCATGCTTTTTCATAGGTTTTGCAATTTTTACTTGTCTGCTTGCATTAATCATAGGCAAATCCCTCCTTAAATTCAATTTATAATCTAACTCTGCTATCTATCATCCATCTGACTTACTGATTGAATGTTTCAAGCAGCCTTGTAATCCTGCCAGAAACATTCAATCTTTCTGGTACTGTAACCGTTCTGCTTGCAAGGTTGTTCCTCTTTGGAGAAAGGGATTGCCGTCCTTTCGGCAAAAAGAAATGTATGTTTTGGAATTTATCTCGTTCATACATTCTTTCTCAATGTTTTTTATAAATTATTCTCGTTATGCCATTGAAAGTTGGATATGGTGGAATTTTTCTATTTTGGATACTTGCATTAGGGCTTTCTTTTGTAACATCGGAAATTATGCAAAAGATTCCATTACTGAGTAAATATGTTGTATAGCAGGCGCAGCCCTTGACTAACAGCTCATTTAGCGATATTCATAGCCACTCCCTAAAATACTAGTTAATAAAAAACAAAAGCATGACTCTTGGCATAGATTTGGGAAAAGGCGGTTTGTGCAAGGAAAATGTGAGGAGCGTGCTTCCTCCCGTTTCAAATGTCTTAACTTTTCTGGCAACATGGAAGTAAGTCTGCAAAGAATATTTTTAGAGGTCAGCGAAGATGCTGAAAAACATGAAAGAAACGTTAGAATATGAGATTGAAGCGCTGAACAAGGTTTATTTTTGGGGCACTGCTCAAGGGGTTGACTCGTATAAAGGAATAGCAACGCCGCCCATCTACCAATCAAAGTACAAGGGCAGCAGCAAGTGATATTGTAATACACCTGCCGCTGCCCTCTTTTATCTAATGTTCATTTCTGGTAAGATATTACTTCTGTAAGAAAGTTGCCGTTTTTGAAATACCAGCTTTCTTACAATTTACCTTAAACTTATTAAACTCTTTCTTTGACATTTTCTTTGGAACAGTCACTTTACATTTTGCATTTGTCCCTTCAAAGGCTTTTGAACCAAATTTCGGGGTCTTAGATGTCTTGAACGTAATTGTTTTTAACTTCTTTAATTTATAAAATGCCTTTGTTTCAATCTTCTTTACGTTGGCTCCGATTTCCACGGTGTTAAGCTTGCTTGCCTTCATAAATGCTTTGGAAGCAACAGCCGTGACTTTAAATTTGACCTTTCCGATTTTTATGGTAGATGGGATCTTGATTTTTGTTTTATTCTTTTTGCTGACCCCCACTACAGATACCGTGCCCTTTGTGGCATGAGATTTTGTAACTTTATAAGATAAATCTCCAATCGTCTTCTTATACCCTACGCTTGGAAGCGTGATCACCGGACTCCATTTTGCATATAATTTCATGTTTTTGGTTATCTTGGTAGTGAAAGAAAATTTGTTCTTACAAGCAGAGTCTGTATGCCAGCCTTCAAACTTATAATTTGATCTTTTCGGAGTGACATTTTTAATTTTGCCATTTTTATCCACGGTCTGACTAGCCACTTTGCTTCCGCCCTTACTATCGAAAGTGACCGTAAAAACGCGAATCCATTTTGCAGTCAAGGTAATATCCTTGGTAATTTGGGTAGCGGAAAAATCAAACTTCTTACCATCGCTGCCATACCAGCCGCCAAGGCGATATCCTTTCCTTGTCGGAGCTGGCTTCGGCTCTTTTGCTTTTTCACCTTTTGCTACAGACTGCGCAGGCACTTGTGTTCCATTATTGCTGTCAAATGTCACCGTATATTTAAGAGGTACTGATCCACTTTGATGCAGTACTGCAATTTCATACAGAACCAGTTCTTTCTCTGCCCATTCTACTCTCACAGCATAAACATCTCTCTCTTCGCTGATATCAAATGAAGAAAATGATTGTGTTAAATTTCCAATCTTCTCCCATTGATCCTTTCCTGTACGAATCGATACCTCTGCATTGCTGATATTATTTCCATTCTGCAAGATATTAATTTTCTTGACGTTTTTCGTGCCTTCCGAAAGATTGTAGATCAGGGCTCCGCTGCTAATTCCATTTGGCCTGAATGCTGACGTCAAATTATTATCTATTAAATTCTGCGGCTCCATGCCTCTTTGCAGAAAAACATCTCCTGTCAATTCAAATGTCGGATCATTTATAGACGGTAAATATTCATTATTATTAATCTCAATTTCAGCTATTTCCGCATAACGTCCAGCATTTCGATCTGTAAAATAAAGCCTCAGATATCTTGCCCTTACAGGCTGATCCAACGTTCCGCCCACATAAGCGTAATTAACGTCAATTGCCCCTTCGCCGGCTGTCCAGCCATTATCCACAGATGCAGAATCAAAGGTAGCGTCTGAGCCATCTCCATTAATCTTGATCAACGTTGCCCACTCTGTGCTGTCCGGCGTCAGCGCTGCCTGAATCTCTGCCTTTCTTGGATAATCTTTTGCATTGTTAGCCACCCATGCTTTCACGGTGCGCAAATCCACTTCCTGACCTAAATCATAAGTAATATAATCTCCTGCAGCTGCAGCAAAACAATACTTCGCCGTGGTGTTTTTATCTCCATCAAACCAGTTTCCAGTGGTTCCCTGGTTTCTAGCATCCTGATCCACATATTCTTCTGGCTCCTTGGATGCTGCTTCAAAATGGATCGGCTGCACTTCGTCCAACGCAACCTCAAACGAGGAAAGACTGAATGTAACTGCTTTGTCTGTCTGATTGACCAGACGGATATAGCGAGCGCTGCCCTTATTTGCATCCGTCCACTCACTTTCATTAACAGATTTCTCAAGCGTCAAAGAATTGATCCCTGTTCCTTCTGCCTGAATGGAGGCAACTGCATGGATTCTGTCAAGCTTTAAGCCTATATATTCATTTGGTTGCAGAACCGCATTCTCTTTGGGGAATATTTTTGCAGATTCCTCTGCATATTCTACACGCCATTCGGCTTGTGCATTGGTTATATTCGTATAATCCATGGCTATGCCTTCTGGTTCATAGACATAGCTGTAAGCAGAGAACTCACAGAACATCACCCATTTATTGACTTCTACATCATTCACAAGCCTAATATATCTGGCCATTGCGCCTTTGAGATTTATCTCATACGTATACGGTCCTGCCACGGTATCTGTATAAGATGCAAGCTTCTGCCAACTGCCTTCTTCTCCTGTTTCTGAATATTCTACATGGTATTTGCTCCATTTATCACCGCTTGGGGTGCCACCATTCATACCGCCGACAACGGCACGCACTCTGCCAACCTGCTTCACTGCACCCAAATCGAGCTGTAAATAATCCCCCGCCAAAGAGGTGTCTTGCTTTTGCGTAGACGGGTTATACCATACCTGGCTATTGGAATCACCGTCTGTCATATTTGACTGCTCGCCTGAATATACCGTCCATCCTTCTGTCGTGCTAAAAGAAGCTTCATATTTTTCTCCGACAATAGGTTTGCTTCCACCCAGTTCACCATCTACATTATAACCAATCTCCCGAATCGTAAGCCATCTGTCTACATGCTGCTCTGCACCTGTTTTCAGGCATTTCCAACGGAATCCTCTGATTTCCATCGCTTTAGGAAGATCCATTTTTACATCCTCTCCAATACGGGAATCTGGCTGGATATTCTGATCAAATGCAACCCAAGACTTACCATCCAACGTGTATTCCATAATGCCTTCAAAAATAAAGTTCTTCGGTCCGCTTGGCGCTGCAAGGGCAATGCGAATGTTTTTAACTTCCACAGGTACATTAAATGACAACCCTACAAAATCTCCAACTTGCTGTTCTGCTGTAATTTCATAAAATGTTGATAAACTGCCGTCCATGGTCAATGCTTGATTGGCGCTGGTGTTAATTTTGGAGCCACCCACCTGTGCAATTAATTTCTTTTTCACCGGAATATTTTCTGGATTTACCACTTTTGCCGCTTCATCAGAAACATATTCTAATGCAGTTTCCACAAATGGCATAATATAACGTCTGCCTCCCATTGCATGTTGCACGCCGTCTGGATCCACGAATGTATAAGTATTTGATCTCTCGTAGAGCTCTTGCGCTTTTGCAAAATTCTCATAGACAGCCAAATCATTTCCAGACTGAATTGCGTCAATTGCCTGCATCAAATATATGCCTGCCTCTGACACATCTGATAAATTCGATGCATATGGCGTCAACTGCAACGCCATGCGCTGATTCATGCCATTTCCATCTTTAATATAATATTTAATATCATCTTTGATAATTGCAAGCTCCGTCTTAATGGTATTGATCTCTTCTGCAGTTAGCTCACTGCCATCTTCTATCTTGGCCTGAACCGCCAACAGAGCGTCTTTTATATTTAAAGACTCCTCGAACTTCGCACCCGTCTTATCGGCCTGCCCCTGACTCTGCGTGATCATATGCTGACAAATCCCTTTCAGCTTTTGGGAAGACTCCGTCTCCTGCGCTGTCATATGATCAATATATTTAAAGGAATCCTCCCACGCCTGATCGCCCTGAGCCTGGGCGTTCGCTCCTCTCCATATATTCCAACAGAAATCTGCCCCAGTGAAAAGTCCTACCTTTGAAGGCTCTGAATCCTGCATTGGATTGAAAATAATGCCATGATATTTGCTTCCGTCAAGGTCTGGCTTTAAGATCGAGTTATGACCTCCCATTACTAAACTGTTATGCGTATTATCATTACATGGCCAGTTTACCCAAAGATATGGATAACGACCTGGTGATTTTTTCTCGTTTAATTTTTGATAAAAACGATCTGCAAAATCAGTGGTCACATCGCCCCAGATTTTCCCTCCGGTCATCACGATGCGGACGTTGTCTCCTACCCTGGCATGCAGCTCCTGAATCTTTTTAACATCGTCATTATTACTGTCTGTCATATTATTTGAGTATGCCATCCAGCCAGGACAGAACAAAAGTTCAGTTTTCAAATCTGAAAATTGAGGATCTGACTGCTGTTTTGTGACCAGCCATTCGGAAATATCGTTTAATACTTTTACTAAAATCTCCGATGCGATCTCCCAATCCCAATCTGCATATCCGTCATCCTCTAAGATCGCAATCTGCCTAACGCCTGCATTAATGACCTGTTCAAATTTTGCTTTTAGATCCTCGATATCTTGATCGTAGGTTGCCAGCGCAATCTTATCTGTGTAAAACGGATGCAAGGCATACACATAATAGCATTTGTTTTCATTGCCCACTTTTGCCAGATCTTGAATTTGAACCAGCGAATTCTTTTCCCCTGTTTCTGGATATAAATCACGCCACTGCGTTCTGTGATAGGGATCATCTTTCGGCGCAAATACATACTGATTCATCTTAATTTCGCCGCCATACTGCATTAAGTCTTTGCGGTCATCATGCGACCACGGATTGCCATAATAGCCTTCGATGAATCCACGAAATTCAATCTCTGCATAATCCTTTACCGTCAGTTTCTTTACGGTCTTATCGTTCTTTGAAACTTGTTCTAAAATACGCTGAAGCGTGGTAACTCCCCGGAACGCCGCATCTGTGTCTTCTCCTAGTATTACAATCTGACCGTCTGAAATATTTAAAATATATTTGTCAAACCGTTTTTCAGCCGTAATGCCGTCTACTTCGCCTGTAAAAAATGCCTCTGCGCCGAGAGTGCTTTCGTAAGACGAGACGTCGCTTTTGCCATAGACGCCAACCACGAGCCTCGTATGATCGCCGTTAGCTGTTGATGCTTTTGACAGTCCTAAGATATTCAAAGCCTGCTCCGCCTTATTCTTGGTATAGTCATCAATGCCTTCTCCATAGGTCACATCCACTTCTGTTGTCAGAACTGCCGCCCCGCCATCATATGAAACAGCCTGCGGCGTAGGATAAATCTCATATTCATTTTCCCCCTCACGCACTGCTGCGGCTGCTGGTATAAAAAACGCCAGCGCTAGTACAAATAAACCCGCAACATACATTCCAGCTCTTTTTGTGAATTTGATTGTCTTCATACTCTTTCCTCCTTTTTTGTTGAAATCGTCAACTTTGTTTTGATTTTTTGCTTAGTTTTTAGCAAATTATAACAAACAAATTAAATTTCGTCAATATATATTATTTTTAGTTTCCTAATTTTATTTTTTAACTAATATTTTAACACAAAAAGCTTTTATGACTTTAGTAATTTAGATATATTGCACAAAAAGTGTATGAAAACTCCCTCAGGAAACACACTGAATTTATTTATACTAATTCTGTATGCTCTGGCTTCCACGATATTAAATTTTTCTAAAAAGCCAGCGGGTTAAGCTTCGTGCGATGTTTCAGATAGCCAGGGTTTAATATTTCCGTTCCCGGATGTGCAGTTTTCATATACAATAAAAATGTAGAAATAGGAACCTTTTACAATTTAAAATATAAAAGATACTTTAAGTTAATGACATTGTCAAAATTCAGCACTTTTTTGACAATGTCAGAAAACTTCAGACTAAGAAAAGCTTTGAAAACACTGATGTTTACAGTAATAAAAAAGTATAAAAACCAACTTATCATTCACACTGACAAGCAGGGTGCAAAAACGAACAGAGAGTTGACTCATTTAAAAAATGGTTGGCTCTCTGTATTTATATACTTTTGATATCAATTTAGCAAGCATGTCTTTATTCCGCTAATAAAGAAGAACTTACTTAAAAGCGGCCTGTATGTTCCACGTTGAACCTCTTTCTAATTCTCGATATCATGACTTTTCTTGTGTTGAATATGTATTCCTATATGACCGATACCCAGAATAAGCGTTGATATTAACATACATGCAACCTTTCCATAAATTCCCAACATGAAAAATGCAATAACCGGCAGAGTTGCCCCGGCAAGTGGCATCCCTAAAAAGCCACTGTAAAAATCTGATAATTTGCGTTCACTCCGAAAATAACCCATCCACCATGCTTCGTACATTATCATTAAAATGAAAGCTGCAATCAGCCATAAAGACCAAAGCGTCCATTTATATATATTAAAATCGGTAAATACCAGCGAACAGCAACAAATCAATATTTCCCCCAATCTTTCAAAGAGCAATAGGATTTTGTTTTCTTTTTCAGATATATACCCCTGTGGCTTTCTCTTTGACCATATGTGTAACCTAACAGAATAAATGACAAAAAGGTATTTGTGAGTGGGAACATCCGTGAGAGGGGTGGGAAATGCCGGGAAACCCCGTGAAATATAGGGTTGTGGCGAATTTGAAAGGGAGAAAATAAAGCATCTTTGACAGCGATTTTGTGAATAGGCTGTTAAGATGCTTTTTTATATGTGTTTAAGGAAGGAGAACGGAGGAGAGTGCAAGGAAGCATTGATTTTATAGGGTTTCTGCAACTTTCCCCCGTTCTTTAAGGTTGTAATGATATTATACATTAGATTTTCGTGCTTGAAAATAGTGAAAGCGTTATAACGGGGCGTTATTGCGTTACTGATTTAGAATTAGAAACATGGGTGAGTACCGCAAAAGCCCCTATAAATAAAAGGTTTTTTGAAAGTAACGCTTGAAAAAATAGGCGTTACTTGTCAGCAGCAGTATCCGGCATGTGGGAGCCGGATTGGATAAAATCAATTCTACAAAATGGAGCTTTGGAATTGTATGTGTAGAATTGCCCCATTTTACAAGCTTTTAGCCCACTTTGGGGAAATGTTTCCCTGAAAAACAATTCTACATATTTTGGGTGACAAGTAACCCAAAATAAAGCAAAAAAATTATCCTACCATGTTACCTTTTTCTGTATCCGTCAATTCGGATGATTTTGCACTTGTCTCTCTTGCCTTATGGGTCTTCCGTAGCTTCATCTCCAATAGTCCTAAGAGTTCCTCTTGGTCATCTTCAGACAGTTCCCGGAAACCATCTAAAAGCTTTTTTTCGTTTCCGAAGATTTCAATATTCTTCGTTTCCGAAGATACTCCAGTAATAAGATATTCCATGCTACAATTCAAAGCTTGTGAAATTGAGAAAAAAGCAATAGCAGATGGGACTCTGCTTCCGTTCTCGATCTGACTAAGTGCTCCGGATGTAATGCCACATTCACGGTGCATATCTGTTTGAGTAAGCCTTAATTCTTTTCTTCTCTCTCTGATTCTATTTCCAATACTATCCATACTAATATCCATGATACCTCACTTTCTGCATAATCGAATAAAAATCACCGTATCCGAAGAAAAAGGCTTGACATTCTTCGGATACGAAGATATACTTATACTTGCAAGGGGGTTACTTGTAACCCAATAAGCATATCAAATTTCTAAGAAAATCTCAATAGCCGGAGTTCTCCGGCACAAAGAAAGTCACCCGGTTCAGGGTAGTGGAGGAATTAAGAAAGCAGGAGGAATGGAACGAGTGAAGAATGGGAAAGCCCCTACACGGGAGCAGAAAAAAATTATGAAGGCTCATGGACTGATACCGGAAAACTGGCTTGTAGTGAAAAACCTTCCTGAAACTTTGGAGGTGGTAAGCCGGACAGCATTGAAAAAAGTCGGTCAGAAACCAAGGACAAAGATTGTATCAAAGAGCCTTTGATGTGAGGTGAGCAGATGGCAACAAAGCAGACGAGACTGACACCCTTTGGGAGGAAAGTCAGGAAAAGGCTCATAGACAAGAACATGACACAGGTGGAGCTTGCTGCTTTGCTTGGATGCAATAAGCAGTATATCCACAAGATTTTAGTCGGTGAGCGTAGTGGGAAGAAATACATTGAAGCAATATCAAAGATACTGGAAATTGAGATGGTGGCATGAAGGAGGTGAGATGATTGGCTGAAGCATATGTCACATTGGCTGAAGCGGCGGAGCTGGAAGGGGTCAAATATAAAACAATGGCACAGAGGCTGTCGAGGAAAAAACAGGCATTTGAAACCAAGACCGAGAAGTCAGAAACGGGCGGAAGAGATGTGGTGCTTGTAGCAGTCTCCTCACTATCCAAACAGGCAAGGAACGCATGGAAGGAAAGGGAAAAGCTGAAATCCTTCACGGAAGAAGTTCCGGAAGGGCAGGAGGCGGCAGAGCAGAAGCCGGAGGTGCCATGGTATGTGAACATGGACATTGACTGGTACATTGAAAACTACAAGGAGAGATACTACAAGGCTGTGGAGCTTGGGAACGTGGTCAGGAAGTTCCTTCAGTATGACGAAGGGGACAGGACAAAGTACGCTGAAGAGTTCGCACAGAAGCACCTTGGGAAGGGTCAGAGGACTCTGTACCGATACACCAAGGCATACCTTGAGGCATCCGCATGGGCGGACAAGCTTCAGAAGGAGGACGGGGCAGGGTATGAGTTCTTCAAGGTTCTCTGCCTGTGCAGGAAACCGAAGGAGACCGGATGCTTCCCAAGCATCAAGCCGGAGGTCAAGCAGGTCATCAAGAACATATGGTTCAATGAGGACTTTGCCCGGAACCAAGGCACCCGTGAGATGCTCTATGAGAAGCTGACAGCCATTGCCAACATAAACCTGAAAGCCGGGATGACGGAATGGGAGAAGATACCGTCCTATCAGACGGTAGTGAGGTATATCAACTATCTCATGGAGGATGAGAACATGAGGAACGCCTACTTCCTTGCATCCCGTGGCACCCGTGAGTACAAGAATAAGGTCATGGTGAAAGGGAGCCGGGATACCAAGGGGCTTCAGGTGATGCAGATAGTCATGGGTGATGAGCATACCTTTGATTGTTGGGTGAGCTACAAGCAACCCAATGGCAAGGTCATAGCAATCAAGCCACACTTGGCTGCATGGGTGGACATGCGGAGCAGGGTCATCATGGGTGATGTCCTCTGCAAGGATGCCAATTCTGACATCCTGAAGCAGAGCCTCCTCAAGATGATTTATTCAGAGCCGGGAGGGGTTCCGGAGTATCTCTACATAGACAATGGCAAGGACTACACAGCCAAGACCATGACAGGAAGAGACCGGAATGACCGGAGCGGCTTGAACTTTGACAATGAGACACAGGGCTTCTACAAGAGCATAGGCATCAAGGATGACCACCGGGCTCTGCCTTATGAACCATGGAGCAAGGGACAGATAGAGAGGTTCTTCCGCACCGTCTGCAACAAGTTCACACGTTGGATGAAGTCCTACACGGGAACGCTGACGGGCTCAAAGACCTCTGACAAGGTGGAGAAGGACATCAAACGGATGCTTGAAAGGGGAGAGCTCCTGACACTGGAAGAGTTCTATGAGAAGTGGCATGAATGGCTCACTACAGTCTACATGCACACGGAGCATTCCGGGCTCAAGAAGATGGGAGAGACCTACAAGAAGCCTTATGACTGCTTTATGAATGAGGACAGGTACTTCAAGGCGGCACCACCTAAGAGCTATGCAACCATGTTGATGATGAAGTCAGAAAACGTGCTTGTCCGCAACATAGGCATCACCAAGTGGGGATATGAGTACCGCTCTGATGAGCTGTGTGACTATATCGGGCGGAAGGTTGACATCAAGTATGACCCGGATGACATGGCTGTCCTGTATGTCTTTGACCAAAAAGGCAAGCGTATCTGTGAAGCGTACTGTCAGGAACTCCTTCAGATTGCCCCGAAGGTGACACAGAAAGCACTTGAGGAACACCTGAAGATGCAGAAAAGGCAGCAGAAGCGTGACAGGGAAAGACTTGAAGAAGCAAGGAGACCTTTTGAGGAACTTAATGAGCAGTATGTGGGCTTCAATGAGGCAACAGGCGGCATTGACCTGATGATAGGCGGAAAGAAGCAGGATAAGGCGGCAAAAGTCATAGCAATGCCAAAGGATAGAACTTATCAGCAGGGCTTCCGGGCAGAGAAAAGGGAGGATGATGAGCAGGACAGCGAATACATGAGCAGGCAGGCGGAGAACGCACTCAAGAAGCTTAGAGCCATAGGTGTGTAACAAAAAGCGTATGGCAGGAATTAGTGAAGGAAAAAGGAAAGGAAGGTTGTAACTATGGAAGCATTGAATACCTACAAAGCGGAGAAGACACTGGCGGAGCAGATGAATGAGAGATTGGCGGAGCTGAAGATGACCAAGGCGGAGGCAGCCCTCAAGATGAACTATTCAAGGGCGGCACTTAGCCAATACCTCAATGGGAAGTATGCAAGTGACCCTACCGAACTGGAAAAGAAGGTCAGGGAGTTCCTTGAGGCATCCGGAGGAGTGGATGGCGGTCAGGAACAGGAAGGCGGCAAGGCAGGGGCAGGCATCCTCAAGAAGAAGGTGGAGTTTTTTGAGAGCCGAGACTTTGTACAGACTATCGGAGTATGCCAGGCATGTCAGGAGTATATGGGGCTTGGGATAATCGTTGGGAAGTCCGGTCAGGGAAAGACCCACGCACTGAAGAAATATGCAGAGCTGCCGAGGGTGGCATACATTGAGTGTGATGACACCATGGCTTGCCGGGACTTGGTGGAAGCCATTGAGAACGGGATAGGGCTCCCTAGAGGGTATGGAGGAACGATATGGAAAAGGGTCAACCGTATCCGGGAGTTTTTCAATACCAATGAAGGCTTCCTGCTCATCATTGACGAGGCGGACAAGCTCATCAACAAGTACACGCAGAAAAAGATGGAGATACTCCGGGGCATTTTTGACCAGTCGGATGTGGGCATTGTCATAGCCGGGGAGCCGAGGCTTGAGACAGAGCTGAAAGGCAACCTTGCCCGTTTTGCTAATCGGATGGACTTTTACTATAAGCTGAAGGGGCTGTCCAAGAATGAGGTGGCGGACTACCTTGAGGGCTATGAGGTCGAGGAGGCAGCCATGGGCGAGATGATAAGCCGGGCAACCAACACACAGAGCGGATGCTTCCGCCTGTTGGACAGGACACTCAACAACGTGCTCCGTATCCTGAAGCAGAAAGGCGAGACACGGATAACCATGAAGATTGTGAGCGAGGCATCCAGTATGATGATGCTGTAGGAAGGAGGGAGCACATGAAGAAATTGGAGGTTGTAATCAAAGGCGAGCATGAGGAAGAGATGGGGCGTGAGATGCTGTCAGGCATCTATGGTGTCATTCAGAATTATGGATACACGGATGTGTCTGTCCGGGCGGATACCATTGCAGACAGAGGATGTATTCAGATACCGGAGTTCCTGAAGCCGCATGTGCAGAGCGTAAAAGAGAGGAGGGTGTAGCATGGCAGGGAACACATCACAGCCGAGCATCAAGAGGGTATGGGGCATTGCAAAGAGCCCGGAGCTGAAGCTCACGGATGAGGAGCTGCATCTCCTTGTACAGGCACACACGGGGAAGGACAGCATCAAGGCTCTCAACAAAAGGGAGCTTCAGACGGTCATCCGGGTGCTTGGCAGCATGAAGGACTCTGTGAAGAAGTCGGAGCGTGGGAAGCACAGTGGAGGGAACACATCCACGGAGAACCAAAGGAAGAAGATATACAAGCTCACACAGGAGCTTGGATGGGACAAGCCTGCAAGGGTCAATGGCATGTGCCGGAAGATGTTCGGGGTCAGTGCTGTGGAGTGGTTGGACTATCAACAGTGCTCTAAGCTCATTGAGGCACTCAAGAACATGGTGAAGAGGCAGGAAGAGAAGGAGGGACAGGATGCAGGACTGCAAGCTGATAGTGACAGTCAGGGATGACAAGGTGAATTTTGAGGGTCAGGACATCAGCGTTGAGGAGCTGGCACAGATAGCAGGCTTCCTTCAGGTGTTCGTTGGCATGGAAGGGCTGAAGCGTGGACTGGACATGGATGATGTGAAGAACAACATGCTTGACATCCATCTTGCCGCCATGGAAACGCTTGAAGAGCAGCTTCGGAGCGATATCCCTGACCCGGATGGCAGTTAAGGAGAAGGAGGCGGAGAGATTGAAAAAGATACAGTTTGTATGTGACAGGTGCGGAGCTGTCCTTGAGAAGACAGCTATCAAGATAATACCAAACGTAGTAGAGCTTGACGGGGAAGATATTCTGCATCCAGTGGATGAAGCCACACATGGGATGCACTTCTGTGCAGCGTGTACGGATGCCCTCCTGAAGTTCCTGCTCCCTGAAAACAAGCCTCCACCAAAGCCAAAGGAAAAGCCTGCAAGGAGGAGAAGGCTTGATGCAGGCAGGGTGATGGCTCTCCATAATGCCGGATGGAGCAATGAGGACATAGCGGCTGACATCAGGGCAGAGCCGGAACAGGTCAGGCAATGTATCTACTATCAAAAGTACAAGAAAAAGAGTCCATCAGTAGCGGACGGAGAGGAGCAGACATGAGCACAGCATATAAGAAGATGACAAGCCACGGGTCAATCAGCATCCCGGTGGCAATGCGGAGGGAGCTTGGCATTGAGCCAAAAGACCCTATGGTGGTGGAGGAGCATCAGGGGGAAATCAGGATAAGACCGTACACACTCCGCTGTAACTTTTGCGGCGTGACGGACGGGGTGCAGGAGTTCCATGGGAAGGGTATCTGTGGAGCCTGTGCAGCAAAAGCATTTCAGAAGTTAGGAGGCGGACAGTAATGGGAGAGCAGACAACAAAGACAATGAGCAACGAGCAGCTCATTGGGGCATGTGTGGAGCTTGACAGGGAGCAGAAGAGGAGCCGGGTTCTGATGAACAGCTACAAGGCGGAGCTTCAGGCGAGGGGCTTGGCTCTCATGGAAGACCACAATGTGAGGTATGTGAAGTTTTACGGTGATGAGGGCAGTGCTGCCATCACGGACAGCATGAGCCTTGACATCCTGAATCCGGACAAGCTGAAGGAGCTTGTGGGAGCAGGAGTATACAGTATGAAGGTCAAGGAGGAGACCAAGACGAGCTACAAGTTTGACAGCAAATTTGAGAAGGCTCTGAAGGCAATCTTTACAGGGGACTATACCTTTGAGACCACGCTTGCAGAGTTCCTTGATGAAATGAGCATTAAGCCGGACGAGAAGCAGAAGAAGCTCCTGCTGAAGAAGCTGAAAGGAGAGTTTGAGAAGGACAAGGAGACCCTCATCTCCGTCTTGGTTCAGGAGGGGCAGGAGACACCGGACTTTGATGTGGAGTTGTGGTACATCTACCGTATCAAGAACGGGGAGCTCATCCGGGCTTTTCTCCCGGAGGATATGATTGATGCAACCATTGAAGGCATCCGGAAGAGCATCTTGGTGGAGACCAAGACATCCATCACATTAGACTATGACAGTGAAAAGGAGGAGTAACCATGGAAGAAAAGAAAGAGCTGTTTGATGAAGTGGCAACCGAAGAGGAAATCAATGAAGCGGATGGTCAGCCCATCTACCACGCAAACGAAGGCGAAGGCGAAGACGAAAGCAAGGAGGAATAATCATGGCAAAGAAGAAGATATGTATTGATGCCGGGCACTATGGCAAGTACAACAGGTCTCCGGTGGTTCCGGAATACTATGAGTCGGATATGGTGTGGAAGCTCCACCTGATGCAGAAGGAGATACTGGAAGGCTATGGCTTTGAGGTCATCCTGACAAGGGGCAATCAGGCTACAGACCGGGGGCTCTATGACCGTGGATATGCAGCAAAGGGATGTGTGCTCTTCATCAGTGACCACTCCAATGCCTGCGGTACGGAGAGCGTGGACTATCCCGTGGTGTACCGTGGCTATGACAACATTGGGAACTGTGACAGTCTTGCCCTGAAGCTTGCAAAGGTGATAGCCTCCACAATGGGGACGGTGCAGGCAGGAAGGACAGCGACAAGGAAGGGCTCATCCGGAGGAGAGTATTATGGCGTACTTAGAGGTGCGAGGGCTGCCGGGCTGTCAGACTACTACATCCTTGAGCACTCATTCCATACCAATGCCAAGATGACCAAGTGGCTGCTCAATGATGCCAACCTTAGAAAGCTTGCTGAAGAGGAGTGCAGGGTCATAGCGGAGCATTATGGGATGAGCAATGGCAAGGCAGAGGATAAGGGCAGCATGACCAAGATAACCGGGAAGGCGGAAACCACAGCGGAGCAGATGGCGGCATACATCAAGGCAAAGAATGGCAGCGTTGCACAGAGCGTACTTGACATGATACCGCTGTACCTGTCTGAAGGAGAGGCGGAGAATATCCGTGGTGACATTGCTTTTGCACAGAGCTGTCTTGAGACAGGCAACTTCACCTTCTCCGGGAGTGCTGTGAAGCTCTCACAGAATAATTTCTGTGGCATGGGAGTGACCAAGAACGGGGAGACCGGGAACAGCTTTAGCACGCCACAGCTTGGCATCCGGGCACAGGTGCAGCACCTCAAGGCATACGCCAACACCACGAAGCTGAAGCAGGACTGCATAGACCCACGCTTTGACCTTGTATCCCGTGGCTGTGCCCCGTATGTGGAGTACCTTGGAATACAGGAGAACCCGAAGGGCAAGGGGTGGGCTGCCGGAGCCGGGTATGGCGGAAAGATACTGAAGATACTGGATGCCATCAAGGGAGCCGGGAGCGGTCAGGCAGGAAGCGGCGGACAGGACTCCGGCAAGAAACCGGATGATGGGGACAAGCAGCAGGCAGGCTTCACGCCATACCTCATCACTACTACCTGTGACGTATTGAACATCCGCTCCGGGGCAGGAACCGGGCACAGCGTGGTGGGAGCCATCCGGGAGAAGGCAGGTAAGAAGAACAAGTACACCATTGTGGAGGAAAAGGACGGATGGGGCAGGCTGAAGTCCGGAGCCGGATGGATAAGCCTCTCCTATACCAAGAAAGCCTCATAGTAGTGGGAAGGAGGCGGAGATGACAGCGGATGAACTCACAAGAGCCCTCATTGAAGAGACCACGTTGGAGGACATATCAGAAAGCTACCGCCCTGTGGTGGAAATCATAGGGATTGAGAAGTTCATTGAGCTTAGTGAGTACGCCAAGGGGGATGAGCTCTACTTCCCGAAGACAGAGAACATCATAGCCCCGGCAAGGAACAGGCGTATCAAGAAGGAGTGGAACGGGTACAACTCAAAGCAGCTTGCAGAGAAGTACAACTTGACCACCAAGCAGATAGGGAACATACTGAAGGACGAGCCAATGATAGGGCAGATGAGCCTTTTTGACATGGATAACGGAGAGTGATTTTCCGGAAATGTTTCCCCTAAAGAGTCTTTCACAATGAGTATAAGATAAGAGCATGTACTTAGTACATGCTCTTATTGTTTTGTGCGTTATTCTCAAAAAAAATGACAGAAAAGGAGTGGTTTGCATGACGAATTTCACAGCGGATGTATCACAGATTATCGTCTTCATTGGTGTCATGGCATTTATCGTGTCGGTCATCACGGAGGCACTCAAAAAGTGGACATGGTTTGACCGGAAGGTGCCCACAGCACTGACCGTCATCCTCCTGTCCCTCATCCTCTGCCCGGTCTGCCTGTTGGGGCTTGCGGCATATTACGGGGTGGCTATTGAGTGGTTCATGGTATTTGCATCATTCATAGCAGCCTTCATTGTGGCGTTGGTGTCCATGGATGGATGGGAGAGGGTCATGGAGCTTGCAGAAAAGCTCATCAGGAAGTAGGAGCCTATGGATTATGTTATATCTTTCTCTGATGTGATGGCAGGGGTCATCACCCTTGGCTTGGGGGTGATAACCTTCTTCATCAAGGGGTGGATAGGAAGCCTCAAGAGCAGCACAGAAGAGATAAAAAAGCAGATTAAAGAGAATGATGACAAAGTGAATAAGAGGATTGACAAGTTGGAAGAGGAGACGGATGAGGACATAGCAAACATCAAGCAGGAACTCAATAACATCAAGGGTGATTTTGCTACCACGTTTGTGCTCCGTGAGGACTTCTTCCGTTCCATGAACGGGGTGGAGGACAGGATGAGGAGCATTGACAGCAAGATTGACAAGCTCCTGATGCAGAGCAGCAGAAAAGAGTGAGGTGAACAAAGTGAATGACTTAGAAAAAGCAGAAATCAAGCAGAATAAGGCAATCAGGGGGTACATCATCCGGTGCTTGGTGAAGGGATACAACAACACAGCCCTCACAAGGCAGTTATCCAATGCCATGATAGCAGCCGGGCTTATCATATCCCCGGACATCAGCAAGTATCTTGATTACCTTCAGGGAGCCGGATATATCGAATTTACCGAGGAAAAGGTCACAGCCTACAATGCCTATGCCAATGATGCGGTCATCAAGCTCACCAAGGAAGGCGTAGACCTTGCGGAAGGTACGATTGAGGACAATGGGGTTGATGTCTGATGGGCGATAAGAGAACCAAGCAGAGGATAACCTCAAAGATTGACGAGCTCCCTGAAGGCTTGCGGATGAAAGTGGATGTGATGCTTGCTGACACATCCAATACCTATGAATACATTAGCCAATTCCTGAAAGGGGAGGGCTATGACATATCAAAGTCCAGTGTGGGGCGGTATGCCACCCGGACAAACAACGCCATGCAGAGGCTCCTTGAGGCACAGGCACAGACGGACAGGCTGATACAGGGGGTGAAGGAGAACCCGGAGGCGGACTACACGGAAGCAGCCATACTCCTGACCATGAACGGGCTCCTGAACAAGGTGGCAACCGCAGAGGAGGAGTTCAATGAGATGCCGCTTGACAAGGCAGGAAGGCTCATTGCCTCCCTGTCCCGGACAAAGGTATACAAGGACAGGGTAAGGCAGGACATGAGGCGGAAGGCTGACATTGCCTTCCGGGAGATGGAGTCCGAGATGCTCAAGGTCATCAAGCAGGATGGGAAGTCAGCGGAGCAGCTCAAGGAGATACTGGCAAGGGCAAAGGAGCGGATGATGGAAGATGATTGATATTGACAACTGGATGAGGGAGCTTGAGGAGGACGGGGACACAGAGGCAAGGAGCAATGAGGAGTATCAGACCAAGCTCTTTGAGGAATATGTGCTCCGGGGCTCTGACCATCAGGAGGAAAGGAAAAAACTGAATGAGAGGTACCTGTCCGGGGAGGAGCTCATGGGCGAGCATGGGCTTAGAAAGGAGCTTGCCGCCTTTGACATGTCCTACTTTGGGAGGGCGTACCTTCCCCACTACTTCATCCGGAAGTCCCCACACTTCCATGAGGAGCTTGACGGGATATGGAGCCGGGGCGTGATGAAGGGGAGGAACCCCCTGAAGGAAGCCAAGGTCATCTCAAGGCTGAAGGGCTCCCGGCAGGTCGTGGCGGCTCCCCGTGGTCATGCGAAGTCAACCAATTTCACCTTCAAGGACAGCCTCCATGCCATCCTGTACGCATACAAGCACTACATCCTCATCTTGTCTGACTCATCCGAGCAGGCGGAGGGCTTCCTTGATGACATCAAGACGGAGCTTGAGGACAATGGCAACATCATTATGGATTTTGGCTCCCTGAAAGGGGAGAAGGCATGGAGGACAGGGGTGATACTGACCAAGACGGACATCAAGGCGGAGGCAATCGGCTCCGGGAAGAAAGTCAGGGGAAGGAGGCACCGGAACTGGAGACCTGACCTCATTGTACTGGATGACATTGAGAATGATGAGAACGTCAACACGCCGGAGCAGAGGCGGAAGCTGAAGAACTGGTTTGACAAGGCGGTCTCAAAGGCAGGGGACACCTACACGGACATCATGTACATAGGCACCATACTCCACTATGACTCCCTGCTCAACAACGTGCTTCAGAACCCAAGATATAAGACCAAGAAATACAGGGCGGTCATATCGGAAGCAGCCAATACAAAGCTGTGGGATGAATGGGAGAGCATCTACACCAATCTTTTCAATGAGAACCATGAGGAGGATGCAAAGGCCTTTTATGAAGCACATGAGGAGGAGATGCTGCTTGGAGCTGAAGTCCTTTGGGAAGAGAAGCTGTCCTATTATGACCTAATGGAAATTAAGGTCTCTGAAGGCGTGGCATCTTTCAACTCCGAGCTTCAGAATGACCCGATTGACCCGGAGAGTGCAACCTTCAATCCTGAATGGTTTGATTACTACGAGCCGGAGCTCATGGACTTCTCAAGTCCGGAGTTCGTATTCGTGGCAGCAAATGACCCGTCACTTGGAAAAAACAAGAAATCAGACACAAGCTCCATCATCAACCTTGCCCTGTCCACCAAGACCGGGTACATGTATGTGGCGGATGCCTCCGTGGAGAAGCGGAAGCCGGATGTCATCATTGATGATGTGTTTGAGATGAACCGGAGGCTGAAGAGGGACTACAAGAAAGGCTTCTACAAGTTCGGCGTGGAGGTGGTGCAGTTCCAATACTTCTTCAAGGAGGTCATGGCTGCCAAGTCCGCAGAGGAAGGGGAGTATATCCCAATAGAGGAGATACAGTCTACGGTTAACAAGGTGCTCCGCATTGAGTCCTTGCAGCCCGTCATCAAGAACAAGTACCTGAAATTCAACCGGGAGCACAAGACCCTACTGAAGCAGCTTCAGGAGTTCCCCATGGGAAAGAATGATGATGCCCCGGACGGTCTTCAGATGGCGGTGCAGCTTGCACAGAGCATCAAGGCGGTGGCATCAAAAGCAAATTACAAGACAGTCCTTCGGAGACGGTTCCGGATGGGCAAGGGTGCCTATTAGGAGGTGTGACACAGCATGACAAAGAAAAAGAAGAGGAACCGGAACAAGGGGACACCCTTCAATCCGGAGACAGATACAGGCATAAGGAGACCCGTGACCGCAAGGGTGGCGGTGGGGGATGTCAATGACAAGTTCTCTGACTACCCATCCAACGGGCTGACACCACGCAGGCTTGCCCGTATCTTCCGGGAGGCGGATGAGGGCAATGTCAGGGCACAGATGGAGCTCTTTGAGGAGATGGAGGAGAAAGACACCCACCTCTTCTCACAGATGCAGACAAGGAAGCTTGCTGTGACAGGGCTTGATTGGGAGGTGCAGCCATTCTCACAGGATGAGAGGGACAAAGAGGTTGCTGACTTTGTGGATGAGCAGCTCAAGGGGATTGAGAACTTTGACGAGGTGCTGATTGACATGTTGGATGCCATAGGGAAGGGCATCAGCATCATGGAGCTTGCGTGGACGGTAGAGGATGGGAAGAATGTCATTGAGGACATTGAGTATGTGCATCCCAAAAAGCTTGTGTGGGACAGCACAACGGATGAGCTGAAGATATGCACCGGGGAGTACCCGTCAGGCGTGGAGCTCCCGGAGAATAAGTTCGTGGTACATAAGTACAAGGCGAAGTCAGGACATGCAAGCAGGGCAGGCATTATGAGGGTGGTCTCATGGATGTACCTGTTCAAGAACTATGACATCAAGGATTGGGTGAGCTTCTGTGAAGTGTTCGGTATGCCGCTCCGCCTTGGAAAGTATGATGCTTCTGCTTCAGAGGATGACAAGAAGCAGCTCATGGAAGCCATCATCAGCCTTGGGACGGATGCAGCCGGGATTGTGCCGAGCTCCACAATGATAGAGTTCATTGAGTCGCAGAAGACCACAAGCGTAGAGATATATGAGAAGCTTGCCCGGTACTGTGATGAGCAGATAAGCAAGGCAATCCTTGGACAGACCCTCACATCAGACAGCGGTGGGGGCTCCTATGCACAGTCAAAGACTCATGATGAGGTCAGGCATGACCTGACAGTTGCGGATGCAAAGGCTTTGGCGGTCACTATCCGCCGAGATATCATCAGACCGCTTGTGGAGTTCAATTTTGGGACGGATGTGGACATCCCCTTCTTTGGCTTTGACTGCCATGAGGTGGAAGACCAGAAGGAAGTGGTTGAGATATATAAGACCCTTGCCTGTGACATGGGGCTTGAGATACCGAAGAGCCACATATACAAGAAGTTCAACATACCGAAGCCGGAGGATGGCGAGGAGGTACTGGAACCGCCACGGACAGGGATATCAGCACAACCGCCGCCAATGGAGGAAGCGGAGGAGCTGAAGCTGAAGCAGCAGGAAGGGCAGACAGAACAGGGACAGGTTGATGCAATCGTATCCGCAGCCAACAAGCAGGCGGAGGGCATCTTCAGGGAGATGGTAAAGCCCATTTTCAAAATGATTGACAAAGCGGCGGACATGGATGAGCTGCAAAAGGTTCTGAAGGATGAGAAAAAGCTCCGGGAACTGTATCAGGAAATGGAGAGCCCGGAGCTTGATGACCTGATACAGCAGGGCATCTACCTGTCACACCTGATAGGGAGGTCAATGGACTAATGGATGTATTGTATGGACTGGCAAAGGATTTTGTCTTCAAGGAGGCGGTGGCGTTCCTGAAGGGGAAGAAGGCACTGACAAGTGAGGAGTACAGGCTGCTTGATGACGAGAGCCGGGCAAAGGCTTTCACCGTGTCAGGATATACAAGCCTTGGAGTCCTTCAGGAGTTCCTTGACTGCCTGACGAAGGCAGCCGAGGAGGGAACCACCAAGGAGCAGTTCCGGGAGGACATGAACCGCTTCCTTGAGGAGCATGGGTATGAGGGCATCAATCCATGGAAGAGTGACAACATCTTCCGGACGAACATGCAGACAGCCCTCAATGCAGGACACTATAAGAGCATGACGGATGAGACCACAATGAAGATGAGACCATATTGGAGGTACCGGACAGCCGGGGACGGTCATGTGAGGGAGTCACATGCAGTCATGGAAGGCAGGGTGTACCGGGCGGATGACCCCATATGGGATATATGGTACCCACCCAACGGGTTCCGGTGCCGCTGCATGGTGGTGAGTCTGACCAAGAAACAGGTGGAAAGGATGGGATTGCATGTTGAGACAGATGCACCGTTTGACATTGACTACTCCACGGGGGAGATACTCCCGAAGTTTCCGGACAAGGGCTTCTCCAACAATCCGGCAAAGAGCGTATGGAAGCCCGACATGACAGGCATCTCTCCGGAACTTAGAAAACTGTTCTGGGAGCGGAAGCAACCTGAAACCGGAGAAAAGGACTAGGAGGCTTTTTAAGGGGGCAGATTGTGTCATGGTGGGGGAAATTACGCTTAGAAGCATAAAGGGGCGTTATAACGCGATATAACGCTATTAAAACGCAAAGGAAAGAGGTGTAAGGCATGGCAGAGCTGATAGCATGTGCCGGGCAGGGTGTGGAGCTCTCCGGTGTGCCTACAGAAATCAAAATACTCCCCCTTGGGAGGGTTCATTCTCAAAAAGGGGACTTCACTGTGGATGATGAGAGCTTTGAACTCATCCGGAAACAGTTCAAGGACAGGAAGCTTGACCTTGTGATTGACTATGAGCACCAAACACTGTCAGATGTGCAGGCTCCTGCAGGCGGATGGATAAAAGACCTCTACAAAGGGGAGGATGCCATCATTGCCAAGGTGGAGTGGACAGCAAAAGCCGCCGAGTATCTGAAGAATAAGGAATACAGATACCTTTCCCCGGTGGTTTTGGTGCGGAAGAGAGACCAAAAGGCGGCGGCAATACATTCTGTCGCACTGACAAACACGCCTGCTATTGATGGGATGTTTGCACTGGTGAACTCCCTTGACATAGAGGACATATCAGAAGGAGGAAAAATCATGGACTTAAAAGAACTTGCAAAGGCATTAGGGCTTCCGGAGACCGCAACGGAAGAGGAAATCAAGAAAGCGGTAGAGGATGCTGCAAAGGCATCGGAAAAGCTCAAGGAGATGGATGGAAAGAAGCCGGGGGAAGGTGACGGGAAGCCGGGGGAAGGGGAACCGAAGCCGGACGGGGCGGACATGGTGGCGAACAGCACCATCCTCTCCATGCTCGGACTGAAGGCGGACGCAAGCGGTACAGGATTCCATTTATCAGGGCGCCGCAGGTGATTTGTAAATTCGCAAAGGACATCTCGGTATATAACCTGGTCTCGAGGACCGGGATCGATGAAGGAGACCGGGAGAAGACCTTCCTCAACCGCTATAATGCTGCTATCAAGTTCCTGATGGAAGTAGCAAAGGGGACGATCAGCATAGGCGCAGAGAAGGAAACAGTAGGAAACAGCGGCGCCGCCAACGGATTCCGGATGCAGTCATCGGAGAGGATATTTTCCCGCGGCAGCATGAGAGGATGGTGAGCGGATGTCATCGATCAGGGCAGAATTATCGGGAGATACAGATGTGCTGCTGAAAGAACTGGGCAGGCTGGAAAAGCTGGAACTGAAAGGGGCTTTAAACGCTATCGGGGAGGGACTCAGGACTTCCACAGTGGAGCGGTTCGAAGCAGAAGAGTCCCCGGAAGGAAAAAAATGGAAGCCTTCGATCCGGGCGGGCATGGAGAGCGGCGGAAAAACCCTCACGCAATCAGGGAAACTCAAAACACACATCCGGAAAAGGGTGTCAGGCAGCGGGCTTGCAGTGGGAACGAATGACATCAAGGCTGCCACACACCAGTTCGGCGACACCCGGACGATCCGGGTAAAGAACCGGGCATCATCCATCCGGATCACGATCCCGCCGAGGCCGTTCCTCGGCATCAGTGAAGCGGATGAGCAGGATATCAGGGAGACACTGGAGGAGATTCTGGAGGGAGAATAAGCTATGGTGGCAGAAACAGATTATTTGATAAAAATTTTGGAGGAATCCGGGATCAGGAGCAAAGTGTACACTTCCTTTAAAAAATTGAAGCAGGGGAATGAACTGCAGGTGGCGGCTGTCCTGCGAAACGGTGAGGTTTTTGAACGCTCCGGCTCAAAAAAAACATACATAGACCAGGAGGGGCAGCGGAAGCGCAGGGCTAAGCTGTGGGACAGGACAACATCCGTCAATGTGGTGATAGCGGATACGACGGAAGCAAAGGTGGAAGGCATCCTTGAGGAGTTCCTGCGCCGGATCAGGAAAGGCATAGAAGTTGACAGAAACTGGACGGATATCGAGATAGGGGACGTGGACTGGGTGGAAGAAGGGGACAGCATCCTGAAAGCGAAGGTGGCAGTACAGTTTGAAGTTACCCTCAGGAGCGGCATCTATGAGGACAGGGATCTAAAACAGGTGGAAATCGGAACGATCGGATAAGGAGGACATTATGGCGGAGAAAAAGGCTGCGGCGGCGATGAAGAGCATTGAGTGCCTGAGGGAAGAACAGAGAGTAACGGATGCCGTATTTGAAGGCGTAAAAGCAGCAAATGGATGGAAAGCAGGACGGCAGGTGGAAGAAACTGTATTTAAGAAGGCGGTAACGGAATTCCTGAATGGCAGGGTTGATGGGATCAGAAAGGACAAGGAGGTGAAAAGATAATGTACGGGGATGTAAATGTAACAGTAGAGGACGGCAATCTTGGCAGGAGCACGGGGACCGGTGTGGGCATACATTTCAAGATCGGCGTATCGAACGTAGAGAGCGGCACGCCGCTTCTTGTTACAGGCAGTATGAATATCAAAAAAATCAGGGAAAAGCTGGGGGATACGCCTCTCGCGGATGCCTGCATTGATGCGGTGGAGTGGGGGGCGTCCACGATCTATAACATTCCTGTCAAAGCAGGGACAGCCGGGGAAATCGGCGCAGTTGAGGAAAGCAAAACGGGAAAAGGCATATTTGCGGTACAGGGAAGCCCTGACAATGCCTATGATATCGTTGTTGAAATAACGGGGGACGGGGGATGCAACGAAGGAAGCTTCCACTATTCCACAGATGGCGGAAATACATTTACAGAAGAAGAGACCATCCCCGTGGACGGGGAGGCAGCGCTGGCAATGACAGGGCTCACTGCTAAATTTACGGACACAGAGAGCGGGGACAGCTTTCATGAGGGAGACAGGTTCTCCTTCTCTACAACGCCGCCCGCTATGAATAACCAGAGCGTGATCAGCGCTGTGGAAAGCCTGATCAATAACAGCACTGCTTTTGAGTTTGTGCATATCGTCGGGGCATCATCCAGGGCGTTGTGGGCGGCGCTTGCTACGCTGGCGGAAGATTTTCTGAAAAAGTACAAGAGGCCATTGTTCTTCGTATGTGAGGCGCGGGCAAAAAGGGAAGAGGAGAGCCTCGATGAGTATGTCAATGCGATGTTAGAGGAGAGGAAAGCGGTAAACAGCATGTACATCCAGGTGGTGTGCAGCCATTCCCGCTATATGCGCATGGACGGCAGGGTGCAGGACATCAATAATGCCGGGATCGTGACAGGGCTGTATGCGCAGGCAAAGGAATCGCAGAGCATCGGGGAGGTGAAAAGCTTCCCGATTTCGGAGGCAAAGATGTTAAAGCTTTTGCCGGATGGGATAGAGGACTATATCCGGATACTGGATGAGGCAAAATACCTGACGGTGCGGCAGTATGCGGGGTTGGAGGATTATTATGTTACATCAGCGAACATGATGTCGCCACCGGCAAGCGATTATGCCTATGCCGAAGACATCCGGGTATCCAATAGGATTGTAAAAGCAGTCCGGATGGCAGCGCTAAAGGAACTGCAGGTAGAAGTTGATCCGAGCGATATCGAGACCAGCTTAAAGAGCATACAGGAGCAGCTCAACATACCCGTGGAGGATGCCCTGAGGGATAAGGTTATCAGTGCCGGAAGGGTAGAGATTGATACGGAAAACCTCAATATCCTGGTAGATGAAAGCCTTGATATCAGGATAACGTATGTGCCGATGGGGCATGTGAGGGATATGAATCTCACCTTTGCGGTAGAAAATCCTTACAAGAAAAAGTAAAAAAGGAGAGGAAAAATGGCAGTAAAACAGTTGATCAATGGGAAAGTATATGACTGGTCCAGCGTGACGATCAGCGCATCCGGCATGGAGAACATGGAACCTACGGAGATATCCTATGACGATGAGCAGGAGAGCGAGCCTATCTATGGGAAGGGCGGAAATATCCGGGGGTACGGGACCGGAAACCAGAAGAATTCCGTCAAGCTGTCCATGCTCCGCGAGGACTTCAACGAGATGTGCCGAGTGATCAAGTCGAAGGGGTATAAGAACTATTACAAATATGTCATTCCGAAGATCATAGTGAACTATGCGGACGAAGGGGCTTCGACCTGTACGGACGTCCTGACGAATGTCGTCCTGTCGAAGCGGAGCTTCAAGGCGGCGCAGGGGGACAAGTCCATGAAGGTGGACCTTGACGGCTTTGCAGCGGGAGGCATCCGGATCAACGAATTGGATGCCTGATAATCAAAATAAATGACAAAAATGGAGGGAATATCATGAATTTTATGGAGGAAAAACTTCTGTCTGAAGCGGAGAAGATAGAAGAGACAGAAGAAACAAAGAAAGAGAACAAGAAAAAAAGGGTGGAAGCCCTGAAAAAGAAATATAAAGAAGAGGGCGGGAAGGTATATGAAGTCACTACCTCAGTGCAGGTGGATGATGATACGGAAGAAGAATTCGCCTTCCTGTTTCGGAAACCTAAAACTGCATCTTATGACCGGTATGTGAAAACGATATCCAATTCTGCGACCAAGGCGTCCAAGAGCTTTGTTTTCGACAATATTATTGAAGAGCAGAAAGGTGAACTGAAAGACACTATGGAGGAATATCCGGCGATCACGATCAGTCTGGCTGACAAACTGCTGCGTATGCTGGGACTTGCGGATACTACGTCGGTAAAAAAGCTGTAGAGGATGCCAAGGAGCTGTTCCGGAGCAGCTTTATCTCATACGGGGAGATGCTGATGCGCATCTACCTTCCAAGGGAAATGCTTCCGGAAAACTTTGAGGATCTGACTTTCGATGAATTTTTTGATCTGTACGGGCGGGCGGACTGCGCCAGGGATATGCGGATAGAAGATATCGAGGCGGGCGTGGCAAGGGGGATCGCAGACAATTTTGGTGATGAATAATGGGGATGGAATCGGTATATAAGCTGTCCGTGCTGCTGAATCTGGTGGATAACCTGTCAGGACCTATGGGCAAGACAAAAAATGATGTGGTGGACTGGACGGAAAAAATGAATTCCGCGTTCGGAACCATGCAGAAGGCAGGGGCGGCTATGGGCGGGATTGGCGCCGGCATCGCCGGCC
>OFGL01000648.1_pt1 | contig 27451 bp, 30 predicted proteins | sample 1521801 | NCBI WGS metagenome assembly OFGL01 (sample SAMEA3504085, study PRJEB24116) | mouse gut metagenome | biome: mouse gut; feature: mouse-associated habitat; material: faeces | place: Denmark | collected 2011 | reverse complement strand
ACGTCTGGAACGGAGCGAAAGCGCGGCTTCGGTGGAATACTTCCTTGCCGTAGCGACCCCCCTTTTTACTTTCGCAATTACCTAAATATCATCTACATAGCTTGTCCCTTATCCTGTTTATACATAATAAAATAGCCAAAACAAATTATCTGGCAGAGTCTATGCTCTATTTTAGTAATCTGCTCTGGCTATTAATAGCTATCCTATATGACGCCCTGTTACACAGTCAACAAACACTTCCTTATACGTTTATCACCATCTTGTAAACTTCTTTTTCCCATAAAATTGGTTCTACAGTCATTTTATCATAATCCATTAGTAAAAAAGTATGGCATTTGCCACATTAAACAGAAGATTTTTTTACAGCAAAGACATTTGATTACTCCTTTGGGTTTTATTCCTTCCATTATAGCACCTTCTCAATTAAATAGCGATTCTTCGTCAATGCTATCTGATATGTTCATAAAACCATCTGACGTATTGTTCCTTTTAAGATTTAAATACCTATCAATCAAATTTCTTGCCACTTCAAATATTCCAAAATCTAATTTATGTAACTTGACAGATTTAAAAAGTACATCACATTTCTCTTTCAATGTATTACTTTTTTTTTAAAAGTTGAACATATTAAATCTAATCTATGTCTTTTGTATCATAACCTGAACTATAATCCTTTCTACCTGTATAATGATACAGTTTATATCCCTTTTCGCCAAATTAATTTTCAAGTGGCAAAAGATAAAGTTCGCCTATGTTGATTTCTACGAAAAAAATATCATCCATAAGCCCTACTGCCTTTGTTTCATTTGCATACCCATCTGAAGCATACTGATACTGCTTTGTTCTATCTATCCCATCTTTCTCAAAAGAATCTAAAGTCTATGCCTCCCTAGTCATCAGCATAGGCTAAAATCCAAGGAAGTAAAATAAAAAATACAATCGTAATACAATAAAAGAGAAAAAAGTTTCAAAACTGATGTACCCAAGTATCTCTATTGCTCGATCCTTTAAATTTATTTTCGATAATGTTATTACCACCTAATCTTTTTGAAAACCAAACAACATCTATCTAAATATATGAAAAGAATTGTTCAGCTCTATACTTTCGCTAAATATTATGATACATAATTATGTAAATTTATTCAATTGTAAGTTTGTTCTGCTTTAAATATCCGATAAACGCATCAATAATTGCTTTTTTTCTTACTACAATATCCTCCTCGCAAAAATCATCTTTCTGTTTTGCCATCATAACAAGCTCTGCGTTTTGAGTTCCCGCTTTATACTTTCCCTTATTGTTTGTAAAACCATTATAATACTTTTTCTTATCAGAGAACCGATAGTCAGATGCACGAATATTAATGTTCTTCTCCAACAAAATTTTATTTCCTAATGACTCTAAGCTGTTTTTATCTGTAAGACTTCCTTCATTTTCCTGCCTATTACGTGAAAATACATGCTCGATTTCCAAAGCAACATCTAAAGGAATAAGCTGCTGTTTTTCATCATTATATACCCACCAGGCAAGCATTGACTTTGTTATAGGTCTGCCATTGGTAAAGACATAATTTTCTATAGCATTACGAACTGCATCTGCATCAAATCGGTATTCTTCAAAATCTACAACTCTGTCATTTACTATTTCAATCATCTCAGGATATGTTGGGCTTCTAAGTGCATTCACACCTGGACGCATAAATGCATACATCCAAATAAATGCTGTAATCTTATTTAAGAACTCATAAAATGCCTGTTCTTCCAGCAAATTATTTTCATCCTTATACTGCATAAAATATACTGATACAAGATATGTCCACATTCCATTTGGCGCATAATTCAAAACTGCCAGCCTACGAAGTATTTTATCAGAGAAAATCATATCATCCTGACTTAACACACTTTTCCAAAACTGTACCAATGTTTCCAGATTGTCCAATGTTTCTTCCCTTTTTAAAATGGCATACTTGTCCTTCTCATAAAATTTACGCAACGCTTCTGTTGTAGTAATCTTTATTCCCAACTTCGCTCTCTCATAATACATATACCGCGTAAATAGTTCATCCATTGGAGAACCTGAAGGCGCGTCAAAAATATCTCCACATATCACTTCCAATTCCTTCCAGCGTTTAATAAATTCTTCTTTTCTTCCTTGGTCGGAATAAAATTTATAAAACTGCGCTTTGAAAATATCTGTATCTGAAAGAGGCTTTCCTCTATCATTCAAAGTTGAGAAGATGCGTAATGCTGTATCCTGCGACTCCGCTTCTATCGGCAATAAAATACAATTATTTAATATCCTTGTAGGCAAATATGCAAAATACGATGGATACTCTAACAGGAACTCATTAATCTTTCCCTGAAAGAAACGATATGTTTTTGCATAACGGCTCTTCTGTGCAGAATCAATATTTCCAGTCTTTAAGATAGATAAAAATTCTTCCTTATCATCATCTGTTGATACTTCCGAATCTATTTTTAATTTGTTCTTATCCGGATTACCAAATTCATCCGTTTTCCATATACATTTCGCAATATCTTCGCTTGTACTGATTGCATTCGTATCTTTCATATTTCCAAATTTAGAAAAGAATGCTCGCAGCAATAGCATAAGTGTAGTCAAACGCTGCTGCCCATCAATTATCTCCAACTTATTGTAATCGTTTTTAAATGTAACAATGGGACCCAGAAAATATTCGTCTTCATCACTTTTAAAACGACTGTAATCATTTTCAGGAAAGGCAAACGCAAAAATATCATCCCATAATGTTTGACATTCTGACTCTCCCCATGCATATGGTCTCTGGTAATCTGGTATTAGAAAATCTGATCTTTTATTTGCAAACAACTCTTTTATTGTCTGCTGGTCTATATTGAGTTTTGACATATCTATTTTCTCCTTTACATTTATATCTTATCTTTATATATGTTTATCCAATACTGTGTAACACTCAGCAAAAGCAAATACTGATACTGAATATTTATCTCTTTAACACCAACTTTTATCATAACCATATCATGACCAAAATGGTTATAATGTGGTTAGGATACTCAGGTACTATTTGAAATCTTCCTGTCGTCTGATTTAAAGCTGTAAATTCTCTTAACTGTACAAACACAAATTTTTTTGCTTTCTCAATAATCTTCAACAACGGATACTCCAAATTTACGTCCTTTATAATGTTTATCTTCGTTCCTACTTGCTCTACTGTTCCATCATAACGCAAAAAACGTATCCTGCAATTTGGATAAAACTGGAATATTTCTTCTGCAAATAGAAGAACAGCCGCATTCGTCAGATATTCCCCTTTTCCATTCTTTTTTATAAATCCACGAGCTTTTAGTACCCTTCTTGTATCAACTTCTTCAGCACCTATTTTTTTCTTATAAGCTGCTAATAATTCCTCACTTAAATCTGAAATCTCCGCATCCATATTACATTCATCTTCATAATGTCTGGTACTCTTGCTGTATTCCAGATTTTTTAAATCCTCGCCTTTTATCTCTTTTGTTTTGTCACCAATACGCAAAAAAGTTACATCACTGTTTGTTCGTATTACTTGATCAACGCTGGTAAATATATGAAGCAACAATATCCTGTCTTTTTTTCCAGCAACATTGATTCCATCAAGAAATTCCTCTTTATAACTTGGCATTGGTTTATAGCAGTCTTTTGGTGCAGAAATAAAATTGTTGATTTTTTCTGCATCAAACATATTGATTCCCTCAACCTTTTTCGTTTTATCGCTGATGCCAATAACGATAGCTCCTCCTATACGATAAACAATTCTATTTACATCATCAATCCGACGACTCCAATAAGCTGCCAAATCTCCTCTCAATTGTTCTGGCTTTCCAATTCCTTCATATCCATTCCGATTAATATCTTTTAATAATTGAAGAATTCGTTTTCATGTTTTTTTATCCTGTTTTGTCCAATATTCAAAATCTTCCCATGCTTCTTCTGTCCATGCCTTAATCATCAAAATTTACTTTATGAACTGTACCTCCTGTTGCTTCCATTTGCGCCACTGATCTTCTGAGCCTAGACATATTTTCTTCAGAATAAAAAGGATCTACGGATACCTCAAACGGAATACGCTTTTCTCTTCCCAGTTTTTTAAGGTAAATATTAATTGCTGACGATAAAGATAATTCTATATCTGCACAAGCCTCTTCTGCTTTTTTCTTTACTTCGTCGTCTATACGTAAACTAATTTGTGCCATTATATCACCTCTTTCTTTAAATCATTTATAGTATATCTTATTCAATCCCATTTATAAAGTATTTTACTATAAAAATGCTTGTATTAAAATAGAACTTATAGTTCTTCTATTTTTTTATAATATATTTTTTATCTATACTAAATCATAATCTAAAAAAATAAAATTATCATTAAATAATTCCTCCCTATTTTCCCTTTATGGTTTCAAACAGATGCGTGTCACGCATCTGTTATTTACACCGAAAACAAACTTACCATCGGAAACTTTCTGGCACTCCACGTCTGTCCAAATATTCCTTTCGTGCCTTTTCTTTTTCTTCTTCTGTAAGTGCTACTTTATACTTTGTATATAACTCTCTCATCACCAAAGCATCTAGTTTCTGTTCCAATCCCTTCTGTATCTCTGGTAAAAATTCTTCCTGCTCCAGCAAAAAATATTTGACAAGTGCCAAAAATAGTTCCTGTGAAATCTGCACATTCTTCATTTCTCGTTCCTTCATCCTTTCCCTTTCCGTGACGGTTGTGACGATTGTGACGATATTTTTACTATCATACCGTTCCATAAAATACCGTCACAATCGTCACATATCGTCACGCTTCTTTTATCTGCTTCATTTTTTAATGGATAATACCTATTTTCTATATCAACACATCAATTTCTAACATTTATAAAGAAATCTCTTTTTCTAATGATTTCGTTTGTAACTTTAATGTAATTTTTCTTCCATTATGTCCTCTACTGCTTTCATAATAGATTCCATACTCCATTGAAAGACGTTCCATGCTAATATTTAACTTTCGTGTTAAAATATTAGGCTGTATTTCTAACTGTAATATTTTTATTAGTTCGGAAGCTGTTCCACTCCATTCTGGTTGTTCACTAGAAATCAGTTTTGCTATCGTTTCCAATAATGGATCGGGAGGCTGTTTCCAAAGCTCTGTTTCTGCCTTTTTGAACTTCCAAATACAAGTTTCTCTCTCAAACTCGATTGTCAATTCTTGATCAGGCTGATCCCGCCCTACTATATCCAAAACAGCTATATTATCTGTACGTTTTTTCTTCTGCATAATAAATGCTCCATCTGCTGCACCTAATAATCCATTTGTACCAGAAATCATCTCAAAACTATCCTCGGATTCTAACTTGCGGGTATGATGAACCAATAACAAACACACTCCATAAGTATCACTAAATGCCTTTAATTTTGTTACAATTTCATAATCAATCGAGTAACTATATCGATCTCCACTTGCTTCTCTCACCTTTTGAAGAGTATCTATAATCATCAACTTTGTATTTTTATGAGCCTTTACAAAGTTTTCTAATTGTTCACATAATCCCTCACTTAATGATTTTGCCCTTACTGATAAATAAAAATGATCGGCACTTTCTATACCAAACATACGAGAAAGCCGCCTCTGAAGCCTTGCATAATCATCTTCTAAAGCAAGATATAACACCGTTCCCTGATAAACTGGATACTCCCATAATGGAATCCCCATTGCCACATGATAAGCAAGTTGTGCCATAAAAAAGGACTTCCCTACTTTAGGAGCGCCAACAAACAAATATGTACCACCATATAAAATACCATCTATAATCGGGATTCTTGGTGGATAAGTTGTGTCATAAAGCTCTGTCATGGATACCACTTGTAATCCATCTTGCCCAGATTTCTCTGGGCTAATGGTATGAAAATCATTAAAATTGGTGGCTTGTAGATTGATTTGTTTCTGCGGATTTGTTATAATCTCAATGAAGTTTTTTTCTTGTGGCTGCACCCCATCTGCGCCAACAGATGAGAAAGGGGCAGTCACTTTCTTTGTTTCTATCATTCCTCTTCTCCTTTCAAACCATTTAATGTAATTGCAATTACTTGTAAAGTATAAAGTAATTCTTCATTCTCAAAACTGCATAGTTCCAGCCGCTTTAATTCTTCATAAATGGCTGTCATCTGATTTTTCAAAGCCTTATATACTCGTGGATTCCCTTGCACCACTACATCTCGACACAAAAGCCTTCTTGTAATATAGTCTTGTTTTGTCAATCCTGATAATTCCACAAAATCATTTAATAGCTTTGATTCCTCTTCTGATACACGAAACGCTACTGTATGATTTCTCCATCTTCCTTTATTATCCAATTTCCTTTCCATTTTTATCCTCCTTTGTTATTCTCTCCATATCCAGCTTTTCTGCCATCTCGGTTTGAACAGTTGGAAACAAATGAGCATAACGATAAGTTATCTTCTCCGCTTCATGTCCCACTCGTTCTCCAATCGCCAATACGGAAAATCCCATATGAATCAGTAAAGAAATATGACTATGCCGAATGTCATGTACCCTTATCCTTTTTACTCCTGCCTGTTTTGCTCCTCGATCCATTTCATGACTAAGGTAAGATTTTGTAACAGGAAATAAGCGTTCGTCTGATTTTATATCATATAACATATGAATATAGTCTTGCATTTCTTCACAAAGAAAATAGGGCATTTTTATAGTTCGATTACTTTTTACTGTCTTTGGACTGGTAATCACATCTTTCCCTTTAGAACGATGAAATGTTTTACTAATGGTAACGGTTTGCTTTTTAAAATCAAAATCAGCAGGAGTCAATGCTAATAATTCACCAGAACGAATTCCACACCAATAGAGCATTTCAAATGCATAAAAGGATCGGGGCTTATCCATCATTACCTCTGCAAATTTCAAATATTCCTCTTTTGTCCAGAAATTCATTTCTTTTGGAACTTCAATTCCCATTGTTCCAGCTCGTCTTGCTGGATTATAAGGAAGGTTATAAAAATTTACTGCATGATTAAAAATGGCTGTCAGTTGTGCATGAATGGTTCGTAAATAATCTCCCGAATAGGGTGTTCCATCTTCATTTCGATATGCCATCAGCTCATTTTGCCAAGCGATCACATCTTTTGCTTCAATCTCTGTTATCTTCCTATTTTCAAAATAAGGTAATATTTTGGTACGAATCACATGACTTTTCGATTCCCATGTACTTTCCTTCACTCGTTGTTTCTTATCCGCTTCATAAATCTCAAAAAAGCTGCCAAATGTCATCTCTAACTTTGCACCCTGTTTGAGCATAATTTCATGCTCCCATGCTTGTGCCTCTCTTTTTGTAGCAAATCCTCTTTTTTGTGTCTGCTTTCGTTCGCCCTTCCAATTTGTAAAACGATAAAGCACTCGCCATGTTCCTGTTTTAGAATCCTTATAGACTGCCATGTTCTTTTCTCCTTTCTATTCTCTGTAACAAACTTTTTTGTAAAAAAATGTTCGGCTTACTCGACCTGCAACTGTTAAATAACCTTGTTTTTTCAGCTCCTTGTTTAAATCTCGAACAATCTGATATGCTTTTGATTTAGAAACTCTTAATTCTGTTGCTACTTCTTCCACTGTCATAAAAGATGTTTCTGTCATAGTAACCTCTCCTCCTTTCTTATACCTAACTCTATTTGCTTAGTTTCTCCTATAGGATACTAAATAAATACAGTTAAGTCAAGCGGTTTTCAAGAAAATCTTAAATTTTTTTATTTAAGTTCTCATTGCGAACTCTATTTCTTCATGTTATAGTAAAAGCAATCCTTTTGTTTTCTTATTTTATATTACTTGCGGAAAACAAATGAAAATGAACGAATCATATCATAAAATAGATTGGGAGGCTTTTATTATGGCAATTGGCAAACGTATTAAATTTTTTCGTAATCGAAAAGGAATGACACAAAAACAATTAGGAGAACGCCTCGGCTTTCTTGGAAAGACTTCTGATGTTCGCATGGCACAATATGAATCCGAAGCTAGAATCCCAAAACATGACCTTGTGAAAGAAATGGCTCACCTTTTTGATGTCAGTACCCATGCACTCACTGTACCAGATATTGATACGAACATAGGACTGATGCACACGCTTTTCGTTCTGGAAGATATATATGGACTGAAAATCGGGGAGATTGATGGAGAAATCTGCCTACATCTGGATAAATCTGCTGGAATGACTTATACTTCTATGTTTCAAATGCTCAATGCATGGAAGGAACAAGCCATCAAACTGGAACAAGGCGAGATTACCAAAGAAGAATATGACCAATGGAGGTACAAATACCCAGAACTAGATACCTCACAGCATTGGGCAAAAGTCCCCTCACAGGCGGTCAGTGATATGCTTATGGAAGAATTTCAGAAAATCGAGAAAGAAGAAAAGAAAACAGCGAAAAAGAAAAAGCAGAAATAAGCATAAAAAGACCTTGCCGATATTCAGTTTCCATATCTGAAAATCAGCAAGGTTTTTCTTATGCCATTGATGTAATTATTTAGTGCGTGATGTTGAAAATGTTGCCAAATCGTTGCCAGTTCCTAAACAAATTTGCTTGTAACCCACATAAACACTGGGTTCTTGAAGCCCATTTCATCACTCGAACTCTTCCCTCATGGCTGTCATTTGGTTCCCTAATCCATGATTTTTAGTCTTTCTATTCGCCAAATCCACTGAAACATGAAGTCATTTTTCTGGTTCACTGACATTTTATTACCAGAATATTACCACGCAGCAATAGTATTACCAAAACTTTTCTGCCCCATTTGTATAACCTAAAAGCGTGTTTTCAGGAGCATTTCGTCATTTTCTGACACATTCATTGCAGTCATTGCCTGCTCGGCTGTCCACTTCATAGATTTCATAAGACTTTTAATAGAATTGAATAAAGTTTCTATCCTTGTTTCCTCTCTTAATTCTTCTGCCCTTTCATTAGCTCTTTTTTTTGCCAAATCCTCAAATATCTGACACATAATCTCCCGACCTCCCACTACTTATCTAAAATTATTTATATGCTTCTAAAACATCTTGGTAAAATCAATAACATCCTCATCAGTTGCCATTTCTAAGATCTGTCTTTCAGGCTTTTCCTCGGGTCTCCTTACACTATGACCTCTCATAATTCCATACTCAACAAGATCATACGCTTTATCTGTATAAGCAAAACCGCCATCAATTCTATAAATCATTCCATTTGCCAGAAAATCATCAATATGTGAATTGTTCGAATCTATTGTTACATTTTCAACGTTCTCTGAAAGATACACCAAATCTGCATATACAAAATTTTCTACAGCCTTTACCAAGCGGAAATACTTATCAAATTCCATATCGTTATCTATTACCGAAAGTGTTAACCATGAAATGTATTTTGCTTTTCTTGGATCATCAATCCTGTTTATTGTATAAACTATACTTGTAGCATTTTCTATCTTATTTCCGCTTTCTTCCAATTTTACTGCTAGCTTTCTTAATACATCATAGTTAAATTTCCCCTCTTGTAAAAACAAATAAAAATTGTTCCACAATATCATGTCTGGAATGCTTTTAGTTTGATGCAATAATTCTATTATATTTTTTCCAAAGTCTACGGAATCTTGAACAAAACAATTTATCAAGACTTCCAAGAGAGTAGTTTTTGTATTGTTTTTCAATTCAGTCCCAATTTCCTGTAATAAGTCCTTATTCATTGAACAAAATCCCCATCCTAATAAAACTATCTGTAATTATACAATAAATTTTTTCGTTATACCTTTAATTTCACCCCGTCGACAAATAACTCTTCCACATTAAGTTTCCATCCTTATAGCAATCGACCTGTTTTCCTGCATTTATTTCCTCCAATTTAATTGTAAATATGGCAGGCAACCTCCCTAAATCACCTGCCATATAGCCTTTACAGTATCTTATGCCAACTGTAGTCCCGCCAAATCTCTTACCATTTCGATTGGCAAATCTGCATCCTCTGCGATCTCCTCAACAGTCAGTTTACCTCTTGCAATCATACGGAGTGCAAATGCTCTCTTCTCCTCTATTCGAGCTTCTTCAGCTCTCTTTTCTGCCAAATCTTCAAATACCTGACACATAATTTCCCGACCTCCTTCTGTCTCCTTGAAATATTTTACTTGTTTTGCTAATTCCGGATAGAACATGTCAACAGAGCCTACACATCTAAAGTCATGCATCAGCTTTCCAACCGGGTCATTATCATTTTTATAACTACCGTTCACATATATGATATGGGAACCATCATTAAAGCACACACCCGTTTCTTCAATTACCCTGTTAATATGATACAAAGGTAACCCCGCTCCCATAACATCACTGGCTGTTATAAATATTACATAAGAGTCGTGAATTTCTTTAAAATCCTGCTTCGCTTTCAACATCTTTGTATCAATCATACTGCTGTGGAACCTTGCCCTATGGACATCTGCCCCCGCCGATGCACGTTGCACCTCTACGTCATAGACCTTGCCATCCCCATCAACTGCAAAAATATCTATGGTAATAGAACGCCCACCGATCATTGGGTTTTTATACTCCCGCTGTCCTATCACTTCCAGCACTTTTAAATCGTTTCTCTGAAGAATAACATTCAGCAACAGTTCTGTAGCCTCTATATTCCTGTCGAACACCAGTGTCATCAGATTATCATCTAAAAGGCATAATTTTTCTATTGCTTCCAGCGTTTCTTTTCGTTTCAAATCATCTTGTTTTTCAGCGTCCACCAAATCACCTGCCTTTTTTTATTATCATATCATGAATCATTATTTCTTTCAATTATTCTGTTTTTACTCTCACTATGCTCTATCGCATGACGTAGCTGTTCCATTTCCAACTCAGCTTTCCAGTTTCTCCTGTTTCCGGGTGGTTCCTTCCCAAACAGATAGGCAGCTCCATTTACTATATCCACAACGGTAATGACAAATGCAAGATAATCTCTTTTCAATTCTTCATAGCTGCCGTCAGAAAGAGAAAACCCGCCAGACTGTAATTGTCTGGCGAGATCATTCACAACGCTCTGCATTTCCTGTATAGCATCCACAATACGCTGCACATTATCCCTTTTGCCGACAACAACAATATTTGAAAAAATACAGCTCCGTGCAATAAAATCCTTTTTGTACATACCACTGAGTGATACCCTTTGTTCTATGATTGCTCTTTCCCACGCGCTTGGGCGAAAAGCTATCGTAGGCTCTTTATGTTTTCCCGGCATTACTATTTTCCTCCTCTTAATCAGACCCGTCTATAAGATTATCTAGCTGATCGGCAAGATCGCGCGCCTGATCCGGGTATAAATGGGAATATGTCGCAAGCGTTGTCTGAATTTTCTCATGCCCAAGCCTGTCCGCCACAAGTTTTGGCTGTGCTCCCAATTTTGAAATCAGCAGGGAAGCATGGCTATGTCGCAGATCGTGTAATCGTATTTTCTTCACGCCAGATAATTTGACCCCACGAATCATTTCTTTTTCCAGATACGACTTTGTCACTATAAACAGACGGTCATTTCCCATCATTCCATACAGTTTTCCAACGTATTCCTCTAACTCCGCTACAAGAAACTCCGGTAGCGTGATCACCCGTTTCCCTTTGGCAGTCTTTGGTTCTGTTATGATATCTTTGCCATTAATCCTCTGATAAGATTTTGTAATGGACAACGTCTTTTTTTCATCGTCAAAATCCGATAAAGTAAGCGCTAAGAGTTCTCCAACCCGAACCCCTGTCCAATACATGGTAAGAAAAGCATAATAGGCAATAGGCTTATCTTTCACACATTCAATAAAAGACTCAAATTCGTCCTGCGTCCAGAACTGCATTTCCTCCGCCTTCCCTTTTCCCATACTCCCCGCCCGTGTACATGGATTTTTAGGCAGATCATAATATTTCACCGCATAATTAAAAATGGCGCTAAGATGGTTATTAATCGTTTTAAGATAAGTCGGCGCATATCCAGATTTCATAATACTGTTCTGCCAATGCCTTATATCCGCTGCGGTAATCTCCGCAATTTTCTTTTCTCCAAAATATGGAAGAATCTTTAATTCCACGATATAATCCTTACTCCGCATGGTATTTTCCCGAAGCCGTTGTGACATATCATCCCTGTATAGCTCCCAAAATGATTGAAATGTCATATCCAGATTGTGCGATTTTTGAACCATAAATTGCTCTGCCCATACGACCGCTTCCTTTTTGGTTCTAAACCCACGTTTATGTTTCTGCCGTCTTTTCCCGGTATAATCCTTATAATAGAAAAGGACTTCCCAATACCCTCGTTCTTCATTCTTGGTAACAGTCAAATAATCACTTCCTTCCATAAAATATGCCCCGCGAAAAATCCGCGGGGCGGTTAAAACATCAAGTCAGTCCGTAAAAGTGTTCCGCAAAATATTTTTTCGGCACTTTTCCCGCGACCACGATAAAGCCTTTGCTTGAAAGTTCTTCATTGAGTCGCTTCACAATTTTATAGGCATGTCCTCTCGATATTCCGAGCATTTCCATAACTTCATTTGCCGTATAATACAAACTGCCGTTCATAATTTCACCTCCTCTCGGTTATTTTCGGCTACATTTGTAATCCATCGCTTTTTTAACTTTAATTGGCATCAAAATTTTTCAACCAGCAAATTCCATGCAAGACGCGGACATACCCGTCCCCGATCTTTTCTTTTTCGCGCGGTTCTTTACACTGTGTAAATTTTTCCCGAATCTTCCTGCTAAAATCACGAAGCGCAAGCGGTTGAAGATACTCGTATGAATCCTTAATCCACTGGCAATATTCGTCATATATCTCTCTTACCGCTATAAAATCTGACGGATCATGCGTGATTTCGCATCTGCACTCCAGAAATTCCTTCAAAACATCAAGACTGCTGTTTCTCCACTGGCTCATCAGCCTTGCCGACGAATCCGGCACTGTAAACCGATAGTTAGATTCTATCAACGGACCCGCAAACTCCGAAACCGCGATGGATGCAATAGCATCCAGTTCCCGTTTTAAATCCCCAAACAAATCCGACCTCTGGTTTCGCTGTGGAACAGAATGCAAGAATGGGACGATCCGCATTCGGTTCCAGAAAGCCGAATCCTTAACAGCAAAAGCCGTCGCGCAGTTTGTTGCAAACAGAAGTTTGCAACATATGTACTCCCGTGAGGCGTCTATCCCTTTCCGCTCCACATTAACCGACTCTTCCCCTGTCATGAGTTTTATGTTGTTTACAACATCCGCTGAAATCCGTTCATCCATGCACTCAGGAGCAATATTTATCCTCTTGTCAGCCATTGGCGCCAGACCGAATCTGCCCGATATAGAAGTTATTGGGGAACGATTTACCACCGAATCCGGGAACATTGCTTCGATTACCTTTGCCAAAAGGCTTTTCCCACTGTTCGGGGCAGTCCCCATCACGAAGAAACATTTCCCGTCGTTAGAAGGTAGCAAGATATACGCAATCATTTGCCAGATCAGATCTTTAACTGCATCATCCCCATCTCCCACAACCTCTAAAAAAGCTTCAAATGTATCTGCTCGCGGGTTTCTGCAATACTCCACTTCCAGCTTCGAAAAGAGGTAAAATTCGGGTGAAAAATCTAAAAATATCCCCTGCCAGCAATCAAATACGCCATTTTGGAATGCGACCAGATACTTCATCCTGTTGTCCAGCTTCTTTCTATCCACTACTTGAATCCGACTATCGGACTTTAAGTCAAACAACAATTTTTGGTAAAAGCTTGGATCGGCAATCTGCTGCATATAAAAAGCTTCCAAATTCCGTTTGACAAACTCCGCAAAAGATATAGCATCTGCTTTCTGGTAGATGCCAGCGGAATAGTAGTAGATGTTTCGCGATTCGTCGCGGATAAGCCTATAATCCCGCAAAAGCACGTCACCTATTACCGAATATAAAGACCGCTTCCTCGCTTTGGTTTTTTTCTCCACTTTGAATTTTTCATCCTTTTCAGTTTCCTTATCCTCCTCAGTTTTTTGTTCCTCGCTGCTACCTTTCTGACTACTATCTCTTCCCTTGGAATTGCTTTCAAAGGAAACCTCCCTTTCTGCATCTGCAAATCCAAACATTCCCCCCGGATGTATCTGCTGGTTTTCAAACGGTGTCCCATGACTCCCTTCGCTTTCTCCCGCATCTGATAATCCATACAGCTTCCCCGGACATATCTGTTGATTTTCAAACGGCATCCCATGACTCCCTTCGCTTTCTCCCGCATCTGATAGTCCATACAATCTCCCCGGACATACCTGCTGGTTTTCAAACAGCCTACCGCCACTTCCTCTTAGATCCTGTCTCTTTTTGCCTCCTTGCTGGTATGGATTGGTAACATGGATTATTCTCGTTTTCTTTTCCATCCCCTAATCCTCCAACTATGTTGGTAAAACTTTCAGTGAATACACATTCGTCTGTCCAAGCAAGTCATTCAGCACATGGTAGGTTGCGATCATGTGTGTGTTAGGTACCCTTCTGTCAAGGTTTTGCCTAGGGTCTTTTTGGGGAACCGCATGATAACAGAAAAAATCTTTATTGTTGCAAAACATCAGATATTCGCCGTCATAAGTCAACAGATAGAATAAAATTGACACCTTTCTTTCGGTTTCCCAGTTACCCCACACAAAGCACATACCGTCACAATTTTTAACTGACACCCACACCTGCTGACCCTCATTGTATCCCAACACTACATCTGAACCCACTATTTGCCCAATTATCTCGTCAGAGTATATGGTTACAAAGCAGTTTTGAATGTTCGAGCAAACTATCGTCTTCTCACCTAGCTGCAATCTCCCATTTATAAAATGGAGCACGATTTCCTCCGGCTGCTTCCTTTTGTTTGTCTTCCTTGCAAAACTTGATTCTTCCATTCATTTTTCCTCCCACTTCAAAATTTGAAATTATATGCCTCCGCGAAATTTTGAAATTTTTGCATCCCATTTCGCCTCCAGACGCGCCTTCCCCTCCTCCCAAAACCAATTATACCGAAGCGCTCATGTCAAAGCGACGTCAAAAATGGCTGCAGCATTGCAAATTTTCTTCGCAAAAAGCTGCAGCCATTCATATAAAAAAGTCATTGACAAACACATTTTATTCGTTCTCAAGTTCGGCGTTCCAAACCTTTTCCCACATATCACGGTACATATCTATGGAATTGTGCATAATTGTTCCTAGAAATTTCTCACATATTCCTTGATACTGTCTTACTTTATCATTAAATAATTCCATACTTTGCTCCAGAAAATCTAAATATCCCTCTATTAGAACTAATACCTGCTCTTTATTGATGTTTTCTCGATTATATATTTCTTTAAAAAGTGTCTTTATGAGAATATGGTTTTCAAAATATTTATCAAAATTATTTCTTAAACCCGTATTGCCTAATTCACCATTCACATCCATTCCCTGCATTAAAAAATGGTTTACGACGCCAAATCGCACCGCTACCCGTTCTTTTTGCACCTGTTCTTCATCCTTTAGCTTTGAATCCTTATCTATAATCGGAACTAAATCTGAAAAAAACGCCGCCATCTGTATAACTTTCTGTGCATCTATTTCCTGTGTTGATTTTTCTTTTGTGAATTTATTGTACAAATTGAGCAAATCTTTTAATTTTTGATGCATTACCTGTAAATTACTTAGTTTCAATGCATTTAAGAACAGCCCCTCATTCTTGTCTCTCCAGATATTTCCATATGCTACATTACTCTCCTGCTTCAAGCTATATATGATATCACCGTTATCCACCAGCCCATTAAAATATAAAGTATCTTCATCATAATAAAATAGCTGATCTTCCCCATTTGGAAAATCAATTTCGCTCAGCAGTTTCTCAAATCGTCCATAGCTACTTCTATCTGTTTCACACCCTTCCTTATCCTCGTTCTTTGCCTTGGGATATTTTGCAAAACTCAATTTCAATATCCATATGATATCTTCTATAGCTTTCCCATTTTTACGTATAGAAGTAAAATCCACTCCCCCAAAACGCCCCTGTCCTTCTCCTTTTATAATGTCAGCCATCAAGCTGGCATCAATCCACCTATAATAAGTATCCTTATTCAAAATATGCTCAAAAAGAAAACGAATTTTTTTATTCTCAAATTTTTTTCGAATATACTCCAATTCATCCTCTATCATTTCTTTTTCCAGAACACATTCATGTCCCTCCTCTATCCCTTCTTTTTCCAGCGCACATTCTTTTTTCTTCTTTTCTCTTTCTTCCGTATTACTATTGCAATACTCCGCAATATCTTTAATTAACTCCCTAAAGCAAAGTTCATAAAATGATGCCGCATAATCCATACTGCTAATCCCCCTGTTCCTTTTATTTTTATATCAACTGCTATCCATATTATATTAGCACAATTTTTCTTTCTTTTTGACAATATACGTTAATATCGTTTGCAATGTCCTTTTTCCGATGTTCCGATGAATTAGTGGTATACATTACTAAAATTTATAATAAACGTTAGCTATTGATACAAATTCCCATCAATTAATATATTTCAAAACATCGGAACATAGGAATCCCCTGTCTTTTTCCCCGCATCCTAATATGGGATTCCCGGAAGAACTACCTCTTCCAGAAATCCCATATTGATACGGTTACTATCCGTCACCCTTCCCCAACCTTATTCAACGCCGCCACTATCGTCGTAAAAATCCCGATCAGAACCGCTTTCAAAACCTCATTCACCCGTACCACCTTCTTCCTTATATATAGCCTGTCTGATTACCCCGATATATTCAGGCACACATCCTGATCTCATCCGCCGCCCCGTCATAGAAGTATGCATGGTCTGTAAGCCGTTCCTCCTCGTCAACATCCATCTCGTTCACCATCTTTACCATACCGCTATAGATTTCCATGCCGCTTCCGTCTCCTGCAGGGACAAAAATAGTTTCATTGACGGAGGACGGCAGGATAAAGTAATTCTTCCCGCCGGCAAATTCCCGCATCAGCTTCCTGTCCAGAATCCCTGCCGCCCCGTAAAACTTCACTGCATTGGTAAGGATATACGCCTTTTCCGTCTTCTCCGCTTTTCCTGTCTCCTCCAGCTCCAGCTTCTCCGGCTCAGGGTAGCCCTGCTCCACGACAAACCTGTAGATGTCCCGGAACTGGTAGCCGTCATTCATCAGATTTTCCATCGCCTGTTTATGTAACCGCTCCGCACTGATCCCGTAGATTTCTAACATCCTGCGGTCGATCTTGATCCCGACACAGCGCCCTCCAATCTCCCCACGGGCAATGTAAACCACCGACATGTCTAACATCTGCTTGGAAACCACCCGTTCCAGCATTTCCCGGTTCTCTTTTGTGGAGAGAAGGACGGGGTATATATCTCCTTTGATCCGTTCCCAGCACACCATCTTCTGCAGCAGTTCCCTAACACAGTCCGTCTCCCGGTGCTCTTCACAGATCTTTGCTATGATCTGGATGCATCCCTCCATATCCGTATTCCCGCCATCATACAGTCTGTAAAACCATTCCAGCGGGATAAACAGACCTGTGCTCCCTTTCCCTCCGCCCAGTTCCACCACAATGCCGTCATGGTGTTTTCCATTATTTTTCAGTATCTTTTCAACTCTGGCTGTGGCATGACCGCCATATTTTTCCTGCAACCCCTTTAATACACTTTCCTTAAACGCTTCATATTCCATTTTATCTCCTTTATCTATCTCTCCGTTTCCCTACAGACATCCATCATCACGCAACGATCTTTAATGTCTCCTCGTCCCTGCTGTACGCGTACACATGGTAGGATAACCGCTCTTCCACATCCACCTGTGTATCATTGACCTCCCGCACCATATCTGCCAGCCGTTCATATTCTGATTCAGCCTTTGGGGGCAGTACGATCATCTCATGCAGCGAACTTGGCAGTACAATAAACCCATCGCCGACCCTGTCCGCGATCATCCGCAGGGTTTTCTTATCAAGGATCTCCGCCGCCCCGAAACGCTTACGGCGGTTTGTCAGTATGTACATTCCCGTATCCCACGGAAGATCACGGGGTGCAGCAGGAAGTGTGATCTCCGGCATGACGCGCTTTATGATATCTTCAAGCGTAGTAAAATCCGCTCCGCCTTCGGCACGCATATTCGTCACTGCTGTCTGGTAAAGGATTTCCTCTTCCTGCCCCCATATTTCCATATGTTCCCTGCGGATAAGGACCGTCCCTGTCTCCTCCTGTGTCTGGTCCCTGACCACGGCATAGTAGACCACCGCCAGATCAAGGAACATCCTGTGGGGTATTTTTTCAAGCAGTTCCTTATTCTGTTCCGCGTTGATCAGTTTCGCCCTGACATTTCCCTTGACAGTTTCCCATTCCCGGAAGCCCGATACATCGGCATAAGGCGCACCCTCCGTATGTTTCAGGGCCAGCCTGTATACCTCATCCACGATCTCATCAGACCTCATCCCACCGGTTTCATATTCTCGGTAAAACGCATCCAGATATACACACGGTCCGATATCCGCTTCTTCCTTCATTACAATAATCCCTGTCCGCTTCACATTATTATTTTTGGTCACGTCATGCCTTTTGATCTGGTATGCACCGCCCGCCTTCACACGGACTGCTTCTGAAACATGCTCTGTAAATTCCTCAAAACCCATCCTTTTTCTTCACCTTCCTTTCTCCATTCCATCTGTCCATTCTTTTCTCCTATTGTCCCGTCTTATGCCGCCTCCGTCGATTTCGTCCGTTTCAGCGCGGACATCACCCTGCCGTAGAGTTCCGCGCTCATCGTCCCCGGCTCCCTGATCTGGTATCTGCCCTGTACGGTTTCCATCGTCACGCCCGTCCTGTCCAGCTCCGCCTGTAAGGAATCCATCTGCTCTCTGGAAAGGGGCGCGGGATCTTTCCGTGTCTTTCCCTCTGTGTCTTTCTTCACTTTCCCCGCCGTATTTTTCTGCGTCGACTTTTGCGCCGTTTCTGCTTTGCTTCCAGTTCCCGAAGCGGCTTTCCCTTTACGGGCAGCCGTCGTCCCTGCTCCCTTTTCTTTCAGTTCATATACAGGCTCTCCGCTTTCGTTTACGATCACAAGGGCGCTGATCTCCCGGTCATCATTGTACCGGATCGAAGAAACCGAAAAACGGTCGTTGCAGGTAAACCGTTTCATTTTATTCTGGTCTTCTTTATATGTGATTGCAGCCTTTCCCGCAGGTATCCAGATAAAGGGCGCAGTATAGAGTTCCCTTCCGATCCCCCAGTTGAAGCACGCCCGCTTGAAGCTGTCCGATGCCTGTGACTTTTCTTTTTCAGCATATCCTGTCGTACCCACATCCTGCTTCGCTACCCACTCCCCCTTTTCCTTATCAAAAATCTCCACCGTACAGTAGAGGTTCCCTTCTATGCTCTGGTGGCTCCGTTTCCATCCAAAGATGCCGAAAGTCTCATCCAGTATCTTCTGATCTACCCTCGCATCCTTATAGAGTAACAGGCTTAAGCCATTTTCTTTGATAACAGCCACCCTGCACTCGATCTCATCCGCCTTAAGCAGTCTGATCAGGTTCTGTTCCATCTTTCCCTCCTTTTCCCTGTTGCCATATCACCTATGCCGCCTTCACCTCAAACCGTCTGGAATGGAACACCTTTCCGTAATCGGCGTATAGCTCCGGCCGCTCTTCCTTAATCCGCTTCGTATCGAGCTTTGTGGCGTCGATATTCTTCCACGAAACGCGGAAGCTGTCACTGCTCGCCAGTTCATTATCCTGCATGAAAAGCTTCACTTCCTGCTCGATCTGCTTCTGTTCCTCCTGCAGTTCAGAGATAAATCCAAGGATTTCTTCCCGCCTCCGTAACTTTTCGTCAAACCCGACAAGTGCAATGGCGCTGGCTGTCTTCGCCGTATGAAAATACTGTTCCAGCACCTCGTCACAGGCTCTGCTCCCGTCCGGTGGCGGCATAATCCCCTTTGCCACATGATTATTCCAGAAATCCGTTTCGATGGAAATGAGCCGTCCGATCAGATCATCATCCCACTCTAATCTGCGGTAGATAAACTCCCTGCCAAGAATAACCGCCGCGATATACCATACCTTTTTCCCTGTCACCGCCATGTAATGGTAACACTGCATCACATAATGAAGCGGAATATTCCCGTCCGCCCATTTGTCAGCATGGTAGGCGCTGGCTGTCTTACATTCCAGTCCCGCATCTTCGCCATTGACAATGCGGTCGACATCCGCGATCATAAAGGGATGTTCCTTACTGCGGTACATGAAGTTTGACTTCCGCACCTTTAATCCGGTAGCTTCCATAAAACGCTGTGCCACATAATCTTCCAGATCATGCCCGATGCGGATGGCTTCGCTGTCCTGCTCCTCCACTTCTTCATTTGTCTTGTCCCGGAATACCTTCATGGCGCTGCTGTAAGGGTTCACGCCGCAGATTGCCCCTGCGTCAGAGCCGCCGATCCCCGCTTTCCTTAATCTGAGCCATTCTGCATTACTGACTCCTGCTAACGGTATTTTGTCAAACATGTCACTCCTCCTCTCCTGCCCGGCACTTTTACCGTGCACTGCCAAGAGAATAAGGACTGCCGGAACACAATGCCCGGTTACCCTTATCCATTCCTTATTTTTCCCGTGATATACTGTTTCCCTTAATCCCTTAAGACCAAAAGGTTATTTCTTCTCCCTGTCTACGCCGCCTTTACAAGCTGGTATGCCCTGTCGATTATGGGGTTGCCGTCCATCGTGCGCATAAAGAGATTCTCATTATAGTTTGCTGTCCGGCGAAGCGGCTTTGCGTGGGTGGCAAAATCAGACACCGCATTGACAAAGCGGTAAGCATTATTCCCCACACCCCGCAGGTCGGGCGCGTCATAATAACGGCGCAACATATCCTCCCGCAGTTTCATGGTATTTTTCTCCTGCATGGGCGTCGCCTCCTTCTCCAGCGGGAGTAACTGCTCCACATACTCCTTTAACTGGCTGTCGGTCACCTTCTGACGCCGCAGACGTTCAAACGCTTCCCCGAGGCTGTCCATGTACGTCTCCGCCATAAAGAGGGTATCTTTTGCCTCCTGCATCTTGTCACTGATGTTGCCCGTGTGGATCATGGACCATGACCGCCGTGCCGTGTCCAGCGCAAGGTTCAGCGTGTTGTTGCAGACTACCCGGATCGGGGTCAGCGCCACCCGAACGGCGCCGCTCCCGTCGTGGGAGTTGCTGAATACCAGATAGGGCGAAATGCGCTCCCCGGCAATGATGTACTCCCTCGGCAGCCTTGCCAGAAGCCAGACCCGTTTTCCCTCCTGTAAGGAACCCGCCGTCTCATAGCGAACGCCGCTTCCGATCAGGGTGTCCGTGAAAGAGAACGCCTCCCTGTTCTGGATGATCTTATAGCGGTCGCTTACCACACCAAGTACCTTCCTGTCGCTGTCACGGACATTTACCCTATACCCGGCAATGGCGTCTCCCCCTTCTGTAAAGATCGGTTCCTGCGCCACCTCCCAGTCCAGCCCCGCAAGGCGCAGCGCGTCCGCTGATGTGGGTGCCTCCTCAACTCTGACACCCAATCCGTGCCAGGGCTTTTCCCTTGTGTAAAACATGCTTTCTACATTTGATGACATCTGTTTTTCCTCCATTCTTTTTAAAATCTGGCAAAATTTAGACCAGCGGATCGGCTCCGCTGGTCTGGTTACTGAGATAATAATATATATTTTAAAATAGGGAATTTTAGATATTTAGCTCCCCTCAAATATTATTTTATGTCTCCTCCTTTAAATTTCCCCTTATGTACAACATTTCCCTGTTCGTCATATAGCATACCTTTGCCGTTATATTTGCCATTTTTGAATTCACCTTTATATTGTACATTTCCATTATCAAAATATAGAGTGCCCTTACCATGATATTTCCCTGCTTTCAATTTACCTTCATAAGTTAAGATTGCTTTATTATCTCTAACGCTTGAATACATTTTACCCTTTCCATCATATTCACCATTTTTAAAATCTCCCTCGTAGCACTTCAAGGACAGCAAGATGGGCTCAACCTTCAAGGTATTCCCTTCTGTTTGGGAATAAATTTCATCTCGTTTTTTTTCAATAAGAGCATAAGAGCTTGAAGCATTACTTAAATATTCAATCCCCTCCCCATGATATTTCCCCTTTTTTAGTTCCCCTTCATATTTTACCATATAATCTCCATTTAATTCCCAATACTCAATTCCGTATCCATCCTTATAGCCATTTTTAAATTCCCCAATATAACAGATTCTTGTATATATACTTCCACTTTCATTTTCCTGCCACTCGATTGGCCATGTCTCAAATAAAATACCCGTCCCATCTGGCTCTCCCTTCTTATTTATTTTGCCATAATATCTATAAGAGGCTTTCCCATCATCAACCGTTTTTTTGTAATGTATTTCTTTTTCCTTAATAATTCCCCCTTCTAGTACCTCCTCCACTCCTATAAAATCTGTTATAGACGCTTCCATTGCTTTATTGTAAGCCTTCATTAACTTCTTAGCTTCTTTCTTATTCTGGTACGGATATTCCGGAATATCAAATAGTACTATAGCATTACTTGTATCGACATCGTCCTGTTTGTCACCAAAATCATTGGCCGCCTTTGCCACAATAACAGAAGCAGTTCTCTCGCCTTCTATACCTAATGACCGTATTATCATAGCAACTCCCATCACACAACCTATTAGATATAATCCCTTTGTAACAATATTTTCCCCAACTCTCTTTTTCACAATAGTTCTTATAATACTAATTTGAGTTCCCACCAAACATATTATACATAAAACCGTAACTAAATCTTTCATTTTTTAGCCTCTCCTTATATATTTTGTAAGGTATCATTAATGCACATTTCCATTTACCTAATTAACTATGTAACCAGTTTCCTTCATTTCTTCAGTACACCATATAATATGAGAATAATAAGCGGACTTGCTATATATACTTATGATTGCCTCTTTTATCAATCCCCTTCCCAAATCAAAGTAAATTACTCTAAAAATCTTATGATATACAACCCAAACAAAGATTGCTCATATTATTGTAAGTATTTCAAACATTTCGTTCTCTTTGAATATTTCTCCCTAACTACTATCCATGCACCCCCATAACTCTGATTTTGACAGATGATCCCCAACAGTTGTTACGCTATATATGATATTTGACTTTCCATACCCAGTTCATTCCTTTCACTTCTTCGATTCAGCATATGTAAGAATATCTTTATCATCCTGTAGGAACTGTTCAGAAATAAATTCAACAGATGAACATTTAGACAAGACAGCAGTTGAATTGATTTCATGACAGTTCCTTACATATTATGCTTAATATTCTTTTTAGACTCTTCTTGGATATCGTGAATAATTTTTCTTATCCACCGCTCTGTGTAACTAAATTCTTTTGCCAGTTCCTTTAAATTTGATCCGTTGTATCTTTTATTCACCTCCTCAATCACATGGCTTTTATCATATAACCGTGTGGGAAAATTAACTTGCTGTCCCTTTAGTTCTTTATATACGGCTATCGTTGCATCCAATCCTATTATCTCAGCAAGTTCTTTGTACACCCCTTGCAAGCCAGAGTTTTCGACTCGTTCCATCAATCTTTCCTCCCCTCCGTCAAGCTTTTACAAATATAACACTTTTAAATTGAATTATCACTTTTCATAATTCCTTGTATTTTTCCTTCTATAATTCCTTTTTATATATAGTTCTTTCTATCACCATAAAATCGAGTAAGTCGCCTCGCGGCCAGTACACCATTTCAACAGCATACTTCCTCTGCAAAGGTCTGCACATAAAAAGGCACCGTTCTCCTCGATTCGGATTACGGTGCCATAAAAACGCTTTAAATTTCTCTATTTTATAAGCATTCCTGAATACTTCTAAGTATCATAAGGAGTTTTTTCCCATCAGTTGCTGTATTAAACTCCTCATATCCCACTTTGAACCCTGTAAAACTGCTGGATATAGGAACCTCTTTAAACTGTTTCCAATCCCAATACCCCCTTTGATGTCCACAATAATAAAATCCCGTTGTACATACGGCAAAGCCTTTTTGGCATCCACCAAATATTGTCGCGTCATAAATCAGAAAAATGCTCTCATCATCAGGAATGTTAAAATTACATTTTGCCTTACTGTATTTTGAAGCTGTCGGCATTACTTCCGGATGTCCCACTTCGCAATACATAGAGTCAATGCTTACGCTATTACATGCGCGTATAATAAATTCGACATTTGATTCAATGTCATCTTTTATGCAGACTTCATCAGCATCCTCATTGTTTCCATGATAAATTGCATAAACCTCATTTACAAATTTTCTAAACTTCACAACAAATTCGGTTTCATCTTGTATCCCCGTCAGATAAATACTTTTGTACTTTATATTATTACAAGAAATAATGTTCATAACGGTTGCAAGAACCGCCTTTCCCATAGAAACGTCCTTTATGTCTGACAGTTCTATTTCCTGCTGTCCCGTAGTAGCAAAGTGCCATACTATCCTTTGGTTGGAAACAACCAATCCATCCGTCAAATTCTGATTACCATAATCGAATATAAGCAAAGGCTTCTCACCCGGCTCACCCGAAAGATAAAATTCCTGCATATTATTTTCAAGTTCCTGCGAAATTGGATTCAGTCCGAAAATATAAACTAAATTTCCAAACTTGTTTGCAGATCCGAATGCCTTCTTAAACGCCACATCTATTTTTTCTTCTGCATTTTCCATTTTCATATTTGGTTGCGGTGCTGTGCAATCTTCGTCACTGGTCCTCTGCCCTCCTGACATCACACCCTTATTAACACCTTCACTCTCATCTGACTGGCTGCCTGCAATGGCTGATAAATTGGAGCCACAATTAGAGCAGAACTTTGCCCCCTCCATTATCTTTTGTCCACAATTGTAACAAAACATGCTTTTCTCCCTTCGTACCAATTTTTATAGTTTTTTTAATTCTCTCACTGCATTCTTTTCCCCATAATGTGCCGCCAACTCCAACCATTTACGGGCAAGTGCTTTGTTCTTTGCAACGCCAATTCCTTCTTTGTACATATACCCCAACCACGACATTGCCAAAGGATGGTTCATTTCCGCTGCATACGAAAGCAAATCTAAAGCCATTATGTAATCCTTTTTATATCCCCCTTCCCCATGTAAATAGAAATATCCGACACTCGCACATGCTGATATCTGCCCAATCTCTGAAAGCTCTGTCAAAATCTCTTCCATGTCCGATACATTACTTTTTTTCCCTTCTTTTTTATACCATTTTCTTTGTATATAGCTTATTAAGTATATTGCATAGTAGTTCTGTAATTCTGCCTGCTCCTTTGCATAGAGCAGCTTACGTTCCAGCCGCTTAAAGTCCTTTCTCTCCATAAGTTCAGCCGCTAATCCGTCAAAATAATCTGTTAATCTCCATTCCGCATATCCATTTTTCCCATCAATCAAATTCCATATTTCACCAACTGTCTTATTCTCTATAAATTCATTTATCTGCTTCTCATATGCCGAATTTTTATTTATCCGCATATTAACATCATCCTCTAACCGTTTCTCCTCATTGATGTTATATTGCAGAATGTACAATTTTCTTTGTATATCCTCTGGTGGGTCATATATCCTTGCTATCTCTTGGATCTGGTGAACCATATCATCAACGCACCCTGTTGATTTTATACCTTGCTTTTTCAACTCATTAATACATCTCGAAACATATTGGGCTTTATAATCGACATATTCATTATAAAAGCCCAGAACATCACACATCTCTGCTATTTCTTCGGAGTGTCCTACCAGCGCATATAGACATTTATAATAGGTAAAGGAAAACGGATTTTCTGTAATCCATGGAAAACTTTCCTCAAGCACCTGCTGCACCGATATTCTGCCGTCATAAAATTGCCCCATAAGGTTTTGCATCCTAATCTGAAGAGAGTCTTCGTTTACCAAACCCATATTCAATCGGATTACATGATATCTTTCCATCAAGCAACAAACTGCATATCCAACCCGAATATCCGCATTATATACTGCATCTGCAACAATTTTTTTATAATCGAAGTTAGAAAACAGCTCTTTTTTCTTTTTATATACATTTTCCATATCCTTTGCATCAGTAAAAGAATCCCCTATCCCTCTAATCACGCCAGTCCCAGCGTTCAGAAGCCCGGCTGTTATGCTTCCCTTAATTGCCCCTCCCAATCCAAATCCTCCGCCCTGCCATCTACTGCGACTGCTTCTCTGAATATTTCTTGCCAACGCAATATCCCTCATTTGGTTTTGCAGTATGTCATATTGCTCTATCAAAATATTTACATCGGAAATAAAGGATTCTTCTATCTGAAACTCACAAACAAACATTTCCTTATTATACTCATATATTCCTGCTTCCAGTAATAACTTAATCGCTATTTCAAAAGATTCATCAAGGTATTTGATGCATTCAAACAAAAATTTTTCATAAACATCGTCGAATGTAGAAATTTCCTGATCAAAATATCCAAAAGCAGATGTTTTATGTGCATATGCCATTGTATTAAATACTTTTCTATATTTAGCATTTTCTAAAATATCCACGTTAAACGTCATTATATTATCACCATTTCCTTATTGTAATATTTTTTTCAATATATCAGTTTCGTATGGAATTATCACTTCCTATTATTCATTGAACTATTCAATATATTTCTTTAATAGCAACTATTGTCGGTTATATCCTTCTGATCTTTCAACCAAAACCTATCTCAGCCATTTCCTGTATGAAAAAGAGGAATACTCTGCTACAACGCAAGAATATTCCTCTTCTCCATTTCATTGTCTACAACATCAACGAATATAAATATCATGCTAGAATCTATCTACACGGTAAGCAGAGCGATACAAACCCGCAGATTAAGACACATGAACAAAATATAACTTATTCTCAATTTTATTACCAAAATATTACCACAGGCAACAACAAGCGCCGGAAAATCCGCTGTTTATGCGGCTTCCCGGCGTTTCGTCGTCTACTCGAACTCAATCGTCGCCGGAGGCTTCGGACTCATATCATAGCACACCCGGTTCACATTCACAACCTCCGCCAAAATCCTCTCCGTAATCTTCTCCAATACATCCCAGTCAATCTTCTCGATGGACGCCGTCATTGCATCAATGGTATTGATGGCACGAATAATCACCATGTACTCAAACACCCTGGCATGATTCTTCATTCCCACAGACTTAAAGTCCGGCACAACGGTAAAATACTGCCATACCTTCTTGTCCAATCCTGCCTTGGCAAATTCTTCCCGCAGGATCGCATCCGACTCTCTGACCGCCTCCAGTCTTTCTCTGGTGATCGCTCCCAGGCATCTCACACCGAGTCCCGGACCCGGGAACGGCTGTCTGTACAC